>JAAUYE010120795.1_pt1 | contig 16799 bp, 14 predicted proteins | sample 7278081 | NCBI WGS metagenome assembly JAAUYE01 (sample SAMN14350131, study PRJNA611818) | marine sediment metagenome | isolation source: surface marine sediment (0.6m) | place: French Polynesia: Moorea | collected 2018-08
CGTCGGCGAGGATGCCGAAATAAAACACGAACAGGTGCACCGCGATCAGCGGCACGATCAAACCGCTCTTGGCTCCCAGCGTCAGGATGACGGGCGCCATCAGCGACGATACGACGATATAGTTGGCCGTGGTTGGCAGGCCCATGCCGAGAATCAGGCTCATCACCGCGACCAGCAACAGCATAACGATCAGACTGCCGCCGGACAGAAACTCGACGAATTCGCCTACCACCTGGTGCGCGCCGGTGAGCGATATGGTGCCGACGATGATACCGGCGGCGCCGGTTGCAACGGCGATGCTGATCATGTTGCGCGAGCCCGCGATCATACCCTCGATCCAGTGGCCGACACCGTTCAGGATTGCTTCCTGGTAATTCCCGGTGCCGCGAAAAAAAGCCTTGAGCGGATCCTGCGTCAGAATCACGATGATCATCGCGATGGTGGCCCAGAAGGCGGACAACGCCGGCGACAGCCGCTCGATGATGATGCACCAGATCAGGATGACGATCGGCAAGATGTAATACAGCCCGGTTATCGCGGTGGCGCCAGCGCGCGGCAACTCGGTAATCGGCGCATCCGGCGGATCGACCACCAGGTCCGGCTGTTTCGACGCCAGCCATAGCAAGTACAGGTAGGCCGCGAAACTGCCGACCGCGACGATGAAAAACGCGTAATCCGGGATTACCTGCTTGATCCAGCCGAGCCCGTAATATACCGCGATACCGAGCAGGCCGATGCCGATGAAGCCGCTCAGAAAGCCGATCAGCTTGGCGCTGAAAGTCTTGGTCGACGGCGGCTTGGGTAACCCCTTGAGATTCATCTTCAGCGCCTCGAGGTGAACGATGTACACCAGCGCGATATATGAAACCAGTGCCGGCACCAGCGCGTGCTTGAGGATATCGGTGTAGCTAATACCGGTGAACTCGGCGATCAGGAAGGCCGCTGCGCCCATGACCGGCGGGGTTAGCTGGCCGTTGGTGGAGGAAGCGACCTCGACCGCGCCCGCCTTTTCCGGGCTGAAACCGGTCCGCTTCATCAGCGGAATCGTGAAGGTGCCGGTGGTTACCGTGTTCGCAATCGACGAACCCGAGTAGAGCCCGCTCATCGCCGAGGCAACAACGGCCGCCTTTGCGGGGCCGCCGCGCAGGTGGCCGAGCAGCGCGAAAGCGATCTTGATAAAGTAGTTACCGGCACCGGCCTTTTCGAGGATCGAGCCAAATAACACGAACAGAAAAATCAATGACGCCGACACGCCAAGAGCGACGCCGAAAACACCCTCGTTTTGCATCCAGTAATGCCACATCGCCTTACCGTAGGATGCGCCCTTCCACATGATCGCCTCGGGCAGCACATCGGAATGACCGAAGAACACGTAGGCGACAAACACGCCGGCCACGATCAACAGCGGTAATCCGAGCGCACGGAATACGGTAATACCAAGCACGATCATACCTACGGTAGACGCGATCAGGTCGGCCTGTGTCGGCAGCCCGGCGCGCACCGCTATTTCATTGCGCTCCACCACGATATAAAGACAGCAGGCCACGCCGACCACGGCCAGCACCCAGTCATACCAGGGAATACTGGTTCTCGAACTCTTTTTGAACAGCGGGAAAGCCAGTGCCGCGAGAAACAGGCCAAAAGCCAGGTGAATCAGGCGCGCGTTCGAGTTTGTTACGACCAGGCTCAGACCGGTGACGTCACTGAGCCAGAACGGCAGGTTCGACGCGATGTAAAGTTGAAACAGCGCCCAGGTAAACGCGGTCGCGCCGATGAACTTGCCTACGGCCCCGGTGGGTGCCCTGGCGCCGGTATCGACCGCCGCGACCAGGTCTTCCTGCAAACTGTGAGTTTCTTGTTGTTCTGCCATTCCCCTTCCCCCGACTTGCGGAGCCGTCACCGCTGTTGCCGCGGTCGCCCCGTTATTTTTTATTCAGGCCCAGATGCGCCTGTTTGAAATCGCTTACACAAAGCCATAAGCAAACGGGCCGCATAAAGCGACCCGTTTGTTGACTCTGGCTGTAATTACATCCAGCCCCGTTCCTTGTAGTACTTTGCCGCACCGGGATGTAGCGGCGCCGACAGCGAATCGGAAATCATTTCCTTCTCCGTCAGGTTGGCGAAGGCCGGGTGCAGTTTCTTGAAGTCGGCGAAATTCTCGAATACCGCCTTGACCACGGTGTAAACAACATTGTCAGGCACCTTGGCGCTGGAGACGAAAGTCGCACCGACACCGAAAGTCTGGATATCTTCCTTGTTGTTGTACATACCCGCCGGAATAGACGCCGTACGATAGTAGGGATTGTCGGCTACCAACTTGTCGATGGCCTTACCCTTGACGTGCACCAGGTGAGCGTCGCAGGTCGCCAGCGATTCCTGGGTCAAAGCCGACGGATGACCCACCAGCCAGAAATAGGCATCGATCTTGCCGTCACATACCGCCTGGCCGGTTTCGGCCGATTTCATTTCGGCGGCGAGTTTCAGGTCGCTGCGCTTCCAGCCGAGGGCTTCCTCGATGACTTCCCAGGTACCGCGGGTACCGGAACCGGGATTGCCGATATTGAGGCGCTTGCCCTTGACATCGGTCAACTGCTTGACGCCAGAGCCGCCCCGCGCGATAACCGTTACCGGCTCGGGGTGTACCGAGAATACCGCTCGCAGGTCCTTGAAAGCACCCTTGTCTTCAAACTTCGAGGTGCCGTTATAGGCGTGGTACTGCCAGTCCGACTGGGCCACGCCAAACTCCAGCTCGCCCGCGCGGATGGTGTTGATGTTGTATATAGAGCCGCCGGTGGATTCCGCTGAGCAGCGAATACCGTGTTCCTTGCGGTTCTTGTTGACCAGGCGACATATCGCGCCACCGGTCGGATAGTACACCCCGGTAACACCGCCGGTGCCGATCGAAATGAACTGCTGTTCCGCCGCAAGCGCGTTGCCGCTGCCGAGCGAAGCCGCCACGACAGACGCGATTGCAACCTTGCCAATTAGTTTCGTGCCTTTGAATTTCATCGAATTCCTCCTTCGAGAATTAGTTTCGCCGATTTTTGTTTTTGAAGTGACACATGGCTTCGGCATCCAGGGTGTCACCTGCAGTATTTACTAACCCGGCCATTATTCTTGGGGAGGGGCGTATTGTCAAAAAAATAGGCGCTTTAATAATGATTACCCGGTGCGCTGAGGTGCAAACGCTCGGCCACTATCGCTTGCCTGGCGAATCGACTACAGTACGCCGGCAAACAAGAACAGCAGCACATGTTACCTTTCAATTCCACGCTCAAAGACGAGCTAAGACAGTTTTTTATCATCGCGATCCCGCTGTCGGCCGCCTACCTGGCCGAGTTCGCCATGTTTCTGACAACCAAGATGGTGGTGGGCAAGCTCGGCTACCATTCGCTCGCGGCGGTCGGCATCGCCGGCGACCTGACCTTCGAAATCCTGGTAGTACTGATGGCAATGCTCTCGGTCGTCGGAGTGCTCGCGGCGCAGGCGCTGGGCGCCGGCAAGCACCACGAGCTCGGCCAGTCGATCAGACAGGGACTCGTCGTCGCCACCGTTATCGGCGTCCCGGCAATGATCGCGGTCTGGAATCTCGACCTGGCGCTGATCGCGACCAACCAGGACCCCAGGGTCATCGAGCTCGCGCGCGGATACCTCAAGGGCATCAGCGGCGCGGTTTTACCGGTGCTGTGGTTCGCGATATTCCGCAATTTCGTCGCGGTGCTGTCGCAAACCGTGTCGATCCTGGTGATCACCGTAGTCGCGGTGGTTTTGAATTACCTGTTGACCCTGTGGTTCGTTCATGGCGGTTACGGGGTGGCTCCACTGGGGCTGTTCGGCGCCGGGCTGGCTACCTCCATCGTGTCCTGGTTCATGTTCCTGGCGCTGGCGCTGCACGTGTTTCGTAAACCGATGTTTCGCGGATTCGGGATCTTTAAGAACCGGCTGCAGTTGATATGGCCGCTATGCCGGGAAATTTTTACGCTCGGCACCCCGGTCGCCGGGCTCGCGTTTCTCGAAGCCGGGCTGTTCGTCGCAACCGCGATCCTGTCAGGCGTCATCGGTGCCAAAACCCTGGCCGCCTACGAAATTGTGATGGCATGGGTTGGCATACCGTTTGTCATTGCCTTCGGGCTCGCCGAGGCCACGATGATTCGAGTCGCCCACGCGATCGGCCGCGACAGCATGCGGCAAGCCCGCCGGGCGGGATTTCTCGGCATGACGCTGGTAATCGGGATTATTTCGACCATGTTAGTGGTGCCGATCTTCTTTGCACAGCCAATCATCCTTATCTTCATTTCGCCCGAGGACCCGGGCTATGCCGAGGTATCGGCAATGGCATCCCGCTTCCTCGTCATCGCTGCCGTTTTCATGGTGTTCGACGGACTGCAGGCGACCGCGGCCCGCGCCCTGCGCGGAATGAAGGATAACCTGGTACCGCTGTGGATTGCCGGGTTCGGCTACTGGGTGCTGGGTATCGGAGGGGGTTCCGTGCTGGCGTTTCAGTATCAGATGGGTGGCGCCGGGCTCTGGTGGGGCCTGGCGGCAGGACTCGCGGTCGCCGCCTGCTTGCTGAGCTGGCGCTTTCATCGCTTCACGCTGCCTCGCACCTCCCGATAACCGATCATCGTCGGTCATCCGGCCCCTTACTTTGGGGATATACGTCTAATACTTCATAAGTATATTAGTCTTTACTTATATACTGGATAATCCACTTCAGTTTTTAGCTTTATAATAATCAACCCTGAAGAGGAAGCTCATATGAAAATCAAACTGTTAGCGCTCGCAGCATCTGCCCTGCTCACGATCAGTGTTGCGTCACATGCAAACCAGGCAGATACCCAGTCTGAAGCCGTTACCGAAACCGCGGCAGCGCCCGGCAACGTTAACTTTTTCGACCCGAATTATTGGCTGGCCACGATGTCCTCGACCACTCAGCCGCCCACGATTTCAACAGAGCAGACCTTCAACGCGGCGCACCCCGTTGGCTGGATGCAGTGGATCGACCCCAAGACTCACCAGAAGATGCACATGACTTTCGCCAACCCGGCCAGCTACACCCAGTTCATGCGCCCTCAGTTTTACATGGAATTCGCCAAGCCTGAAAACATGATGGCCTGGATGAACCCGGCGTCCTACCAGACGATGATGGATCCGCAAACCATGAATTACTGGATGAACCCGGCATCGTACATGCACATGATCGACCCCGCGATGTACACCGAAACCATGAACCCGGCGAACTACATGGTTTACATGAACCCGGCTACTTACGCTGGATTGATGGGCTCGACGACCTGCGACCAGAACAATCCCGACAAGACCCTGACCTGGTTCGGCTACACCTGCTAGATTTCTGCATTACCTCCATCGGGATTCCTATCCCATATTTGCCGCGGCCCGACACGCCGCGGCTTTTTTTTGCCCGGCGTGCGGTCCGGTTGTTATCGCGATAGAATCTTGCCTCGGAAGCCTGCGTGCCGCGTTAACAAATTCCGTAGAATGCCACTTTCAATAAGCGGGTATACTGCCCCCCGAATAACCAGCCTGAAATATCTAGAGCACACAATGTTGATAACTAAAGCCGAACTCATACTGTTTATCGCCGTCGTATCCAGCCTGGCAGCCTGTGGATCGCGGCTGGAAAATCAACTACTAGGTCCCGACCCACAGGTCTTGATAAACGGCGGTGCCACGCGAATTGGCGGAGAACAAACGCGAGCCCATGTTTCCGGTAACACCGAGGTCTGGAAAGAAGGCAACGTCTACTACAAGCCTGATGGGGAACTCGAGCTGCGGTGGCACAAGGTCAGATCCAGGGGGACCTGGGAAGTTAACGCTAACGGGGTCGTCTGCTGGAATGTTCCGGACTGGAAGACCCTCGATCTTCCGGATGCAACCAGCGTGCAAACCGCAAGATCGGCCAGAAGTTGTCACTACTACCTGGATGACCATGGCAAGATCACCACGGTCCAGGGAAAGTATGTCGTCGGTGTTCACGAGATCAAAAAAGGGAGAAAGCTTTGACCGTAACTGCGAGCCGATACGTCGCAGACATACGGGACGGATTAATTGATTGCACCCGAATCAGCCGGTTGGTTCCTCGTCGAACACCGGCAAGTCGTCGGTAATTTCGTACCACTCCGCCATGTCGCCGACGTAGATATGTCTGACAGGTTTAGCCCGGGGATCGTCGTCCAGAGCGCCGAACGGTATCACCGCAATTCCTCTGCCGGGGTCGAGGCGCGGCATCTTGGAGCCGCAGGTCTTACAAAACACCTGCATGAAATATTCCGCATCGAGTACTTTGTAATATGCCAGGTTATCTTCGCCTTGTTCGAACTCGACGCCATCTATCGACGTAAAGCCGTTGGTCGCGTGGGCCGCGGCACGGGCCTTTCTGCATCGATGGCAATGACAGTTCTGCACCAGCTTAAAGGGCTCGCGTATATTGAATTTAACGGCTCCACACATGCAGCTGCCACGAACGCTACCCTCCGACCCGGGCTCGAGCGGCTGCTCTTCCACCCGCTGCATCCCGGTAAACTCGGGGTAGTCGTCGTAGCGGGGCAAGTCGCCGGTAATGTCGTACCAGGGCGCGCTGTGCGCTGCGAAGACATGGCAATCGGATTTCTTACCGTGGTCGTGGCATCCGCCCGGGGCAAGCCAATGATTCCCCTGTTCGCTGGGGTAAGGCACCACCGAGCCGCAAACGCCGCAAAAACTGCGGGTCAGCAGATGCGATGAACGGTATCGAACGACGGTATCGGTTGCACTAAGCCAGTTGATCTGCTCCGGTTCGACAAACCAATAAGTGGCGAACGCTGAACCGTGTGCCTTACGGCACAATTTGCAGTGGCAATTGAACGCGTTGAAGGGTTCCGCCGTGATTTCCCAGTGCACGCTTCCGCACAGGCAGCTGGCTCGATTATTCATTTATACCGCTCGCTTGCCGGACACGGCGCTATTGTAGCGTGAAAAAGTTTTCTGCGCCGATCGACCAGGGCTATCGGTTCAATGAATCTCGAATCTCCCAAGCTGCGCGAATCCCCGAATTAAACGCGCCATGGCAGCAGCCATGATCTCCTATTGTCGTAGCTTCGCCTGCAAAAAACAGGCGGTCTTCAACTGGACGTGCCAGTGCCGATCTTTGCTGCCCCTGACCGGGCAACGCGCAGGAATACGATCCCCTTGTCCACGGGTCGGTAGCCCAGGCTGTAGCAATCGAACGCGTCGCATGTTTACGAAGGTCGTTGCCGAATACATTGGCAATTTCGCCGAGAGCATAATCCTGGCTGGCCTGTTGACCCTGCTTTTCGAGCCATACGGCATAACGGCCTCCAATAAAAACGATGGCTGTATTTTGCCCCATGACGCTGACTTCGAAACCGCCGGCCCCCGCGTCATCATTGCAGCTGACATGAAACCCCCGCCGATCGGGGCCAAAGACATCTTTGTCAAAATGAATGCAGACCTTGTTCAAGGTGCCCGTGGGTAATCCCAGCACGGCATCGGCTTTCCAGTCGGGCAAGACCGGGGTAAATTCGATTTCTCCGGATGCAAGAATTCCGGTGGAAACCGTCAGCAGAACGCTACGCCCGTGCAAACTTCCCTTGCTGGTCTCGACGGAAACTCCCTTGCTGGAATATTTTACCTGTTCGACTCTGGTATTCAGCGAGACCGGGATATCGGCTCCCCAGGCGGCGACGAGATTGCCGTAGCCGTTCCGGATCGGAACATCTGAGCCGTCTTCAAAAGAGGCCACTTCAACTGACGATATCTGATCGAGGTCCCGCGTGTAGGTTGCTGCCATGACGTTCGCAAACGTCATCGCATATTTATTTTCCAGATCTATCAGGTCGGCAACTGCGACATCCTCGCCCTTATCTGCAGCGCTCAGAATAGTCTCATAACATTGATCGTAAAACGCAGAGTAAGCGCCTCGCTCAGCTGGATTCAAAGCCTGGCCTTGCTCATAAAAACTAATTTTTTCACGAGCAAACATGTCGCCGAATTCCCGTCCAATCTTTATATCCAGTTGATCGGCAATAGCGACAAACGGATTATCTTCAGCCTGATGCAGATAACTACAGCCGAGATCGAACCAGACACCGGGGGCGATTTCCTCGCTATAGGCCCGGCCACCGATTCGGTGCGATCCTTCGACAAGGATGTAGCTCAAGCCGAGGTTTGCCAATTCCCTGGCAGCTGAAAGACCGGAAGCGCCAGCGCCTACAATGATTACGTCTGTTTCCGAGACCACCCGGTACTCCTGTCCTGATTATCGAGATATGTTCGCCGGGTAACGATATCCTTCTTGCGAGGATGTTGTCCAGGCAAATACAGCGAGGTGGTGCCTGACAAACTACGCTAAGAGAACAATTCGCGCTTGTTGCAGCTGCGACGTCGGGGCGCAGCCAACTGCGAAGTTCGGGCAGAGCGGTTTCAGCCGTTGGTGCGACCGTAAAAGCCGAGGTTCTCCTCGTCGGAAAACATGCGGCCCGGAGTTTCGTAATAGGTAAAGATCGCGATGACGCGCGGCAGGTCGCCCTGCGGCGGGGTGACGCGGTGGGCCGTGTCCACGCCCTTGAAGACATTCAGGTCGCCCGCACCGAGTTTCAGCGTCGACACCTCGGGATCGTCGCCGCGCAGCAGCCGGGCGATACCATCGTAGTTCGGATCGGCCACACTGCGCAGCGCGTGACGATACTGAAAATCGCCACCCTGCCGCGGCGCCTGCAACAGCAGCGTGGTGGTGAACTCGGAGCGGTCGAAATGCCAGTTCAAACCTTCCCCTTCGTAGTAGCCAATAACGTTGGCGCGGGCTAGCGGATCCGCCATCGGGTACAACGCCGGCTTTTGCATCACCTGCGCCAGAAATTCGGCCAGCGCGGGCCACAGGTAAACCTCGAGCAAGGGCCCCGCGATCTGGTCGCCGCATAGCGTATGGTTGATGGTCCTGACCCTGGCAAGCGCCGGGTGGTCCGCCGCAACGTCAGTAATATTATCGTCGAAGTAAATATTGTGTTCGCGCGTGTGGTTGAATGACTCCCGCGCTATCTTGTCGAGCAGTCCGGGCAGTATGGCGTCGATCGCCGCGCGACGCATGAAACCCTCCAGGGTAAACATGCCGTTGCGTTCCAGGTCATCGATGCACTGTGCTACCAGCTTTTGACCGGCAGCTGTATCGAGCCGATCCAGCGGGTAACGTTCGAGATCGATCAGCTTGTCCATGGCTGCTCAATATATGTTTCCCCGGTGGCGCTGACAAGCGATATCTGACAACAACCTCAGGTAGGGGCACCGCGATAGTAATGCCATAAAAACAGGCTGCCGGCAGAGCGATAAGGGGCCCAGGAGGCAACCACCTCGCGCGCCTGTTTTTCATCCAGCGGCTGATCCAAACCCTTGAGTTTCTGCAGCGCGATTCGCAAGGCCAGGTCTCCGGCAGGGAATACATCGCTACGCTGCAGTGAAAACATCAGGTAGATTTCCGCGCTCCAGACGCCAAAACCCTTGAGCGAGGTTATCATCTCGATCACCGCCTCGTCTTCCATCTCCACTAGCCGTGCCGGGTCGAACTCCTGGTTGACCATTGCCCGCGCCAGGCCCTCGACATATTCGACCTTGCGCGCCGACAAACCCGCGGCGCGCAGCTTGCCCGGTGCCAGCTCCAGTACCCGGTCGGCCTCCATGACCGGCAGCAGTTCACGCACTCGTCGCATGATGGCGGCCGCGGCCTCGGTCGAAATCTGCTGTGACACGATGGTCGAGACAAAGGTTTCGAACCCCTGCTCCCGAATTCGCGGCGCCGGGTACCGAACCAGCCGCAAACCACGCCGCAGGTCGGAATCGCGTTGCGCTAGCGCATCGAGGTGACGTTTGATTATCGACTGGTTCATGACATTGGGAATTACTATAGGCAATCACCGATTTCCACCGCCTGCTTGCCAGGCATTCACCGTGACATAATCGGTATCCATAAACTGGTTTTCTTCTTACAGCATCCGATCTAGTATAACAATCCCGTTAATCGTCACCCCGAGAGGAGCTTCGCATGGCCGCTTACTGGATTGCCCACGTGCACGTTACCGACCCCGACGGCTACGGCGAATACGCCAGGCGCGCGACGGACGCCATCGCAGCGCATGGCGGTGAATTCCTGGCCCGCGCAAGCCGCACGGTATGGCTGGAAGGCAAGGAACGCGAGCGTAACGTCGTGGTGCGCTTTCCGAGCCTCGAGGATGCCGAGGCCTGCTACCGATCCAAAGCCTACCAGGAGGCGCTGTCTTTTGCGCAGGGTGCCGCCGAGCGCGACCTTTGCATTGTCGAAGGCAATTGATTGCCCCGCGTAACCGTGCCGCTGTTAGCCCAAGAACAGGTCGAGGATTTCCGCCGCGATGGCGTCATCCTGCTGCGCGGCGTTTTCGACGACTGGATAGAGCGGCTGCGCCAGGGCGTCGATGTTAACCTGGCAAATCCCGGGCCGTTTGGCCGCGAATACCTGGACGCCGGTCAGTCAGGACGATTTTTCGGCGACTACTGCAACTGGGACCGCATCGAGCAATACCGTCGATTCATGTTCGATTCTCCAGCCGCAGAAATCGCCGCCGACCTGATGCGGTCCGATAGCGTGCGAATTTTTCACGAACACGTGCTGGTCAAGGAACCGGGCACCGACAAGGTTACCCCCTGGCACCACGATCAACCCTATTATTGCGTCGACGGCCGCCAGGTCTGCAGCATGTGGATTCCGCTGGACCCGGTAGGCATCGAAACCTGCCCCGAATTCATCGCCGGTTCGCACGACTGGGGACGCTGGTTCTTACCGCGCAAGTTCAGCGGCATCGATTACGACCACGAGGATGCGAGACTCGAACCGGTTCCCGATATCGAAAAGCATCGCGCCGACTACGATATCCGCAGCTGGTCGCTACAGCCCGGTGACGCGATCGCGTTTCATTTCCTGACGCTGCACGGCGCGCCGTCGAACCTGTCGGCAACCCACCGCCGACGCGGCTTCGCCGCGCGCTGGCTCGGTGACGACGCGGTTTACGCGCGGCGAGCCGGCGAAACTTCGCCGCCCTTCCCCGGCCTCGATCAGCGCCTCGAGCCCGGGGACCCGATGGACGGCGCGGAGTTTCCGCTGGTTTTTTCGAGAGCAAAGACCGGGACTGATCACGCCTCCTAAACGGGAGGGGTGTCTGTCCCTTGTTTGTAAAACCGATACCGAAGTTCTAACGCAGGCGATCCAGCAACTGGTAGTAACGCACCGCGCTTGCCAGAAACCAGGGCTTGCCGCGGTACAGCGGACGGGTTTGGAAGCGTGGTTCGTCGAACGCGCTGTTGCCTTCCGGCTTGCCGAGCAGCTGCAGCCCGATGCGGTTACCGAAATAGCTCGCCAGGCAGATGCCGGAACCGCAATACCCCATCGCATAATGAATGCCATCCTGTTTCCCGAGGTGCGGCAGATTGTCGAAACTGTACCCGACGAAGCCCATCCAGGTGTGACTGATGCGCAGATCCTCGAGCTCTGGAAAAATACGCAACATCTCCTGCCTGAGCGCGGGCAGGCTACGTACCGGATCCGATTCGAAAACGGATACCCTGCCACCGAACAACAAGCGCCTGCCGTCGGGTGAGCGACGGAAGTAAACCACGATCTTGCGCGTGTCGCTGAATACCCGGCTCGCGGGCATGAGACGATCGGCGAGTTCCAGGCTCATCGGTTCGGTGGCGAGCATATAGCTGCCGATCGGAATGATACGACGCCGCTGCCAGGGGGTCACAGCACCGGTATAGCCGTTGGTCGCCACCACCAGGTTACGCGTCCGGATAGTTCCGCGGCTGGTTGTTACCCTGAAACCTCCGGCTTCGCGCTCCACCCCGAGCGCGGCGCAATGTCCGATTACCCGTGCCTCGGTCGCCTGCACCAGCTGTAACAAGCCCTGGTGATACTTAGCCGGATCGAGCCCACAGTGACGCTCGACTACGAGCCCTCCATGGTAATACTCGCTGTCGATCTCGCTCGCCTGATCGCGTTTTTCGACGATTTTCAGATTTTGCTCCAGCCCCGGAATCTGCTGCTCGGCCTGCGCCACCAGGTTGCGAAACTGGCGTGGATTATGCGCCGCCAGGAATCGCCCGGATTGTCGATAATCGCAATCGAGCCCCTGTTGCTCGATAAACGCTCCCAACCAGTCGAGCGCATGACGCGCTTCCCCGATCAGCGCCAGCGCCCTGCCTTCGCCGTAGCGCCGAGCCAGCGCTGCGTATCCCGGCTTTATCTCACCGCTGATCTGACCCCCGTTGCGCGAGCTGCAACCCCAGCCCAGGTCCTCGGCATCGATTACGGTAGTGTCTCTTCCGGCGAGAGCGGTCTGCAGAGCACAGTGCAGCCCGGTGTAACCGGAACCGATGATCAGCACGTCGGTTCGATCGGGCAAGGGCCGCGACGGCAGGATCGGCCTGGGGGTCAGATCCCACCAGTAAGGTTCGGACCTGAAATCCGGGCTACAGAAGTCATGTGGCGTCATTATTGCGAATCACCGTAGCGGGTCGAGCAGAACTCGGGACAGAGTCGATGCGTCAGAGTGTTAATAATAGTTCCTCGAATTTGCCCCGGGTCGGCTATAATTGCTGCTAGGTCATTTGGGTTCAGCTGCCAAATTTACAGCAGTTGAAATAGAAATAACAACAAGCTTCTAATACTAAGCAACGGGGCACGGCTGGATTCACTGCTGCAGCGACGCAGGCGTCGGGATTACAGAGATTGGATAATTCAAAAGCTACCATACTGATCGTGGATGATGAGCCTATCAACCTCGACATTATTTGCGCTCACCTGGAAAACGATAACTACGAACTGGTTACCGCGAGCAACGGACAGGAGGCCTGGAACCTGCTCGAAGCCAGTCCCGACCAGTTCGACGTCATTATTCTGGACCGCATGATGCCCGTACTCGACGGCATGCAGTTACTCACCAATATCAAGGATAGCGATATCTTGGAGCATATCCCGGTGGTGATGCAGACCGCCAAGGCCGAAAACCAGGACGTAGTCCAGGGGCTCAAGGCCGGTGCCTATTACTACCTGACCAAGCCTTACGATGGCGATGTGCTCAAAACCGTCGTGCGCAGCGCGGTGAACGACCGCCTGCATGAAAAATTGCTGCACGAATCGCTGCGCGAAGGGCGCCAGATTTTCGACCTCATGACCTTCGGGCGCTTCCGCATTTATAACCTGCACCAGTGCAACCTGGTGGCGTCGCAGGTGGCACAATTATGTCCCGAGCCGCACCGCGTGGTTACCGGCATTTCCGAGTTGCTGATCAACGCGCTGGAACACGGCAATCTCAGGATCGGCTACCAGGAGAAGAGTAACCTGATGCGCCGCGGGATGTGGCAAATCGAGGTCGAAAGGCGACTCAACTCGAGCGAGAATGTCGGCGGATTCATCGAGCTCGAATTCAACATTCATGCCGATACGGTGCAAATTCGCATCCGCGATCAGGGACAGGGATTCGACTGGACCCCGTACATGGATTTCGATCCCGATCGCGCTTTCGATCCCCATGGACGAGGCATCGCGGTAGCGCGGTTGTCGAGTTTCGACGGTCTCGAATACGTCGGCATCGGCAACGAGGTGATCGCCACCGTCAAAAAGAACCTCGACGGCTGAAAACCCTTCAAAACGCTTCCATCTCTGCTATATACCCTCCCTGATACCGTCGATTTTTTGACGGTTTGAGTGTTTCGGCGCGTTCGAACACGGTCGATATCGCTAATCAATCAGTTGAAACGGCGGAGGTATGACGCAACATGCAGGAAGACAACACCGCGATACGGCGGCATATACGACACGTCACCGGTATTCCAATCGAGGTTAATCTCGAGTACCACAAGAGTTATAAAGCCGAGGACGATACCATTACCAACGTCAGTCTCGGCGGATTATGCTTTATCGCCGACGACCGCCTCGATATCAACGAACCGATCCAGGTACGCTTCCCGGTGTTGAATCGCGAGACCCGTCTGGACGGCAAGGTCGTCTGGTGCAACAAGACCGACAAGGGTTACGAGGTCGGCCTGGAGTTTGACGATCCCGACGAAGTCGAGCGTCTGAAGATGATCGAGCAGGTCCGCCACATCGAGCAGTTTCGTGAGGAAGTCGAGTCGCGCGAGGGACGCAAACTAAGCGGCGAACAGGCGGCGCGTGAATGGGTCAGCAGGTACGCGGGTGAGTTTTCGGCGCTAAATTAATCCGCAACGCTCCAATCTACATGCGCCCGTCTTCGCTGTCGAAACGGCTGTAGTCCCGGTCGCCGTCGAAGTAAGTCGACTTCCCTTCCTGCTTGTCGATGCCCCGTCCTTCATAAATCCTGAGCGTATCGCAAACCGGCCGGCGGGGTTCGTGCGCAACCAGCCACAGGCGCATCAGGTGTCGCTTCAAAGCGGGATCGTCCGCATCCTCGAAGGCGGTACGATTATGCAAGATTGTCAGGTTGTTGAAATAGACCGTTTCTCCCGGTTCGGTGACAAACTTCAAGGCAAAGTTTTCGTCCAGCGCAATTTCATCGACCAGGTCGAGCGCGGCGAGTTGCTGCGGGGTTAACGGCATCCGCATTTCCTCGGCGGCCATTTCGATATAGGCGCGCAGGTAATTGACGCTCAGGTAATCGTCCTTGAAGCTGAACACCGGGATTTTCTCCTCGGTCACCGGCGACTGGCCGGGGGCTTCTTCGCCGAACCGGTGGTAGTGAAATCCTTCCATTAGCACCGGCATCAGTTCGGGCGCGCGATGCCGGATTTCATTATAAATACTGAGCGCGCTGACGTAGCCGCTGTAACCGCCGGTTTGAGCTTTCTGCAGGCACATCATCGCGACAACATCGCAGGCATCGGTGTGCATGTCGAGCTCGGTGCTGTTGCGGTAGGCGCGCTCCTTCGGATCCTTGCCGCCGACATCGACCACGTGACCGAGCCGATCCCCCATCACGCTCTGCGACATCGCGTTGCCGAAATGCGTGCCGAGCCCGAAATGAATCATGCCCATCTCTTCCTTGCTGTAGGATTCGAGCGGAAATCCCTTGAGAATGACGATGCCCGACTGGAACATGACCTGCTCGCGCCAGTGTTTAATATCGTCCTCGATCGCGTCCAGGCGAAAATCGTCACGCGTGATTTGCTCGGCATCGTCGGTCTTGCGTTTCGCCGATTGCAGCGCCTGGTCGAGCGCTTCGAGATGCCGCGCCTCGAGCGGCACGCTAAAGTCGGCCTTGCTTACGTCGCAGGCGCGCCATGCGCCGGGGTGCTCGATCAGGGCCAGCGCGGGTATCGAACTCATGTCTTGTCTCCGATCATGACGCCAGTTTACGCGTCGGTCCGCGACGTGTCACCGCGCCGCCCTCGCCGAGCATGATTTCGGTCAGGCCGCGCTCGGCATGATTCATTTTCAGCGACAACAGCTTTTGCGCGTATTCCAGTACCACGCCCTGGTACTCGGGACTTTCCGCCTGGTTGACGAACTCGCCCGGATCATTGCGCAGATCGAAAAACAGCGGCGGCATGGCGCCGAAATGCACGTACTTGAATTCGTGATCGCGCAACACCGACAGGTTGCACTGGTGCAGGGTGAGCCCGAGGTGACGTTCCAGCGAATCGTCGCGCACGTTGCGGAAATCGCATTCCCAGAATACCTGTTCGCGCCAGCCGCTGGGCATTTTGCCGGTGGTTAAAACCGGCAACAGCGAAAAACCGTCGCACTGGCTCGGAATTTCGAGACCCAGCCAGTCGAGCATGGTCGGCATTAGGTCCACGTTTTCGGTGAAGTCGTCTATCCGCAGCCCGCGGCTGGCATCCGCCTCGGCGCGCGGGTCGCGCACGATCAGCGGAATGTGGTAGGACTGGTCGAAATACCCGAGTTTCGACGTCAGCCAGTGATCGCCGAGCTGCTCGCCGTGATCGGAGGTGAAAATAATCAACGTCGAATCCCAGTCGCCCCTGGCCTTGAGCGCGTCGAACAGCCGTCCGAGGTTATCATCGACTTCCTGCATCAGGCCGAAGTAATTGACCATGTCCTGCTGCGACTGGCGCGGATTCTCGGTGGCGCGGAAACGGCTGTGATTGATAAAGTAATCGAGCAGCGGATGCTGGTGCGCCTCTTCATCGATCGACACCTGGCGCAGCGGTTGCGGCATCTGCTCCGGATCGTGCAGCTCGTTGTACGGTTCCGGCGCGGCAAACGGTGGATGCGGTCGCAGTAGCGACAAATGCGTAACCCAGGGTTTGTCCTGGGCTTCGATCCACTCGATGCAGCGATTCACCATGTAATGGGTTTCATGGTCTTCCTTGCTCATCGCCAGCGGTAACACGCGCTCGCCGCCGTCGGCCCAGTCGGTACCATCGACCAGCGTGGAGTACAGGCTCCACGGCCGCTCCGGCATCGCGTGACCCCGGGCGCGCAGGTAGTCGACCCATTCGGCCGCGACTTCGTCGACCATCGGCGTGTAGGTCTCGATCCCGGGCAGCGGTTCGCTGTAATGCCTCAGGCGCGGATCGTCGTTATCGAGCCCGCGCGGATCGATCGCCGAATCGGTATAGCCGAACAGCGAAGGTTCGAACCCGGCAGCCTGCATCTCCAGCGCCCAGTTGGTAAAGCGGCTGTCCAGCGGCGCACCGTTTACCACGCAGCGGTTACTCTGCATGTACAGACTGGTATGCATCGAACTGCGGCTGGGCGCACAGGGCGTTGCCTGGGCGAAGTGGCTCCTGAACAGAACGCCTTCACGCGCCAGCGCGTC
>JAAUYE010219730.1_pt1 | contig 16785 bp, 19 predicted proteins | sample 7278081 | NCBI WGS metagenome assembly JAAUYE01 (sample SAMN14350131, study PRJNA611818) | marine sediment metagenome | isolation source: surface marine sediment (0.6m) | place: French Polynesia: Moorea | collected 2018-08
ATGTTTGCCGGCGGATACGACCTCAACAAGGACGCGCGCGGCGTCGTCGGTTCGAATGACACTGAGGGCAATGCGATCTACGTCGTTGATGCCGAGTCCGGGCAATTGATCTGGAAGGCTCGTCGTGGCAACGGTGGTTCGGCAACAGTATTCGAGCACTCGGAACTTAAGGACAGCATTCCCTCGACACTTGCCATAGGCGACACGAACGGCGACGGCCTTACCGATCGTATGTACGTCGGCGACACCGGCGGCAACGTCTGGCGTGCCGACATCCAGGGTTCGGACACGTCGAGATGGAAACTGACGCGGCTCGCCTCGCTCGGCCGTCACACGACCGGCGCAATGGGCATCATTTCCGATCGTCGTTTCTTCCATCGGCCCGACATCGTGCCCAGCAGTGACGCGGACGGACTGTTCGACGGCGTGGTCATCGGCTCGGGTACCCGACCGAACCCGCTGGACAAGGGCGGCACAACGGTGAACTTCGCGTTCATGATCAAGGACCGCCGTACGGCCTCGGGCAGCGGTGTGGACCAGAATATCCAGCTGGTGCAGCTCGGTGACGTAACCAGCAACTGCCTGCAGTCGGAGAACCCGTGCTCTGTCGACCTGAGCAAAGGCTGGCGCCTCATGCTCGAGGATCCGGGCGAGAAGGTGCTGTCGACGCCGCTGACCGTGGTCGGCAAGGTCTTCTTCACGACCTACCTGCCGCGCGCCGGCACGGGCGCCACAGCCTGCACGCCGCACGAGGGCGGCGGTCGCCTGTACGCGGTCGCGTTCCAGGATGCGAAGTCGGTGATCAACTACAACACCAGCGACGACGACCCGAATAACCCGGATGCGGCCACGACACGCGCCGACCGCAGCGTCGAGCTGCAGTCGATGGGCATCCCCGCGGAAGTCGTTACGGTGCCGCCGAACAAGATCCTTCGGCCGGACCTGCAGATCGACAACATCGACACGCCCACTCGCTGGCGTACTTTCTGGTACCTGTCTGAAGACGAGGATTTGTGACAACAATGAACAAGCCAGGCATCCGAATCGCGCAGCGTGGTGTAACGCTGATCGAACTTATGATCGTGGTGGCCATCGTCGCCATCATCTTTTCTTTCGCCTACCCGGCGTATGAGCGTTACATCGTTCGGGCCAAGCGTTCGGTGGCGCAGAACGCGCTGATGCAGGTCGCCGATCGCCAGCAACAGTTCTTCATGGACAACAAACGATTCGCGGCCAACCTGACCAACCTGGGCTTCAACGCGAATCCGTTCGTGATCGACGACACCGGCGCCCCCACGGTTGCCGGCGACGCGGATGCCGTGTACTCGGTTAGCCTGTCGAACGTGACGGGCACGACCTGGACCGCGACAGCTGCGCCGCTCAACGCGCAGCTGGCGCGCGACGACCATTGCGCCAGCCTCACGCTGACGCAGGCCGGCGCGAAGGGAGATTCCGCGGGATCGGGTGACTGCTGGTAGCCAGGGCGGCTGGTAGCTAGAGCGCGTCCATCACGCGCTGCAGGCTGTTCTTGACCTCGGTCGCGACGGGCACGACTCCGGGATTATTCACCAGCGACATGACGGCGATCGGGTCCATGAAATCGACATGGACCCGGCCCTCGGCGTCTTCGCGCACGAGCACGTTGCAGGGAAGCAGCAAGCCGATGTCCTGGACCGCCGATATCGCCTGCCAGGCGTGCGGCGGGCTGCATGCGCCGAGAATACGGTATCGCGGCATGTCCTTTCCGAGCTTCTCTTTCATCTTGCTCGAAACGTCAATCTCGGACAGCACGCCGAAGCCTTCGTTGCCGAGCTCGGCCGTTACTTTCTCGAGGGCTTCGTCGAACGACGCATCGACAACCTTGCCGAATCCGAAGGGTGAGTTCATGTGTGTAACCTCAGGTAGCGCACTTGGACCTGCCGCAGTAGATCTCGTGCAGCAGGTTGATGATCCGGTCGGCAGGTCCTTTGGCGAGGGAGTAGTAAATCGTCTGCGATTCGCGGCGCGTCTTGACGAGCGCCTGTTGCCGCAGTCGCGCCAGCTGCTGCGAGAGCGCAGACTGGCTCAGCGGGATGAGCGTGTTGAGATCGCTGACCGAGCGCTCGCCCTCGGCCAGGACGCACAGGATCATGAGGCGGCTCTCATTACCCAGCGCTTTCATGAGACTGGCTGCTTCCAGGGCATGGCTCTCCATGTCAGCGGCCGCCGAGACGTTTCTCGCTTTTTTGCTCATTTGACCCCCTAATATAAGGAATATTATATTAGAAGTCCATAATTTAGTGTTTTCGAATTGGGGTCGGGCGAAGCAAGCTCCGTCCCCGCTTCCGTTGGTATATAATCGCCGCCCACCGGCGAGCGGGGAGCCCCGCCGCACCAGCAGAAACACAGCCTCCGGAGCAGTCAGTTGAGTCGGGACCAGAAATTCTTCGATATGTATTCCCTCGTCATCGGCGTGCTTGCCGCAATCGCACTCTTGATCTTCGTGCTCGCCGCGAAGATATCCGACAGGACGCAGGGCGTTTACACCAGGGACACGGTCGAGTACCAGGCTGCAGTCGCCGAACGCATACGTCCCGTGGGCCAGGTCTACCTGCCCGGAGAAGAGCAGGAAGCCGCGGCCCCGGTCGTCGAGGCGGCCGCCGAACCCGAGCCGGTTGCCGCAGCCATGACCGGCCCGCAGGTCTATAACACTGCCTGCCTCGCCTGCCACGCAGCGGGTGTCGGCGGCGCACCGATCGTAGGGGATGCCGCCCAGTGGACCGATCGTATTGCCCAGGGCCTCGACGTGCTTACGCAGCATGCGATCGAGGGCTACACCGGCTCGGCGGGCTACATGCCGCCCAAGGGCGGACGCCTGGACCTCTCTGACGACGAGGTCGCCGGGGCGGTCGAGTATATGGTCGGCGAATCCACCTGACGTAGGAGCGGCTTCAGCCGCGACTCGGGCCTGAAGGCCCTCCTACATCCAATTACGGCCTTCTATCAAGACAACGCAAAGACAGCGCCTCCGCAATATGCGGCGGCGCTATTTTTTTGTGCCCGCCGAGATCCGCGATCGTTCTCGCCACCCTCAGGATCCGCTGGTGCGCCCGCGCCGACAGGTTGAATCGATCGGCGGCCGACTCGAGCAACATCCAGCATTTGTCATCGAGTCCACAGGCGGCCTCGAGGGCCTTGCCTTCGAGTCGCGCATTGGACATCCCGGAACGCTGCAGCTGTAACTCACGGGCCTTGAATACCCGCGCAGCCACCACGGCGCTGCTTTCCGCCTCCGGGTCTCCATCCCGCAGCACTTCGGTGGACGGTCGCAGCATCTCGACATGCAGGTCGATACGGTCGAGCAGCGGCCCGGACACCTTGTTGCGGTAGGTGATGACGCGATCTCCGCTGCACCGACAGTCCGACTTCTCGTCGCCCAGGAAACCGCAGGGGCACGGATTCATCGCGGCGATCAGCTGGAACCGGGCCGGGAAATCGGCGTGGACCCCGGCCCTCGCGATGCGCACGGTGCCGCTCTCGATCGGCTCCCGCAGGGACTCGAGGACGGTGCGATTGAATTCAGGCAGCTCATCCATGAACAGCACGCCGTTATGCGCGCGTGATATCTCACCGGGCGCGAGCGTGCGTCCCCCACCGACGAGCGCTGCCGCCGACGCAGTATGATGCGGCGCGCGGAACGGCCGCGACCGCCAGTCGCCGGGTGTCACTGGCACACCGGCCACCGAGCAGACTGACGCCGTATCCAGCGCTTCCTGCTCGGTCAGCGGCGGCAGGATGCCGGGCAGGCGCCGCGCCAGCATGCTCTTGCCGGTTCCGGGCGGCCCGATGAGCAGCAGGTTGTGCGCGCCGGCGGCCGCTATTTCGAGCGCGCGCTTGGCGAATTGCTGGCCCCTGACGTCCAGCAATTCAGCGTGCCGCGGCGCGGCCACCTCGACAGGTCTTCTCGATGCGGCCTTCAGCGGCGTTGTGCCGGCGAGATGCCCGGCAACTTCGGTCAGGCTGGTCGCGGGGTAGACCGTCGCGTTTGCGAGCATTGCCTCGTCGACATTGTCGCGAGGGATGATGACATCGCGGCCCGCTTCGCGTGCCTTGATTATCGACGGCAGCAACCCCGTCACGGGCCGTACCGATCCGTCGAGGGCGAGCTCACCGTATATCTCGACGTCGGACAGCGCCCTGGAAGGAACGACGCCATCGGCGGCGAGAATGCCGACGGCGACGGCGAGATCGAAGCGGCCGCCGGTCTTGCGCATCTCGGCCGGGCCGAGACTGACCGTGATTCGCGACACGGGCCAGCTGTATTTCGAACTTACAAGGGCACTGCGCACGCGGTCCTTACTTTCCCGCACCGCGGTCTCGGGCATGCCGACGAGATTGAAAACGGGCAGCCCACCCGCGAGGAACACCTCGATGGTAACGGGCGGCGCTTCCGTGCCGTACTGCGCCCGGCAGTGCAGGATTGCGAGACCCATGCGGCCCTCCGTGGCCATTTTTCGCGATCGGGCCTGAAGGCCCTCCTACGATTCCTGTTCCAGAGCTTTCACCTGCGCCTCGAGCGCCTCGAGCTTCTCGCGCGTCCGCGCCAGTACGGCTTCCTGCACCTCGAATTCCTCGCGCGTGACGAGGTCGAGCTTGTTCAGGGACGCACGCAGTACCGAGCGAAAGTTCTCCTCGAGATCCTCGCGCATCGAGCGCAGCCCTTCGGGCACGGCGGCAGCGAGTTTTTTCGCAATGTCTTCTATGGATTCGTCAGGCATGCCGACGTGATACCGCACACCATCGCAAAAGGCCAGATGCCATTTCGGTGCAACACCAGAAATTTGCGCACCAGCTTAGTGCGCGGCCACGCGTGCGGATATTGCAACGCATTGATTAAATTGCTCTTTCTTGTCTTGGCACGGTTTCTGCTCTAGGCACTGTGAATTCGATTCACCTTTTTACGGGAGCAAGAACCATGAAAATTTCACGCAAGTACCTGCTGGCTGCGACGGCCCTGCTAGCCTCCAGCCTGGCTCAGGCCGATCTTTCCGCAAATGTCGGCTATGCGAGCGAATACCACTTCCGCGGCATCTTCCAGAAGACCTCCTCCGCGAGCGGCGGACTCGACTACGAGTCAGGCGGCTTTTACGCGGGCACGTGGGCAGCCGACGTCGGCGACGGCCTCGAAGTCGACGGGTATTTCGGCTATGGAGCCACCGTCGGCGAGTTCGACCTGAGCATCGGCTACAACGGCTACTTCTACACGGGCGACTTCGACGATACGTACCAGGAGATCATCTTCGGCGCCTCTTACGGCATCGCATCCTTCGAGTTCGCGGTCGGCACGTACGACGGTGACTTCGACTCCGAAACGGATGGAGACCAGGATGAGTACACGTATGCAGCCCTCACCATCGAGAAAGACGGGTTCTACGGAACCCTGGGCGTATTCGGCCAGGATGTAGACGCCGATCACCTGGAGATCGGATACGGCACGACGATTTCGGACATCGATTTCGGCGTCGCGCTGATATTCGCGGACAACCAGTTCATCGTTGACGACGACGAGTCCCTCGTATTCACGATCGGCAAGTCCTTCGACATCAACTAATCGGGGAGTAAGCAATGAAAATGATCACGGCGATTATCAAGCCGTTCAAGCTGGACGACGTCCGTGAGGCCGTTGCCGAAATCGGCATCCAGGGCATCACGGTCACCGAAGTCAAAGGCTTCGGGCGCCAGCGCGGCCACACGGAACTCTATCGCGGCGCGGAATACGTCGTCGATTTCCTGCCGAAGGCGAAGATCGAGCTCGCCGTCGACGACGGCGTCGTCGAGCAGGTCGTCGAAGCCATCGCTAACACGGCCCGCACGGGCAAGATCGGCGACGGGAAGATTTTCGTCTCCGAGCTCGAACAGGCCATTCGCATTCGCACCGGCGAGACCGGCGCGGAAGCGGTGTAGGGAGGACGGATAAATGGAAACAACACAGATAGCGGCGCAGGTCACGGAACTCGCCTACGCGCTGGAGACCTTCGACGTCCTCGTCATGGGCGCGCTCGTCATGTGGATGGCGGCGGGCTTCACGATGCTCGAGTCGGGGCTCGTTCGCGCCAAAAACACGGCGGAGATCCTGACCAAGAACGTCGGCCTCTACTCGATCGCCTGCATCATGTACATGCTCTGCGGTTACGCGATCATGTACCCGGGCGATTTCACCGGCGGCGTCTTCCAGAGCATCTCGACGCTGGGCAGCGGCTTGCTCACCTCGAGCGACAACGCGGCTGCCGACGTCGTCGCCAGTGGTGGTGAGACGTATTACTCGAACCTCTCGGATTTCTTCTTCCAGGTCGTATTCGTCGCCACCGCGATGTCGATCGTGTCGGGTGCCGTCGCCGAGCGCATGAAGCTCTGGTCGTTCTTCATCTTCGCGGTTGTCCTGACCGGCCTCATCTACCCGGTACAGGGCTTCTGGAACTGGGGCGGCGGCTTCCTGACGGAGAGCTTCGATTACTTCGACTTCGCCGGCTCCGGCACGGTTCACCTGTGCGGTGCAGCCGCAGCCCTGGCAGGCGTCATCGTGCTTGGCGCACGCAAGGGCAAGTACGGTCCGGACGGCCAGATCAACGCCATCCCCGGCTGCAACCTGCCGCTGGCCGCACTGGGTACCCTGATCCTGTGGCTCGGCTGGTTCGGTTTCAACGGCGGCTCGGAACTCAAGGTTTCTGACGTCGGCGAAGCCAACGCGGTTGCCCTGGTCTTCGTGAACACCAACATGGCTGCGGCCGGCGGCCTCGTGTTCGCGCTGCTGCTCGCCCGCTTCTGGTTCGGCAAGGCGGACCTCACGATGGCGCTCAACGGTGCACTCGCCGGTCTCGTCGCCATCACCGCGGATCCGCTGTCGCCAGAACCGCTGTCGGCGACGATGATCGGTGCCGTCGGTGGCCTGCTCGTCGTCGGTTCGATCGTGTTGCTCGACAAGCTCAAGATCGACGACCCGGTCGGTGCCATCTCGGTGCACGGCACGGTCGGCATCTGGGGTGTACTCGCTGTGTTGTTCAACAACGGTGAGGCTTCTTTCTCCGGCCAGATCGTGGGCATCCTCTCGATCTTCTTCTGGACCTTCCTCGTCAGCCTGGCTGTCTGGTTCCTCCTCAAGAAGACGCTCGGCATCCGGGTCTCCGAGGAAGAAGAATATGAAGGTGTGGATATCGGCGAATGCGGCCTCGAGGCCTACCCCGAGTTCACCTCGGCGGAATAAGTTAAATATCTCCCCTTGCAATAATTTGTAATTATTGCAGCAACTTAGCGGGCCTTCGGGCCCGCTTTTCTTTTCCCGACCGTGCAAAAGTCCACAGTTCGCTGTGATTGCAGTCACACCCGATTGGCATTAAAAGTGCTCTAATAGCAGCTATGAACGGCAAACGCATAACGCTCTCCTGCGCGGTGGCCGCACTGGTATTTGCGACCGGTGCGATGGCCAGCGAGATCTACAAGTGGACGGACGAGGACGGCAACGTTCATTACGAGGACCGTCCGTCCGGCGCCGCAACCGAGCAGCGGCTCGACATCACGTACAGCCGCACTGACAGCAGCGCGGTGCAACGGCGCGTCGAATCCTATCGCGATGCCCGGACGGCCCGTGACGAAGCCAAATCCGTCGCGGCGGCGGCCGAGAAGGAAGCGGCCGACAATGCCGCCGCGGAAGCGGAACGGCAGCAGGCCTGTGACCGGTCCCGCGCGCGGCTCGAGACCTACCTGCAGGCCCGCCGCCTGTATCGCACCGGCGCCGACGGCGAACGCGTCTATCTCGACGAGGAACAGCAAGCCGAGGCCCGCCGCAAGGCCGAAGAGCAGATCGCCGAGTTCTGCTCCTGAGTGTGAACTCGCGATAAGCGATGCGCCCCTTCGGGCGCTACAATGCCCGCATGTGATTCCGGAGCGCGCGCGTGGCGGCAGCACCCGATCCAGACGATACCCAGGTCTACCTGCCCGATTTTTGCGGCGCGGGCGCCCTGTTCATCATCCTGCTCGTCGCCGAGCTGGTCGCCATTGTCCTGACACTCGCCGCGCACACCCCTGAAGGCCAGTTCCTGCTGCAGCTGTCGAAGACCTCGTTCTTCGTCCTGTGGCTCGCCCTGCTTGGCACGGCCGTTATGTGCCAGCTGCGCGGCTGGCTCGAGCGCGCGGGCAAGACAAGGGCGTTCGTATTTGCCTTCGTCGTTCTCGTGCTCATGTGCCTCGTCGTTGCCGAACTTGCCTGGCAGCTGCCCCTCTGGGTCGCCGGAGTCACGATCATCGACGACTCCCACGGGGACTTCCTGCTGCGCACGCTCGCGATCAGCTCCATCTCCATCGCGCTGGCGATGCGCTACCTGTACGTGTCGAGCGAATGGCGGCGAAGCATCGTGCTCGAGGCGCAGGCACGCATCAGCGCCCTGCAGGCACTGATTCGCCCGCATTTCCTGTTCAACAGCATGAACACGATCGCGTCCCTGACGCGCACGGACCCGCGACAGGCCGAAGAAGCCGTCGAGGATCTTTCCGACCTGCTGCGCGCGAGCCTGTCGAGCACCCGCAATCGCACGACCCTCAAGGAGGAACTCGAAGTCGCCGCGATCTATCACCGCATCGAGAAACTGCGTCTCGGCGACCGACTCAATATCCGCTGGGACATCGGCGAACTGCCGATGCGGGCGCGCATACCCAGCCTGACGATCCAGCCGCTGATCGAGAACGCGATCTACCACGGGATCGAGCTGCTGCCCGATGGCGGCGACGTTACCGTTGCCGGCGAGCGCGACGGCAAGTTCCTGCAGATCACGGTCTCGAATCCCGTCGCCCCCGGCAAGTCCAGTAACAAGGACGGCAACAAGATGGCGATGAGCAACATCCGGCAGCGCTTCGAACTCGCTTACGGAAGTCGCGCCAGCGTCGACGTCGATGAAACCGGCGACCGCTATACGGTGACCCTGCGATTCCCGGCCGACGAGGAAGGCTCGTGAAAGTCCTGGTCGTCGACGACGAAAAGCCTGCGCGCGACCGCCTCCACCAGTTGCTCGCCGACGAGGACGGCTACGAGGTTGTCGGCGAAGCCGCCAACGGTCACGAGGCGCTGCGTCTGGCCGCCGAGCTCGGTCCGGACATCGTGCTGCTCGACATTCGCATGCCGGGGATGGAGGGCATCGAAACTGCGCATCACCTTAACGCGATGGACCCGGCGCCCGCCGTCGTATTCACGACCGCTTACGACGAATACGCCATAGACGCGTTCGACGCGCGCGCCATCGGCTACGTGCTCAAGCCCGTGCGCCGGTCGCGACTGATCGGCGCTCTCGAACATGCCGCACGCCTGACGCAGGGCACACTGAGCGAGGTCGCGGCCGAGGCTGGGATCGAGGCCCGGCGCCGACACGTCTGCGCCCATGCCCATGGCGAACTCAAACTGATCCCCGTCGACACGGTCGCGTGCTTCCGTGCCGATCAGAAGTACGTCTCGGTCCATCATGAAAACGGGCACGACCTCATCGATGATTCGCTGAAATCGCTGGAGGCGGAGTTCGGCGACCGCTTCGTTCGCATCCACCGCAGCGCCCTGATCGCCGTGGACTGCATCGACAGGATCGAGAAAAATGCCGAAGGCAAGAGCCGCATCGTCCTGCGCGACGACTCGCATGTCGACGACAAAGAGCTGATAATCAGCCGCCGGCATGTCGCCGAGGTTAAGAGACGGCTCAAAGAATCGTGAAAATAAGAATAGCCACCCGAAAATCCGCCCTCGCACTGTGGCAGGCCGAGCACGTTGCCGACCTGCTCAACGCGCTGCCCGAAGTCGACGCCGTCGAACTCGTGCCCATGTCGACGCGAGGTGACGAGATCCTCGATCGCAGCCTGCAGAAAATCGGCGGCAAGGGCCTGTTCATCAAGGAACTCGAGGTCGCCATGCAGCGCGGCGACGCCGACATCGCCGTGCACTCGATGAAGGATGTTCCGGCCGAGATGCCGGTAGGTTTCTGCATCGCCGCCATGCTGGAAAGGGCCAATCCCGCGGACGCGCTCGTCTCGCCCAGCGGCGAACACCTCGCCGACCTGCCGCAGGGCGCTCTGATCGGCAGCTCCAGCCTGCGCCGCCAGGCACAGCTGAAGATGATGCGGCCGGACCTGCGTATCGAGCCGCTGCGCGGAAACGTCAACACGCGCCTCGCCAAGCTCGACAACGGCGACTACGACGCGATCATCCTCGCCGCTGCCGGGCTCGAACGCCTCGAGTTCGACGAACGCATCAGCCAGCTGTTTACGCCCGACGAGATGCTCCCGGCGGCCGCACAGGGTGTCGTCGGTATCGAGTGCCTCGAGGACGCGTCCGAACTGCGCGCCGTCCTGGCGCAGTTGAATCATCCCGATTCGGTACGAACGACACTGGCCGAGCGCGCGATCGCGCGAGTGCTGGAAGCGAGCTGCCAGTCACCCGTCGCGACTTTCGCCGACGTCGATGGCGGCGACATGACGGTCACCGCCCTGGTCGCGATGCCGGACGGCAGCGAGGCCCTGCGTGACAGCGTGACCGGCCCTGCCGACGACGCCGAACAGCTCGGCGAGACGCTGGCCGGGCGCCTGCTCGACCGGGGTGCGGCGGCACTGCTCGAGGCCGCCGCGACGGCCCATGACTGACAGGCCGCTGCAGGGCGTCGGCGTCCTGGTCACGCGGCCGCGCACCCAGGCAGGCGAACTCGTCGAAGCCATAGAGGCACGGGGGGGACAGGCCTACTGCTTCCCGGTCATGGAGATTGCGCCGCTCGACGAACTGGACATCAGCAACAGCGTCAGCCGGCTCGAAGCGCCCGATATCGTCATCTTCGTCAGCCGCAACGCCGTCGAACACGGCATCAGGTTCACTGGTCGCGGAGAGATCGCCGTGATCGGCCCCGCGACGGCACGGGCAGTCGAGGCGGCCGGTCGCGTGGTCGATATTCAGCCCGCGGAAGGCTACGACAGCGAGCACCTGCTGGAAGAGGAAGCCATGCGCGACGTCGCGGGCAAGCACGTGCGGATCATACGCGGGCGCGGCGGTCGGGAGCTGCTGGCCGACGAGCTGAAGAAGCGCGGCGCGATCGTCGAGTACCTGTCCGTATACGAACGGCGGCTGCCCCGGGTCGATGCCGACACGCTCGCGGACCTCGAAGGCAGGTGGCGGCAGGGCCTGATTAGTGTCGTCACCGTTATGAGCGTGCAGTCGCTGGTCAATCTCGTCGAGCTGCTGCCTGAATGGTGCGCCACGCAACTCGAAGATACTCCACTGGTGACGCCTGCGGGTCGTGTGATAAAAGAACTGTTGGACCGCTATCCCGCGGCCCGGCCGATACTCGCGCCCGGACCCGGGGCCAATGACATGGTCCAGGCGATCATCGCATTACAAGGTACCGACTCCGGAATAGCACCATGAGCGACAAAGAAAACGGGCAGGACCCTCTCGTCGAACAGGACGAGGCGGCACCCGTAGAGGAACCCGTAGAGGCAGAGGCGCCCGTAGAGGAAGAGCGACGGTCCGGCAACCCGGTCGCGTGGCTGGCCTTCCTGTTCGCGATCATAGCGGTTGCCGCGGCCGGCTATACCGCCTGGAATGACTGGCAAAGCGCGCGCGACACCTCTGCAGACGACAATCTCGCACGGCTCGACGACCAGGTATCGGCCTCCACCCGGTCGCTGTCCGAGCTGGAAGCCCGCATCACCGAACTCGGTGACCGTGACCCGGGTATTGATGCCGCCGTCGAGACGCTGCGGCGCGATTTCGAGGAACGCGTTCGCCTGCTGGACTCACTGCCCGCCCGCATGTCGACACTCGAAAGCTCGGTCGCCTCTCTTGCCGGCGTCTCCGAAGGTGCGCGTGACGCCTGGATCCTGGCCGAGTCCGAGTACTACATGCAGATTGCGAACGCGCAGCTGCAGCTGGCAAATAACCCGCATCTGGCGGCGCTCGCCCTGAAGATGGCGGATGAGCGCATCGTGCAGCTTGCAAACCCGGCCCTGACCGGCGTACGCCAGGCCATCTCCGACGAACTCGCCACACTCGAGGTCATGGAGAAACCGGACATCGAGGGCGCTACCCTGATGCTCGCCAGCCTCGCGCGCGTCGTCGAGTCCCTGCCCCTGGCGGGCGCCGACGAGCCCGACGAAGAAGCCGACGAGATCGATCCCGAACTCAGCGGCACGAGCCGCGCCTGGGCGTCCGTCAAGAACGCGATGTCGGGCCTCGTCACGGTGACGCCGCCGGACCGCGCAAAGCTGATCGCGCTGTCGCCCGACGCCGAGTTCTTCCTGCGCAACAACATCGCGCTGCAATTGCAGTCGGCCCGCCTTGCGCTGCTGCGGGGTGAACAAGCTATTTTCGAGCAGACGCTCGACGACACGAGCGCCCTCCTGCACGAATACTTCGACCTGAACAGCACCGCCGTGGGTGGCGCCCTCGAGACGATCGCGGAGATTCGCGGTCATGTGTTCACGACGGACACGCCGGACATATCCGGGTCGCTGCAGCTGTTGCGCCAGTTCCGCACGCTCAACGAGAACGCGCAGTGAAATTCGGCATCATAGTCGTCACTGTCCTGCTGGTGACCGCGTTCGGCCTGCACTTCCTGCTCGCGGATCCCGGCCACGTCGTCATCAATTTCCGTGGCTACCTCATCGAGATGACGGTGCCGGTCCTCGCGGGTCTCGCCGTCTTCCTGGTACTCGCCGTCTGGCTGGTTCGCAAGATCATCGTCGCGCCGCGCCGGCTCGGCGAGGCTGCAGGCCGTTATCGCTCGGCCCGCTCGGGCCAGAAACTGACCCGGGGCATGATCGCCGTCGCCGAGGGCAACCTCGCACGCGGCGAGAAGCTGCTTGGCCGCGCCGCGAGCACCAGCGACTCGCCGCTGTTCAACTACCTCCAGGCGGCGCGCGCCGCTCACCTGCAGGGCCGAGACGAGCGCCGTGACGAATGGCTGCGGATGGCTTTCGAACAGACGCCGGAGGCCGCCAACGCCGTCCTGCTGACGCAGGCCGAGTTCCAGCTCGATCGTGGCCAGTACGAGCAGGCGCTCGCCACGCTGCGGCGGCTCGAGGAAGATACGAAGAACCACGTTCACGCGCTGGCCCTGATGGGGCGGCTCTACTACCGTCTCGAAGACTGGAAGTCGCTGGCGGAACTCCTGCCGCGACTGCGCAAGAATACGAACCTCAATCCCGGGACGCTGGACAAATGGACGGCTCGCGTGCACCGCGAGACGCTGGAAAAGGCGGCGGACTCCGACGTGCTCGACCAGGCCTGGAAGGAGGTCCCCCGGAACCTTAAGGCCGACATGGCGCTGCTCGAATCCTATTACACCGGGCTCGTCCGCCTCGGCTTGCACGACAGGGCGGAAAAGGAGCTTACGGCCGCCATCAGGTCGAACTGGCGCGGGCCGCTGGTTCGCCTGTTCGGGCTCGTCGAAGGCACCGATACGACGAAACAGCTGAAGCGGGCCGAGGGCTGGCTCAAGAACCACGGCGAAGACCCGGACCTGCTGCTCGCCGCCGCCCGGCTCTGCCTGCGCAACGAACTCTGGGGCAAGGCGCGCAGCTACCTCGAGACCGTCATCGCCCTGCGGCCGACGCCCGAGGCCTACCGGGAATACGGCTCCCTGCTGACCCAGATGGGCGAAGCGGAAGCCGCCGCCGGCGCCTATCGCGACGGCCTCGGCATGGTCGCCGCGAAACCCCTGCCGGCGATTCCGCATATCGACAACGAGTAGGCCGTGCTGACCCTCATCGCCGGGACCGGGTACACGGGACATCGCGTGCTCGAACGCCTGCCGGCCGACTCCGCGGTTGGCCTGAGCCGCTCCCCCATCGACACCGACCACGAGATGCACGTCGTCGATTTCGACGAGCTTGAATCGCTCCCGGTATCGCTACCGGATCACTACTCCGTCCTGTATACCTGCCCCCCGGTCGACGACTACGACGAAAGGCTCTGGCGATTCCTCGCGGCGCTGACGCCACGTCCGGACCGATTCGTTTACATCAGCACGACCGGCGTCTACGGGGACCGCGGCGGCGCTACCGTCGACGAGTACGCCGCGGTCAGGGCCGAAAACCCGATGGCCGGTCGGCGTGTTGCCGCGGAGGCGCTCGTGTCCAACTGGGCTGCCGAGTACTGCCCGGGTCTCGTCATCCTGCGCGTGCCGGGCATTTATGGCCCGGGCCGCCTGGGCCTGGACCGCATCGCCGAGGGCAGCGCCAACATCCGGGAGGAAGAGGCCAGCCCGGGCAATCGTATTCACGTCGACGACCTGGCGAGCTGCTGCATCGCCGCATTGCGTGGCGACACGCCGCCCGGAATCTACAACGTCGGCGACGGCGACAACCGCAGCGCCACGTGGTTCGCGGACGAGGTGGCCCGGCAAGCGGGGCTGCCCGAGCCGCCCAAGATAAGCCGTGCGCAGGCAGAGAAGGAATTCTCGCCGATGCGGCTGGCGTTCCTCGCCTCATCACGGGTCGTGGATACGACGAAAATGCGCGAGGTGCTCGGAATCACACCTCGCAGCCCCGAACAGGGCATTCGCGACAGCCTCGCGTAGGAGCGGCTCGTGGGAGCGGCTCGTAGGAGCGGCTCGTAGGAGCGGCTTTAGCCGCGATCGGGCCTGAAGGCCCTCCTACAGCCGTAACCCGGCATTTCTTTACGAATTGCGCTCCTTCGCGCGGTGCCTGACACCGTGATCGCCGCCAGACTTATTCCATGGGCAGACACAACGGTCACCGCCTTCGCAAAGGCCGCTACTCCGAATCAAGCCGGATCTACATGGTTACCGCGAACTGCGAAAAGCGCCGCCGGGTGTTCGAGCAAGAACCAGCCGCACGAATCGTCATGACAGAATTTGAGAAACGCTCGAGTGAGACCTGTTGTGTGAATCTCGCGTACGTCGTAATGCCCGACCACATTCACTGGATGTTCCAGTTGACCGACGCCGGGGACTTGAGCCAGGTGGTTGCGCGGACAAAAGGCCGCTCAGCATTTCAGATCGGGCAGACGAGCGGTTCGAGGGGCCGCATTTGGCAACCCGGCTTTTACGACCACGCGGTCAGGCGCGAGGAAGATCTCGAGAATCTCGCGAAATACCTGATACACAACCCCGTCCGGGCTGGTTTGGCTACTTCGCCCGATCAATACCCTTACTGGTGGTCGACGTGGCACACGCCGGATCGGGCCTGAAGGCCCTCCTACGCGTGCTACGCCTTCCTACGGCTGGCTTCGTTTGCTCCTGAGCCACGCGGTGAGCGGCTCCCACTCGTCCCAGTCGGGCCAGGCCAGGTACTCGGGCAGCTCGAAGATGCCGAGCCCGCGAGTGTAAGCACGCACGTAATTCTGCGCTTCGCGAAGCGCCGCGACGTAGGGCGCCCGGGCCTTTGACAGATATTCGTCGAGCTCGCCGTAGATCAGCGTATTGTCCCTTGCGCGGTTGGCGACAAGCCCGAACTTGGCTTGCTTGCGCGCGATTTTGCCTACCTTCCGGAGCTCGTCGAGAAACACGGTCGTTGCCTGCATGTCGATCGTGGAAGGCAGGACCGGAACGACGATCGTCTCGGCGTGGCGCACGAGGTCGGTCAGCTCCTTGGCGTGGGTACGCGCCGGCGCGTCGATGACGCAGAAATCCGCACTGCGCGGGCAGTGCCGCAGGCCGTCCTCGAAAGCGGCGACGCCGGCAATCGCGGGCCGGTTATCGGGCCGCCGGTCGAGCCAGTCGAGGCTTGAACGCTGGGGATCGTAGTCTGCCAGTGCGACACTCGCACCTTCGTTGGCGAAATAGGAAGCGATGTTCGTCGCAAGAGTGCTTTTGCCGCAGCCACCCTTTGCGTTCATAACCATTATGTGCCGCATGACACCTCTCCTGGGCAATGTTATTAGGTTGGTTATCGTTGGAATTGTACTGGTTTATGTAAACTACAGGCGCTAAATCAAAAAGTCCATGAACGTCGCTTACACAAAAATGCACGGCACGGGAAACGTCATTCTCGTCGTCGATCAGCGCGCCGCAGACGCGTCCCCACCCTCGCCTGAAAAGCTGCGCGAACTCGGCGACGACGCAACGGGACCCGGATTCGACCAGCTCATGTGGGTGAGTTCGAGTGACGATCCGGCCTGCGCGGCCAGCTATCGCATATTCAACGCCGACGGTTCCGAGGTCGAACAGTGCGGCAACGGGGTGCGTTGCGTTGCGAGCCTGCTCGCGAGCAGCAGCGGACACCCTCAATCGTTTACCTTGCTGAGCCCGGCCGGGCCGGTCGAGGCCCACGTCGACGATGACGGGCTCGTTATGGTCAGCATGGGCATTCCCGAGTTCGAGCCGGGGCGCATTCCGTTCGTTGCCGAGGAACGCGCCGACCGATACGAGCTCGACGTCGAAGGCGTTCCCTACGACGTTGCCGTCGTATCGATGGGCAACCCGCACTGCGTTTTGCAAGTTGACGACGTGACCACCGCGCCGGTCGAGAAACTGGGCCCGCGCATCGAATGCCACGAGCGTTTCCCGGAGAAAACCAACGTCGGCTTCGCCCGTATCACGGGACGGGACAGCATCGACCTGCGCGTTTTCGAGCGCGGCGTCGGCGAGACCGCCGCCTGCGGAACGGGCGCCTGCGCCGCAGTCGTCGCGAACCAGCAACTCGGCTTCCTGGACGCCGACGTCAGTGTGAGACTGCCCGGCGGCCAAGTCGTGGTAAGCTGGCACGGTGGTTCGGAGCCGGTGTGGCTCACGGGAAACGCAGAGTTTATTTCTGAAGGATTCATGG
>JAAUYE010168771.1_pt1 | contig 16772 bp, 3 predicted proteins | sample 7278081 | NCBI WGS metagenome assembly JAAUYE01 (sample SAMN14350131, study PRJNA611818) | marine sediment metagenome | isolation source: surface marine sediment (0.6m) | place: French Polynesia: Moorea | collected 2018-08
CACCAAATTCACACGAGATGGCAGGTATGACTTCTTAGTAAAACGCTTACTAGAGGTCTCTACTAGTCATTCTGGAGCGCTGGGGTAGTAAACTGCATTCTGGGTAGGGTATCCATGCTGTCCGTTGATTGGCTGGTGTCCGGTGAGATTCATGAATATTTAGTGATCTGGATGTCAACAAACCATCTTTTCCTCATTTTTGAACTTTGGATCAAGATTCTGGGAATCATCTATAAGGTAGGTACATTTCATACAGTACAATATGTAAAGAAAACATTTTGTGACAGTTTACAATATGCGTGCATCCCATGAGTATCCTAGTTTGGTTGCAAATTCCATTTTACTTGAGCAATACATATATATACTATACAGTGTTTACAATCTGTGACAGTTGACAGCTCACATGGTTGATAGAAAACGGTCAACCTATCTTCTAACATCATCCTACAATGGATATCTATTCAAATTTGTGCTATTATATAAAGAAACAGTGACTGGGGAGTATATGATGCTAGTATTTGATGGGTGACTGGGTGGTTGAGTGAGTATATACAGTGTGGTCACTCATGCTTGACTGTCTCTCCAGCAGTGTATGGGGGTTCCCCATGACCTACATACCGATATGCTGGTATGTGAATAGTGGGTCATCCATCTTTTGGCTGTCTATTCTTGAAGTAGGACACACCTGGTAGGAGTTGGTGTCATCAAATTCAGATTTTGGTGAGTTTTTCTTACTTTCTAGTCATGTACGGTATGTTCATTTGATGTATCATTTGACCGTGACTCATTTGACCGATGTGGTAAAACCCAAAACTTTTCAAAACCTTGTCAAATTTTGATTTTGTGTTCCCTCTCTCATTGCTGATGTCAACTAATTGGGAGAGGGACCGTTGGGGTCTAATTTCATACCTGGGCCAAGCTGCTGGTGGGTCAGATGCTGGTTGAATCCAGTCATCTTACCGCGGTAAGTCGGCTTACAATGGGCTGAGTATAGAATTTTGAATATTGACCAAAATTTATTTTTGATTCTTACTTTTCCTGTATTTCGTGCTATATGACACAATTTCATGACTTAAATGCAAGAAATGGGCATATTTTGAGCATGGGCTGGTCAACTGATAGATTTCATGCGGGGGTCATGCGGGTATCTTTTTCGCATGACGCATGATATCTGATAGCATCATGTGTCACAAATTGTCAACATTTTGCGTGTCTACATGATATCCCTGGTTTTTACAGTAAGGATATCATTGAGATTATTTTTAGACTCTTTCTTCAGATCGTCAGCAACATATATTTAAAGGGTGGGTGTATGAAAAATGATGCATGTGATAGCAGAACATACTTTTGTCGACTATTCACATCAGTCCAGTATGTTATATGGGAAACATCTACATCCTGGCATGATGTTACACCGTCAACTTGCATCACTTTACATCTCTTGGATGAATTTGCATGTTAAAACAAAATGATTAAACATCTGTGCTGCAATTCTGCACGTTAACTCAAATTCTTGAATGTTTCTGATGCGCTATTTTGCATGTCAATTCCAATCCTTGAACATTTCTGATACGTTATTTCACGCGTTAATTTCAATCATTGAACATTTCTGATGCGTTATTTCACGTGTTAATTTCAATCATAGAACATTTCTGTACTGCTGGTTTACATGTGGGCTTCATTCATAAAAGGCCTATAGGGTTAGTCTACATGGAGAGTTAAATCAATCATGCACAGTAATATTCCTGGTGATTTTGCTGACTTCAATGACAATTCTACTTCTATTCTATCTATGAGCTAATACAACAGTAATCAGTGATTTTTACATACATGGATCTGTACAATCAGTCCATTAAATTTTTGTCCCGGTATGTTATTGCATTTCCCAGTATTTCCCATACAGAATACTGATTTCTGGTGGGGTTTCCCACATTTTGCATTTTCTTTTAGGACCGTCGCTGTACGGCTTGATGATGTCCTGTACAACTCAAACTTGGCCTGAAATGGTTCAGGACCGACTGTGCTGTACTTCATTCTCTTCCAGTCCCCAGTCGTGAGTATCCCAGTTTTTGCATTAAATCTGAAGATGGCATGCTCGCTTTCATTTTTAAATAGTGGGGGGGGCATATAGATGAATGATATAAACATGATATCTCAGATATCTCCCTTTTTCATCCCATTATTTCAAAGGAGTTTCCCATTTATTCCCTTTATTTCAAACTTCAGTCTGCTTTACTGGAAATGACTTACATAACATACTAGTTTTGCTTAGAGAAACACAGTTTTTCCATGTTTTTCCCGATTTTTCACATGTCAATGGTATTTCAGCAAGATACACCTGTATTTACCCAGATTCCGGGATATTTCATGGCAAGAATTGATTATGTAATCTCAGGGTGTGGTATTACATGTAAACTCTACTCATGTGATGTCATTTGGCTACTCTACACAGCTAATTCTATTTTCATGACGTCACATGGGTGTCATTCTGCTTGATTTCTCTGGCTCACATGTCAGCGTAGGATGGCTGGTACGTTTTTGACGTCATTTGGTCAAAAGTTTGATTTGAACGATGCATATTCAAAATTTCCACTAATGTTGCTGATTTTTATGACAGATTCCTATATCTATTCTACACATTATTCATGGAGTACACAAAGTAACTTTACTCTCTCTATATGCTCCATTAAAGATTTTACAGTATTTCAACACTTTTTCCTTCAGAATGTTATTGCATTACCCCACTATCCCAGTACAGGTGACTAATTTCGGCATTCTGGTATCTTTCTCTAGGGCACGGCTGCGTAGGCTTGTGACGACCTCGACAGCTGGGATCCCGGTGAGAATGGCCGTGGACTGAGTTTCACAGCGCTTCCTCGTTGGCTGCATCTTGAACAGTGAGTATGCCCATTTCTGGTACAACTCCCTAGTCAAAATGAGATTGGTTGGATGGAAGCTTATCAGAATATAACCTTGATTCTGGGCAAATATGTCCCATTTTAAAGTCATTATTGTTACGTTTTACCCTTATTCCCGTTTAATACTGCTGAATCTGTACTCTTGGTGTAATGACTTACATAACATCCTGGCCTTTTCGATTTTTAGTCTTAACTACTCTATCCAATTAAACATTAATTCTACATTTTCATGACGCTGGTATCACCATGGGTATTACAAAATATTCATAGCAAAAGAGTGTGGAATTTGCTATGTTTGGGCCCTGATAAACTGCATCATAGCCTGGCCATGTAAACTCATCACGTTGTATTTCAAGGTACTCTCAGCATGAACGAAATCAGTCTACAGGTCATCTCCACAGTTACCTTACAGTCAACTAAGCTAAAAATATACAATTCCTCGTGGAGCATAGTTTCCAGGTTGTTTTCGGGTGTTTTTGGGAAGACATATTCCCAAAAATATGAAGGTATATTTCTCAGATGACTCATTACGCACTACAACATATATCTGCATCAATACAATACTACATCAGTAACTCAATATACTGGCCCTTGGCCTAAGAAAACATTGGTTAATACAATACATCTCTATGTAAATACATGCTCTCTCTATAGATTCCTTAACCACCTTATTACTACAACTAGAAATACATTCTACTCAAGTTTTACGCTGTCATCATAAATATTTAGTTGACCTTCTCGAAAACAACCTCTTGACTTTGCTCTCATTGTATTTACATTCAATTACATCGCAGGATACAACTTCCCTACAGCCATATTTTTGCATCACTTGAGGTTGCTACTGACATTAAGCAATCTGCAGCTTTGCAACAGCGCATAAGTACCTGAATGCGCTGTGTGATGGCTTACCCATGATGATAGTAAGCTGTTCATGTCTGTGCTAGTCAATCAATTTTACATGTCCATCCTCAACAACAGAACATTATGTACATCATTAATCATGATGATATATTAGACAATTAGTATACTACATCATTAAAACATCATTATTATTATTAATATTAGGCTAAATGTTATTATGTAAGATATCAACATATATAGCATAATTTCACAAAACATCTCCACACTTCTCACTGCTACACTACAAATTAACCAGTAACATAATATGGTATCGCACGTTATCATACAGAGGATTATTAAACAAAATGTTGTGAAACCACATAGGTTGATATGTATCGTTAGCAGGCTGAATAGTGCAATAATACTTGTCATTTGGCAAAGCATTATGGCACAGATCAGTCCTACACCAGCCATTAATAAATAAATTATTGCTGCGAAAAATAATAAAATTTTGAAATCTGGGATACAAAATATCACTACATCAAACAGTGACATCACGCATAATAGATATGCATAAAATTTCCGCATTCCTGGTTCATTCAAAAAGGTGAATATGAAAATTTGACAATAAGTCAATAAATAGGCTGATATAACATATACAATAAAGGAACAATAATTGGCTTCTTTTTCGGCTACGGCGGTATGGCGGCTTTCCATCTGTAACACTAGAAAAATTTGGAATTTTAGTTAAATTTCTGGAACAAAACATAGAACTTCACATGGCACTTTGGTACATGTCACAAATACGGTTCACAATAATAGCTGATTTTCTGTGTAAATAGTACGGAGTAGTTTTCGAAAAGTGTAATTTTTGGACAGAAATAAAACTTTTTGCAATAGGGAAAGGATTTCGTGTGGACATTTGTCCTGAAAGGGGTTCTCAAACATTGTGTACTTTTCCAGTCCATCTTTCGGAAATGTTGGGGAGGGTACTTGGAGGAAGGTCTAGTCTGTTTTGATTGAAACATACAGTTCCTCGTGGTAGGTCATGCAAAGACGCGGGAGCTTTAATAGAGTTCCCTCGCTTGTCATGGTAAGTAAGTTCAGTGTGGACTAGATGGGGGTGTTTCAGGATCCATCCAGTTACATCTCCTTGCGTGCTGCTTAGCTTGATTACACTTTTTGGGTTGACGAGAACGTCAGTCGCTACCTGTCGGTAGACTCGGTTGCCCCAGTTCAGATGAAGTGTCATCTTACGGGTTGGACCTTCGGTCTTGACAATGGCTACGGCTTGGTCTGCTTCTTGTATTAAGCTCATGGGGCTACAGGTGACTTTCATGACTAAAATTCGAACCTGTGATGCTCCAGATTTCAATACAAGTTCAAGCGTCGCAAACTCCGTTCTTGGTCGATTTTTGCAAATTTTATAAATAAGCCATAGTACTGCTATTAATACATGCCAAAATACGGATAATATGAGTACTCCATAGAAGTATTTTTCGAGAGTGGTTAGGGCTTGTATTTGTTCCAGCAGAGAACCTTCAGATTCTATGGTCTTTGCATGAACAGGTCTGGCTGCAATTGCCATTAGCGCAAGCATTTGCCTGACTCGATGAACCGATTTAATTGCGTACACTACGGCCAACATTGCGGCGGTGGAAACTCCTAGCGCGGTGACGGTTAACGAGTTTTCCAGGGTGAAGAAATCTTCCCATTTTTCCAGGTCCCATGTTGACTGCGGCAACATTTTGATTGGATATATTGGAACGTTCTCTTTTGCTTTTTGGGCGGCTTTCCCCAAACTGATCGAAAATTCATAATGCCTATTGAGGGCGTGCTCGAATTTGGTGTCATCGATGATAAATTCGGCGTCGGACATTTTCGTAATCTCTTCAGCTGAGATCGCTGATACGTTTTCGAGATAATCGTCAGACCACATATATTGTAATTTTGCCATATTTAGGGGCACTTCTACGTGTCTGTCCAGTGTAAACGTAGAACAGTGTTCCATGTCGGCTGGGACGCTAACTGATCCTAGTTTGCTGGTAGCTACGTAGATGCAATTGCAGTGTCTGGGTTTGATACAGACTGAGCATCCTGTTTCAACATCTTGTATGAAGTTTCCTTCATCAGTCATGCATTGTTTAGTGATGGTCTCGGTGGCTACAACGATCATGTTGTCTCCGGATGGTATGAGATTTGGTCTCAAAGGAGTGGATTCTAATTGATAATTGCATAGCTCTTTGATTTTTAAAGTGTCATTATTGAATAGGGCGGTGAGACATGTGGGATATCTCTGACTATAGACCTTAGTGGCTCGTCTGCAATGTACTGTGCTATATTGTTTGCATTTTTCAACATCGACTAACTTTAATTCCAGAAAATTGGAGCCGTCTTCGTTGGTGCCAAATACTTCGACGGGGTTGATCAAGTATGTGTACAGATCTGGTTGTCCTGGTGCTGGTACCTCGAACGATTCTACCTTGTACAGGTAGTACAGCTCTCGGTTGGACGACAGGGGTATGAAGAGCGAAACGACAAGTTTGTCTCCATGTCTCATATAGGTAGGTCGACTATATTGGTAATACCAAGAAATGTCTTCATGCAGAATTCGGTACAGTGGCAAATTCCGGCGTAACTTTTCTGCTATGTCTTCTAAGGCTTTCTTAAGTCCTGGCTCGGAAATTAACTCTGGACTGAGTCGGTGTTCTCGTAAATGTCTTAGGGCGGTAATGAATTTATCTAATTGCGTCCTCATGGCTGTAATATCTTGCACTACAGTGGCTAAGGTGCTCAGACCCCATGACGAGAATTTGAGGTTTAGATTGATCCTGGAAGCGAGTCTGGCGGCTACTTCATTAATTTTGTCATTCATCAAATTGACCATTGATCCTAGATGACTTAGGTGAGCGGCGGTAAGCGCTAAATTGGCGGCATACTCTTGCCTGAAATGCATAATATTAGTACGTAGCTTCAACTGATTTTTGTACAGGTCTTGTTGTACGTCTTGCAGGTTCTGAATTTGACCCTTGGTAGCAAAACCAAAAATGTCTGCTGCTACTTGACCTATACCCTTGGTGATGGGGGCAAGGAATGGGGTGGTGATGGCCCATCTTTTATTTCTATCTACTGGGTCTTCTAGTTCGCTGAGCAGTTCTTGGACCTTCAATTTTCCATCCTCAAAGTTTTGTAAATTGTACATTAATGCTTTAGCATGTATATTCATCATATTCATGTCACTTTCATATTCCGAAATGAGATATTCATAGTATTTTGGGTCATGACGACTTTTATTCTGAAAGTATTCCTTCCAGCTGGAAAAATGATGAGAGTAATTGGTCTCATCTGGTGAGGTGGTATTGTCTATGTTGGTAGTGTTGGTATCTGACATGAATTCCAGGTTGGGGTTAGGTGATGTAACATCTTCCCACCTGTCTTGTTGGCTTTGTTCTGCAGTGGTGATATTTGCAGTTGAGTTCGTTTCAGGTCGAGGGGACCGTTTCTCTCTGGTTGAAGAAGGTGACATTAACATTAGACCATCTATCCTGTCCTTGTACCATTGTCTCATGCCTGCTGTTACATTGATAAATTTATCTGCCAACAGCATCATGTTGTGGCACACAAAGTCCCTATAGTATGGTGAAACGTGCTGGGCACTCTCTTCACCAAAGCAATACCTGCTATGTTCAGTTTTCAGTTCAACATACCTGGTCTGGAGTTTCTTGAAAGTATTGTATTTATTATCTGCTTTATTATTTATTCTGCGTATAACAGATCTAGTTCTATCTTCCACCTGGCTAACATACTCTGGTGGCCATCCTTTTAATTCCATTTCATATGCATAAGGCCTAAATTTTCTGACTTGGTAAGGGTCTTGCTGCTGAGGGTTCATTAAGTCAATTAATGGAGCTTGCCCTTGAATGAACTGCCCTAAAGTTTGGAAGTATCGGCGTTCATAGTCTGCATCGACTTTGCCTTCACGCTTCAACGCATCCCAATTATATACTGACCTCTTGGTGCGACCTTTCCTGACATCATCTGTTAGGTAATATTGTAATGGCTGAGCTAACCAGTGTTCACCTGGGTGCTTATCTCTCATATATCCGGTCAAAAATCCTTGTGCTCTTAGTCCCCAAGGTCTATTTGTTTTCTTGTTCCTGAAATTTAATATAGCAATTATGTTCTGACCGACCTCACTATGATTTGAATGCATGTTAAGTAATTTCCATAGGTAGCTTTCTAGTATGTCTTCTAATGGAGTGTCCATTATTCTATCCAAATTATTTTTATAATCATGCAGATACAGGTGGGTTTGGGGTTTCCAATTGGCTAATTTTGACCTGTCCCTGTCTGCTTTCATTCTTGATTCTGCAAAGCTTTTCTCAACTGTTTCCTCTAATTTATCCCATAAGGCTTCTGGGGTATCTGCTAGGTTAGGTTGATCACTTAATACACCTGTAACTCCTTCCCATGACTCTGACAAATCAAAAATGTCAAGGGAGTCCTTTAAGATGGTGGCTAGTGAAAAACTTAAGGCGGTTTGGGTTTCCTCTATACGTTCTAAAGTGTATGCCATCAGATTACATAACATATCCGCTCCAGTATTGTGATGAGTGATGCCATCAGTATCTTGCTGTCTATGGGGTTTTGATGTGGTCTGATGTATTCCTAATAATTTGTCACACAGATTGTATGATCTACAGGTAGGGTCTGCCTCATCACATTGTTCTTCTTTTTGTTCAGTGGGCATGACTACTTGTGGGATATCCAAAATCAAATTTAAGTTAAAATTCAATTGTGGGAACCTCACTGCTTCCATGGCACTGAATTGGACTCCATATTCTACTCTGGTGATCTGGTCTGACAAGGGTGTTGGGTCAATAGTATCGGCTGTTGTCAATCTCAATATTCCCATGATGTACCACAGGATGCTGCGGCCGATGAAGCGCGACATGGCATCCACTGATAGTCTGCAAGCAGAAATTTATTACAGGGTGGTTTAGTAGGGTGTTGCATGATACAGCTTTGATATATCTATCAGTTTAACTATTATAAAATGTAACAGAAGGGGGAGTATTTAGGCTTGATAAACTTGCATTCTCTCTTTTGTTTTTGGCCTAGCTCTCCTGTGATTGGTCGAAAGTGCTCACATCTGCTCAAAGTTTGGTCTCTATGACTGTTTAACTGAAATTTGGAAATTTTATTGTGGGGTCCCTTCACTCTTGGTTTGATTGACTGAGGGTTCACAGCTTTGCTTCAGTTGCTGGAGTTACCTAGTGCTTGTCTTATCTGTGACTTTACAGTGATTTACTGACTTTCACTTTACTTGGATTATTTGCCCTATCTGGATTTTGACTTTGACAACAAACAATGGCTGACTTTGGCGGATCCTTGTCCTTTGATGCTGGGTTGATGGCTGGTGGCAGGATGGTGGCTGCAAGGGGGCGCGGTGTGTCTTCCTTTGCAAGCTTGCCACAGCTGTGTAGGGTAGTCTGTGGTCTGTTGTTCTACGCTCTACAGACGTGTGAACACAGATTATCTATCACTGAGATGGGGGACTCTGGGGTCACCTTCATCTCTCTGATGGCTGTGTCTGACCAGGCAAGTCCTCAGTCAGCTATGTCCATCTTAAGCGTTCTAAGCGCTTTCTGCGGGATGAGAGTGTCAACCATTCTCTTTCCTCCCTCAGAGTGCTGGAACTCTCTGGTAAGGTCTCTGAGTTTCTGTGTGTCCGTGGAAACTCGATCTACCTCGGATCCTGGTTTGGTGCTTCCAGTACCTAACTTCATCAGGGACTTCGTTCCTGGTGTTAACTGTGTGATGGTGCCCATGGTACCTTCACTTACAGCTGGGTCCTCAGCATCGCTGTCGTTGCAGACTGTCGTGACTCAGGCAGTCGCAACACCTCTGATTGCTGTCGCTGAAGGGGTGTCAGCACTCCCTGTACGGAGCGTGGCTTCTGGAGTGGCTAGTTCAGCTCCGGTAATGCCTGCTTCGTCGGTGGCTCCCTCTGGATCGGGTACGACTACACTGATACCAGTATCTGTATCTGATGCCAGTATTCTTCCCGCTTCTCAACTCTACTCTCCGATCTCTTCTGCGACTATGCCTTCCTCTGAGTCTGATCCTGATTCTGACTCTAGCTCTGACTCGAATTCTGACTCAAACTCTGACTCTTCTCTGTCTCTACCTGCGTCTATTTCTCCTATTGCATCTCCTAGGAGGTCATCTACTCCTATCTCTGTGGCTACTACAGAGGTGTATGGAGAAGGTGATTCCATTCCCGGTACACCCTCACCCCTGATGTCGCCCCGGACTATGGGCACATTGTCTGAGCTGGTGCTCATACTGCCTATACCTGCTTCTAATGCGGCACGGTTGCTGTCTGAGGAGGCGAGAACAGTCTCACCAGACCCGGTGTTGGGGTCGGCGCAGGCCTTGTCTCCTTCATTTGGGAGTGATTCCGCGGCGAATGATCCCTTGATAGGCCCGAGTGTCATGGATGACATTCCAGGCTTGGATCTCTCCTTGGATTCACTGCTTCCGTTATTGGATGCTGCTGGATCCCTTCCGGATGTGGCTGGGATAGACGAATTCCAGTTGTAGCATCCTGGCTTATTCCCAAGTTCATTTATTCATTTATTATTATATTTTTCTTAAGTGTTTATTTTACGTTGTTTTAGTTCATTACCTTATTGATTTCTTTTATGTGTTATGCATCCAATTTTTATTCCCTTCCTTTAGCTTCCCTGGCTTGATTTTATTGGTCCAACATTTGGGTTCTCAGAAATTTTAATAGAATTTTACATCATTTTCAGGATTTCTTTCAAACACTATTATTCTAACATTACCTCCACAATTTTTCTCTCCCTTCTCCCTGGCTTCACTACATGGGCATGATATCGATATGTTTTAAGTTTTATCTATTTTTGTTTACTGGGCTATTACATTGACACACTTGACATGGCACCCTTTTTTTTTTCTTTACTCATCAGAAGCACAACTGTGACCTTGTACTGCATTGCCAGCAAACTATTTTGGCGACAATGCTAGTACACCAGGTTGTGCTTACCTTGTGCTGTTCAAAAAGAAAATGAGATGTCACCACTTTTATTCAGAATTTTTCACATGATTTCCGTTATGATTCATTTCACTATTCAGGCATTCCATTCATCAAAATTGTCCTTATACGCCCTTACACTCGGCTTGCTTTACTACGATGGACTTACAATTCATCTTATACAACTTACGTTACCAACTAGACATTACAGCTCTTTTTATACATTTTACGTTACAAAACTCACATTACAGGTTATTTCAGACAGCTTACGTTACGTAACAGACACTACAGTTCATTTTATGCAATTTACGTTACAAAATTGACATTACAGTTCATTTTACGCAATTTACATTACAAAATTGACATTACAGTTTACTTTACACAATTTACGTTACAAAATTAACATTACAGTTCATTTTACACAGTTTACGTTACAAAATTGACATTACAGTTCACTTTACACAACTTACGTTACAAAATTAACATTACAGTTCATTTTACACAGTTTACGTTGCAAAATTGACATTACAGTTCACTTTACACAATTTACGTTACAAAATTAACATTACAGTCCATTTTACACAGTTCACGTTACAAAATTAACATTACAGTTCATTTTAGACAGTTTACATTACAGAATTGACACTTACACTACAGCATTGGGACTCAGTATTACTGTACATCCTTCACTGTGATTTACCCTTGGTTCATATGGAGATCCAATATCTCACATGGATTTTCAGAATTTGGTGCTGCATATGGATTTTTGTGTACTGCCAAGGTTAGTGTCAGAGAATATTACAATTACATTTTCAACTCATTGTACATTTATGGGTTACATGCATTTAATGTTTCGTTCTCTCCTCTTGGTGTCTCTCCTTACTCACTTTTTTTTTACTTCTTTTTATCTCTAGGCTTTATAGGCGAAACAATATCTAGGAGAGTGGTCAGGGTTCTCTAGATATTGGCTAGGCTTAGTTATTTACAGCCGTGTTTTTAGTCTTTTCTGTTTGTTCTCTGATTGTAATCCTCAATGAACTCTCGCGGCACTCGATCGGATTTTAACCATGACATTGGTCGGTGTTTCCACTTGATTTGATAGGACCTGGTTCCATCTTTGTTAGCTCTCGACGTAACTATTTTTACAATCTTGTCTCCCTCAACTGGACTATTGGTCTTCTCAAGTATTGGTCTTTTACCTCGAGTCGTCATTAGTGGTCGGTTACCTAACACCTTATATTTTCTATAAAGTGCTGCATATTTGTGTTTTCTCCTCATTTTAGCACTTCGGATTCTTGGTTTGTGAGCGGGTTTGATAGTGGGTAGCTGAGTCGCCTCATCTTCCCAATCATCGTCGCTATCGGTGTTTGTTATTGTAGTGGTTCTGGGCCTAACAATTTTGGTGATTTCTTCTTGTGGTTCTGGTTCAGTTATTTCAATAGTCCTTCGTCTCGGTTTGTCTCTACTGTCGGTGTCAGTCAGTTTTTCTGGAGTGGTTTCATCGTCTTCAGTCATTTTAGTGGTTTGTATCTCACTGTCATGGGTCTCTGGTTGCTCTAGTCCCGGTTCATCATGTATCATGGTAGGTCGTTCCTGGAATCTTTCTGGATCTTTGACCATTCGGCGGTCGTATGCATGCTCTTGTTTAAGCTGCATTCTCAAGGGTGAGTTTTCTTCAGGCACAAATTTCTTTAGCCTTTCAGTGTGTACTAGTGAGGGTAGCAAATAGTTCCCTTCAGTCGTCACTAGCTGCGCCATGTTTTCAGCGGGCATAGCTACAATTAAATACGGTCCAGAATATTTCTTCGACCATTTGTGGAAGACTCCTGGCGCATTATATTGCACCAGCCATACATAGTCACCGACTACAAAGTCTAGACGTTTTGCATGATGTCTTTTGTCATAGGCTTCTTTCATTCTAAGCGCTGCGTGTTTGATGTTACACATGGCTTCGTGTCGAAGGACATACAGGTCGGGCCATAGTTGTGAGATGATATCACTCGGCCTCATTGGAATACTAGCTGGATCGGTGAGGACTAAATGTGGTCCCAACCTTGGTAAGGTTCCATAGAGCAGTTGAAATGCGGAGTAGCCTGAGGGTTGGATAGCTACTGTCATACCAAACCTTATTGCTGGTAATAGATCTTCCCATGTTGAATCAGGGAATTCCTGCATCACTGTACGAAGCCTCTCTAATATCAGCCTGTTTGCTGTTTCACAAACCGAGTTTGACTGTGGTCTGTAAGCTGAGATGAAAGTTAGACTGATATCCATGAATTCTGCCAGATTTCTAAACATTTCTGACATGAATGACATGTTTCTGTCACATATGATAGTGTGACATAATCCATATCTGAAAAACCAATGATCCATGAGAACTCTAGCTATTGTGGCACTAGTCTGATCTTCCATAGCAACCATTTCAGTGTGTCTTGTCAGTCTGTCTACCATAACCAATAGATATTGCTTTCCATTTGGGAGTTTATCCAATTTCATTACATCAATATGTAAAACTGAGAATAATGCAGGTACCTGTCTTAGTGACAGTGGTGCTCGACTTTTAGTGTAAATACGCTTAGCCTGAGCGCATACATCACAAGTTTTACAATACTGTATCACATCAGCTCTTAGGTCGGGCCAATAACATAGTTTTTCCATGAGTAACCAAGATCTTTCGGGTCCTCGGTGGCCTGCCCATCGCGAGTCGTGTTGCATGAACAAATAGTGCGGTCTGTAATCGTGAGGTAAACATAGTTGTTGATATGTTGTGGCTTGTGGTCCTTTTGAGACCGTATGCCAACGATACAGAATTTTGTTTTCATCCATATAATAAGCACTCCGGTGAGTCTGAATGTACTGCGCTTTCTTTTTGTCTTTAGGTAGTTTTTTGTCTAATTTATATTGGTACATGACTTTAAAATCTGGGTCATGTTTCTGTGCGTCGGCCATCATTTCAGCATCGCGCTTATAACCGTCACGTGCTCCTTTTAATTCATCTAAATAACGCACATCAATGTCTTCCATAAGACAATCAGTGTCATGGTTGAAAGACTCAATTGCATCGGGCAATTCTGATGCAATATTGCGCGCTGTCCTAAAGACTATGCAATCATCACGGAATTCAGTTCCAGGTTTCCAGTTAAGATCGTCGGCACTAGTGGCTTCTGATAACTTAGTGGGTTTTGAAACTTGATCGGTAGTGCTTTCATCTAAGGTTGGGTAGGGATTATTGTCCTCCCAAATGATGGTGTCATCACTATCTGTGTCTGATGTGACATCGATTGGTGCTTCATTTTGTTTTTGATTTATTTTTCGGTCCTGAAAGTGTTGGGTATTGGTGCTAGGCTCTGGACCTTCTCTTTCATTTTTGTCTAAATTCGTTTTTGGGATTTTCCTGCCGTCTGCATCTGGGAATTTCTCCGGATGTTTTTCGGCTTTTTCCCTTGTTTTTGGTGTGAGGATTTTTGATGTTTGTTTCTCGGAAAAGACTTCGCTGTTTTTGTTGGCTTGAGTTTGATTATTCTCTCTCTTACTTTTATTTGCTTCATCTTCATCCAAATTCTCATCACTACTATCATCATCACCTGAACTCACTTTGTCATATTCATGTGTTGTGGCAACTGGTTCGTCCCAACTCACACATTTTTGCTCTTGTGTGTTTTCAGGTACACTCGGAGATGGCGGACCAGCGTCTGCAGCAGCTGTCGGCATTCCGGTGCGTGATTGAGCTTTCAACCGTGCGGACCTTCGCAATGTATTGAAATCATGGCTGGGGTCAGCTGGATCGGCTCTGCAGATGTTTGACGAACGGACTGGTCGCTCGGGAGCGGTGCTGTCGTTCACATCTAAGGTTTGTATAGCTACACTGTCGTGATGGTCGTCAGTATTTAATTCAGCGTAGGTGACATCATGGTATTGCAGGAGGTCTTCACTTGGATAGAACTCGGCAATTTCATGGTCTGACTCATTCTCACTTGGCTTGCTTGCTGTGCTAGATGGTGGTTTTTGATAAAAATATAAACTCTCCCGCTGATTCCCTAGTTCGGCCTGAATTGACTTCTCACATGGAAAAGAATCCTCACTCCGAACCAGAAGTGACCTTCCCTCTTCAGGCATTTTTAAAATACCTTCATTACATCTAGCACTGTTCCCACTAGCTTGTTGAGTCGGATCAATAACAATATTGTCACGCTCTTCAAAATTGGAAATCTGAACTTGGGCTGAGCTGGATAAATCTCTCTCTGTACAACTACTCAAATCTCGGTAACTACTCACTTCATCGTGGCTACTCAAAATCTCACTAAGACGCACGTCGTCACAGGAATGATTGTTCTGTGAATCATTCACGGCGTCAACAATTGAGGAGTTGGGCGTCTCAATGCCGGCCTGAGAATTTTCACACACTATCATTGAGTCTGAATAACTTGACTTAGCATCACTCCCTACGTTGACGTCTGAAACAGTGGGTGTCTCAGCCTTGGGCTGGGGTACTGCGCAATCATTTATTACTTCTGTACTGCACGTTACGCGATGGTCTGGTGCTAATTTTGTGGGAATATGTACAAATGAGTCATGTATAGTCCCTGGGGAATTATGTACAGTGGGGCTACACACGAGCTCGGGGCAATCTTTTGCAAAGTCAGACTGGGTAGATGCTCTACATGACTGGCTCCCTGAGTTCTTGTCTGTAAAATCTCTATCCGGCGGCTGAGCAATGTTTTCACAATTAGACTCTCTGGTGTCTGCTCTCTCGTCAACTAAGGTGTAAATGGTCAATTTACTGTTAGTACTCTCGAACGAATCCTGCATGTCTTTGGAGGCCTTTGAGGAATTAATCAACTCTCCGGTGTCTCCAGAAGAATCATACAGTGATCCACAGATCATAGAGGGCTTAGGTAACTCTAATCTCTGTGAGGGTACTTCAACAACGATAGGGTCCCGATACCGCTGTGGTTGCTCAAGCTGTTCAGTTCCTGGTTCTCTCTTCTCTCTATCACTTCTGTAAACCTCTGGTATCTTCTTGACAAATTCTCTCAGGCTCTCTTCACTACTAAATATGTTCTCATGACTGTTTGCTGAATTATACCTCTCATCATCGGTGTGTTTGCTAGTACCATCACTGTGTGCACTCAGTGTGGTGTTGTCAAGCTCTCGTGTCAACTCTCTTCTTTGCTCTAATTCTTCTAATTTCTTCTCTAGCTTACTCTTCTTCCTGTACTTTGACGCTATCTCTACCTCTGATATCTCGACTGTATCTGGACCTGTTTGAACTGGGTGGACGTCTACATTGATTGGTGTTTGTTTTGATGGTTTCAGGTGTGACGCGCAAAACTCTGGTGCGATCTCATCTGACGTCAGCAATTCTTCCGGATTAAATTGCATCAGACAGACGTCTTTTCCGCCGGAGATGTCGTCCAACTCTTCCGCCTCTAACACGGTATCAGTGCTGCCTTGTGGCAACCGCGACAGTCCATCAGCTAGTAATTGATTACGGCCCTTTATGTGCTTCGCAACGATGCGGTACTTGGATAGGAAAAGACTGTATCGGAATAGTCGCCCAGTCTTTTCTCCAAGGCTCTTGAAGAACACAGTCGTCAGATTATCGGAGAACAAATGAATTGGCGTCTCCGTCGTAATCAACTCTTTGTTATATTTAATCGCCATGATGACCGCCAGTACTTCCTTCTCGTTGGAGGAGTACCTCTGCTGTGTGGGATTAAGTTTCGCGGACAGTAGAGCTACGGGTCGCAATTGCCCTTGCTCATCTTTTTGGAATGTTCCAGACCCAATGGATTTATCACTAGCATCTGCAAAAATATAGAACGGCTGGTCAGCCTTGGGATAAGCCAACATAACATTGTTCATGATTCTTGCCTTCAGCGTGTCCAGTGCGTCTTGACATTCATCAGTCCATACGAACTCCACATCTTTCTTAAGTAAATCATATAATGGCA
>JAAUYE010006719.1_pt1 | contig 16758 bp, 17 predicted proteins | sample 7278081 | NCBI WGS metagenome assembly JAAUYE01 (sample SAMN14350131, study PRJNA611818) | marine sediment metagenome | isolation source: surface marine sediment (0.6m) | place: French Polynesia: Moorea | collected 2018-08
AGGTCATCAGTTCTCTAACTCATGCTGTGTGGGAAACTACCGAAGTTATCGGGGATAACGTAGTAGCCAACCTCTACATGAATTATCGGTCATTTTTTAAGCGGCTTGACAAGGAAACTTTGACCATATTGTATGGTGAACGCGCGGCCCATTACATCAAGACGGTTTGGGGTGAAGAGGGATCACCGGAACTTAGTTTCAATCAGTACATGGATGACAATATCGAGGGGATTCGCAACCCTTACTTAAAAGGGTTTGCTGAGGAGTTCCTAGAGGAGTCATGGGATGGGTTCATGGATGGGGTGATCATTATCGCTCGTTCCTTAGACGAAGCTTACGCGGCCAATCGAGCGGCTGATCAGAATGAGTTAGGCACTGAAAGGGATCTCGTGCTGTTGCCGGATGCCCAAGCCCCTGATGAAACCATTGTTATTGCTGATATGCCACAAACCGACGCAATGACGACGGTACAACAAGCCTTAATCAATCATCGGTTGCTTTATGGCCGTGATGTAGGGATTGTCATGGGGCCAGATGCTGAGGAGTTTGTCAGGGGCCACTACGTTAAGCGACGGTTACGGCTTGAGTGGCATGAGAGAGAAGCCCCTCCCTGGCGGTTACTCGATGGCAGCCGAGGCGTTAAACCTTACACCCATATTCCCAACCCAAAAACTAATCTTAAGTGGAATGAAATCAAAACCGCGGCCAAAAAATACACTTGGGGGCCGTGGCTCTGTACCCAAGTCTACGATAGTGGCCGCAAAACCCAAGTTTGGGCCGCGAGTGAGGGAATTGGTTATCAATTGTTGGATCGCCTTGTCACCCTTTCTGAAGATAAGCCGATTCGTCGATACGCTACAAAGCAGGATGTAAGCAACCCCTTGGAACGAAAAGCCTCAACCTTAGTTTATCCCAAGCACGGAGCATTGATCCAACCACAATCACCTTTTGCTAGGGGTGATAGCCATGAACGCGACCGGAAAAGTTTCCAAAACAAGTCACAACGGTTTGCACTTTGGACTGACTTTGAACCCGACGATTACCCATCCTTTAGCATTACAACAAATCTTAACAATTAGGCTGCAACGACTAAGTTTGTTTCGACATCCTCTTAAGGGAAGGCAAGTTTTTAATTATAATTCTTTGTCTTGATTTTGGGATACAACAGAGCTAGTCAAAGAGATAATGGCAGGATATAAAAAAGATAGGACTTTCAACCATTAAGAGGGTTTATGGCAACGGATCTAACCTGGCAAGAAATTTTAACCGAACTACCCGCTAACTCTGTGACGATTAGTGACGGAACTACGCCATTAACGGCAGGTGCTTATATTGATTTAAGTACGTTGACAGGAGACTCGATCACCGCTTTGACAAATAACGGTGTTATTGAAACCGTCGTCAAACTTATTCAGGCCGGCCTACGCGCCCAAGCCACCATCAACGACGGGGTAAGTGCCGGGTCACAACTTAACGCCTTCCTTACCCCAACCACGACCGCCCCAACCGTCGCAACGGATGGCACAATTAACACCGATATAACCTTTAGGGTTTTTGCCAGAGCTTCAACAAATCTTGATGATGTTGTTGGAACTCAAGTTTAATCAATCTTTTACCTTTTCTAGAGGATCATTGTAATGGGAAAACGACGCTATGCAGATATTAAAAGAGGAGGGGAGCTAAAAAAAGGTCTGGAAAATTTGATTGCCTACCAGACGGAAAGCCTAAACAATCCTCAAACGGTACGCGGTGGCAACATTACCGGAAAAACTATCACAAGCCGTCCTAGAACTCGTGTCGCCGTGCTTCCTTTTGGCGTTGACACCGAATCTAGTGCTAGATACATCGTTCAAGCGTCCAAGGAATCAATTGAAAAAGCGGGTAACACTTTAGGATCGAGGTTAACCACTAACTTGGCTAACGTTACTAATGTTGAAAAGCGGCGCGGTTTTGTTCCTGCTAAAATTCACTTCTTTGAGCCTGATAGCTCTAGCGGGAGCGGGGCTTCTTACAAGCGATCTGAAAAAACAGGGCTTTACTATATTAATCGTGATGGGAAAAGCTACACTGTACCTTTTGGGGCAACCTCAGAAAGTGAAGAGTTTGCGACAGCTTCGGCTCAAGTTATTGCAGCGATAGAGAAGCTATTGCAGAATAAAGATTATGTTAGGGTCTGGGTTTCAAACGAGAAAATTTAACTTTTTTATTCAGTTATGGAATCCCTTGATCTAACCTTGTTTTTTTCATCACCCAGTCTATTGATTCCCGATAAAGGGTTAATTGATTCAGTAGAAAAAGGCTTATTGCCTAGAGTTGACGCAACTCATAAATTTTGTAATGGAGAGTTGACCCCATCGGAATTTTTAGATTATATTCATGAGTGTGGTTATGATGTAAGTGACTTTTTAGACACAGTTGAAGACCGTCTTTTACTGTTTCAAAAGTCTGGATCTTTTCACTTGTAATGAATGAGGAATTTTTAGGAAAGCTCACCCCTACTCATGATTGGGAATTTTTACCCGTTCCTTTGGTAGAAAAAGAGGTAATTAAGTTAGAATTCCCAACCCCACCCTTTCCCAAGGGAATCTTGCTTCTAACCCAGGCTTGGGGAGAAGATTTCAACCTTTTCGGCATTCAAAAGATCTACCCTTCTCGCTTACCGCTTTTGATCAATGTCAATATCCCTGAGTCGCTATTTATCCAGGGATTTACAACTCGATACATAGGGATGCGATTGTCTTTTTATGCCCAACTATATGATTATCCCTTTGATGTCGATATTTATGCGATCGCCTAATAACCCCTAGCAATTTACGCGATCGCATCATAACCCCTAGCAAAGTTTCCAGGGGGAACCATGCCTCGCAAAATTATCCGGTTGATCTTATTTGTTCTATTTGCCTTGATCATCTTCTTGATTGGGAATCAGGTAAACGGTCAACCCCCTAGCAATATTTCGACTCCTCAAACCGATTCATCCCTAATCAACAACATTTTGGTTTTATTGGGGGGTGGTGGTGTGGGAACTCTCGGATCGGCAATGTTAAACAAGCATCAACAAAATCAACAACAATTTAACCAGCCCCCAGATCCTAGTGGCTTTGGGGTGACGGTTTACACCCTTGATGAAAAAATCAAAGAACTAGAAAGGCGGCATCTCAGAGAGACAGAAGTAATCCGAACCGAGTTAAAAAAAATTAAGACTCGGATTAACTACATTAATAATCACTTAGATCGAACGGATGAAACCTTTAAGGGTAAAGAAACCCTGTATTAATTAACGCGATCGCAATATAACCCCTAGCAAAAAGGATGATTGATTATGGAATGCTGTAAATCATTAATATTTTTTATGGATCTTGGCACGGCTAAGCATTTAATCGAGGGTCGGTTAATTGCCTACGATTGCAAGAAACACAAGATTGATCAACGATACATTGCTACGAGTGGGTGTATCAACAATCAACGATGGGACTCTCAAGATGATTCAGGTCGTGGGCCCATCCCTCGAAACGATCAGGTAGGCAATGATTACTATACTGTTGACACAACGCCTTTGTATCTTCCCCAACGAGGGATAGAAGGGAACTTCTACAAAATTGACCCTCATTTGGTTAATATTTGGGGCAAGACACGGGGTGATTTTGGTATTCACTTTGATGCGAACGTGCCTGGTAGTGCTGGCTGCATTGTCATTCGGAACAAGGGGGCTTGGGGAGATTTTCAAGCCATGATGAAACACTATAAAGATGCCGGAATCAGCAAAGTGCCATTAACGATTGAGTACCATCGTTAATTTTTTTTATCCAGGGGTATCTATCTAGATAATTCTCGTGAACAATAAAAAACCCCTAACCGTTGTCAGGGGTTAATTTTCATGGGGATTAAAAGACTAATTCGTTTCTCAGCCGATAAAATAGATACCGAGTCGCCGTGAAGCATACCCTAATGATAGCGTCCTTTCCTTTAGCGGTTTTGGAAGATTTTAAGTAGTCCCACTTGGCCCCTAACTTCTCTCCTATTTCTGAATCTAACCGACGGGGTGGTTTAGGGCAGATCCGAGCCATACACCATATATAGAGGTGTGACCTTAACATGGCACTGCTAGACCACTTAATTAGTGTTCCGTCTCCTGATTGTTCTACTTTCCGACTCAAACCCATGTAACTCTGGAAATGTTGCAAACTGATATGGCGTTTCTGTTTACCATTATTCGGCGTGTCAACCCATCTTGTCTCAGGGAATCCATTAAGCAAGAATTTCTCGAACGGGTACACCTTAAGCAAGATCAACGCTTGCATGGAAACCGACCATCCGAACGGCTCAAAGGCTTTCAGGTAAGGAACAAAGCAATTGGCAGCTAACGCCTGGGATAGTTGATCCTCGGTTTCTTGCCGTCGTCGTTCGACGGTTAATATTTGATTAGCATGATCAATGGAATAGCCGGATAAATCTATCCCCAATTGCCTCGCAATGGAGTTCTCGTAATTGTTTATCCGTCGCTGATAATGGTATTGCCCAGTCAACCACAACAAAAATGGGGTCAATCCCTTCTTGTTGGGATGCCAAGCTTGTCCTGCGGCTTCTGGGTACTCGTAAGCTAACCGTTGCCGTAGTTGGTTAACCAATCCGGTACGAACCTTGTCAAGCTGTTCTAGCTCAAAAATCAACTCTCGAACCGCTTGGATCTCCTTGATCCGGTATCCTTTAAGAAACCGCTTGTTTCCATGGCGGTCAATAAATTGCGGGTCAAAATAAGAAGCAGCTAAACAGAGCGCGTCGTTTTTATCATATTTGTTGGGGAATCCAAAATGGGCCCGTTGTCCTTTAAGATCCGCGTGTCCCATCCAATAAACCGGAATATTTTGAACTTCTGCGACGCGATGCCAAAAAGCAGAATACCATCCCCCTGTCGGTTCCATTACGATTCCGGTAGGATTCCATAAAAGCAACAACTGAATAGATTGCTTGCTAGGGGTTAACTTAAAAAAGCCCGATGATGGATCATCATGGTACTTTAGAATATTTTCAGGCATAATAGAAAGTGGACAAGCAACGGCGTGACCATGCTTTCCTATGTCTAAACCGACAATCATTGCGGAGTCTACCTCGATTTAGTTATGTACCCAACCCAAAATGATTTGATGACTACGTTACGATACTCCCACAATCCCTCTAAATAAGGGGATTACCTCTATCTTTAACGTCATCCGGTTGCGATTAATCAAGGCGGTGTTTTTGATTTGGTAAAAAGCCCTAAAAAGGAGCTTACATCTTTATTCAAACCCATCCTTGATTAAAAGCCCCGTCGAGAGGGGTTGGAAGCCTCCCGCGACGTTCCCCCAAAATGAGGAACGTTTCGGTCAATAGCTAGTTGACCAATCATCAGGCGGGAAAAATAGGTCGATCAGTTCATAGATTGTCATTACAAGAGCATTGGTAGCTGTGAACTTCAGGTCAAATCTTAAATCTTTGTTATTTTCCTTAACCAAATTTTTAAGGTCTTCATGCCATCTTTTAAGCGGGTTTTCCTCAATCTCCTCAACTTCATCATCGGGTAACTCATCCTCTTCCATGACTTGATCTTCAGGGTTCCAATTCCCTAAAAGCTTTTCAATCTCAACTTTAGGATCTTTACCCGCGTCACGACATTTCCTCTCAAAATCCTCCCAATTATCAAGGGGAATTTCAAGGCGTTTTTTTGCCTTCAAGGGTTCACCCTTAACCGTCGCTTCAATGGTTTTTTGGGTGATTCGATTAGGGGCATTTTCTCTCAAAACTTTACGCCATGCCTCGGTTAAATCAATCCCTCTAAGGTGAGTTAAAGGAAGGCATTGACTAACATTTTTGGGAAGAATATCAAACCCAGTGAGAGCAAGATCTTTAAACACTCTCGCGGCTTTAATGAAGTTGTTTACTTGCCAGACGGAATGACCTAACCCCTTCTCACAGAATTGTCTCCAATCTTTAAACTGATAGCAATAAGCCTTAACTCTCCTAATATGAAATGCCCAGATTCCCACCTCTACCCATGAGTGTAAATGTTCCTGGATTTTGGTTAAGCAATGCTCAAAATTATTCTGATGAACGTGATAAGTTACCTCATCAAATTGAGCGTTAATATTCACTAACCACTGAGGCGGATCATCCCATTCTATCGAGTAATACCACATATCATGGTCTGTTACATAGTCTTTCATGCTAATCTTCTCCATTTTCACAAACTTCCTCAAGTTCTGATTCCGACAAAAAAAAGAAATAATTGTCATTCCCTATTTTCACGCCATACATCCATTTATGTTTTGAATATCTTCCACCCTCGTGATCTTCAAAAAAGGATATAGCCATTATTCTTCTTTTTGCGTTTATAATTTTCACCTGAACCCATTGCAATATATGGAATTTTGGAGCAGGGATATTGCATTCATTCAAATGTTTGGCAGTGTCTCTCGCTTGATTCAAAAGTTTTTCTTTTCGTGCTTTTCTCTCTGTGTTCATCTCGTTTCTCCTTCATTTCTTCTACAATTAAATTCATCTTGTCAAAACGAAGTAAAATCTCTTCAATAAGGCTGTTTCTTCTTGCAGTCGTCTGTTCTTTCTCTAAAGCCTCATTAATTTGAGTCCTGGTAAAAGAGATTTCATGCCGTAAATCTAAAAGTAATTCTCTATCAAACACAAAAACTCTCCTTAACTGTTAAAAATCTTTACATCGCGCGATCGCCGTTCATAGCCCCTAGCAATCCGTCTCATTCTCTTCTATAGGACTTTTAGGAAAAGAGGGAGGCAACGGATACGAAAAACCTCCCCAATGGTTTCGTTCTCAATAAGTAAACATATCAGAATCCTCTTGACTAAACTAGCTACACATCACCTCCTGGTTAGATAAGAGTATTCGAGGAGAATAGACATGAACCCTAAAGAGCCAACTTTAACCGCGCGATCGCGGTGTGGGTTCTTGTTGTCTACTTTCTGTACTTTAGTACATAAAAAAATTTTTGTCAATGTACTAAAGTACAGTTTCTACGTTACCATGAAAGAAACTGTCAAAGATAAATCAGGAAAAAAGCCATTGGAAGCGTTGATATCTGAAAAAGGATTAACTCTTAAACAATTAGCCGAGCAATCAGGGGTCAGTTACCATTCATTGCTTAGTTACAACATTGGAAGACGAAGCCCAACGTTAGAAGCTGCAACGAAAGTATGTAAAGCCTTAAATTGTTCGTTTAAAGAGTTAGCACTGGCATTAGATATTGACATTTCAGGTGTTCCCGACGATTCATCTGCTCGTTAACCTTAGACCCCTAGTAGAGCTAGGGGAATTTTATATGACATTTATGATTGGAATCCCCAAAGAGTTTGACACCAAGTGCTGTCAACCCTTCTGCAAAAACCATGCGGATCTATATCGATGGCCCGACTTTGAAACCGAAGATCCTACCCCCGTTCTTTTCCTTTGCGATGAACACGCCAAAGAATTTGGTTACTGTTGGGGTTGTGGTCATTTTTTTGGTGGTGTTGAGTCCTTCGAGTTTGGGTTAAGGTCAAGAGCCGGATTATGTAGTGAATGTTATGGCGAACTTAGTGCGGATGCTTGTGGGTATGACGAAGATGACTACGAAGACGAATTTTAGCGATCGCGCTGTAACCCCTAGCAATGAACAACAGAACCATGAAACCAAAACAACTCACCCTAATTGATGTCCCCCCATCATCCCCCGTCAGTGATTGGTTGAAAGACGACCCCAGCAATTGTGAGCATCAATGGATGAAAGCCAGTAACAAATACGGCTTGGTTTATTACCGATGTTACAAATGCAAAGAATCCAGAGAACCTGACCCTGGGATAGACAGACAAGTGATGTTAGCTTGGGGTCGAAAACTAACCGATCAATTCCTAGATTACTTTGAACAAGCCCAAAAAGCCTTACACCAGAATGACTTTGAACGCTTGTTTAATGCTGCGAGAATTCGATTCTGGCAAGCAAAACTACAATTTGCTGTTTGTGGGGAGAAATCATGGGGGAACGATTGGTTAAAGAAGCTTGATCTTCCCTGTCCCCCTGAACTGTTAGAGTTGCGTGATCGCTTGTTCAATGATAGCACCCCTGATCTAACTGAGGAGGAGTCACCCTCAGAAAGTGACCAAAGTGCTGAAACAATTGCTAGGGGAAAAAACACCCCTAGCAAAGAAAGCGATCGCAGCGTAACCCCTAGCAAAAAGTCACGACGGAAGAAAGGAGACGGATCGGGGTGGCTCCTTAATAAACCTGTGACTCGCAACGGGAAAACCTATGATCAATGGTGGTTCCAGTATGAAGTTGGCAAGGGAGAGAATAAACGGGTTAACCGTTCCGTTTACGTTCCCAAGTTGAAACTATCCCAAGTGACCGAACTCAACGATCAACGGGTTCCCATTGATGATATATTGAAGTGCATAGCAAGCAAGCGATAGTATCATCATTTCAATAGCCGTTAATGCCATCTAGATAACGGGACGTTTTAGTCCAATGGGAAGGAAGGGGAGATCAAACATTTTGGTTAACCCTTCCTCTTCCTTTTGAGCCACCCATCGGTCACAACTTGGGCAAAGATAAAATCGGTACTCAATACCCTCATGGGTTCGAGTGGCTCCGTAGTAGAACAATCCACGATAAAAACAAGCGGGACATTGATGCTCATTAGCTGAAAAGGTATGAGTCATGGTGAAAGTGTCAAACTTTTTGCTAGGGGAATTTTTGCTAGGGGATAACTATAGAGAGTGAAACGCTCTCATGATCGCATGGGGGTCAGATTCCACGTAACGCTGTGCAGAGGAAACGGTTAACCATCCCACCGCGTCCATGAATTCTTTAAGGGTTAACCCCATACCAGCCAATCGCGTGGCTGTCGTCCGTCGGAAACTATACAAGGTCAAGTTATGGGATTCAAGATGACATTGTTTTAACAAGTTCTCAAAACGAGTCCTCATGGCGTGATAAGTCAAAGGTTTATCTTTATTCCGAGGAGAGGGGAACATCAAAACCGAGTTAGGACGTTCATAGTTTTCTAGTGTAACTCTCAGAATTGGGTTAACCGGAACTTGTCTTTCCTTAGCTTTTTTTCCGGCTGATTGCTTGCGAAAACGTCCAGGGATGATAATCTTCTCTCTGACGTTTCTGTTGTCATAATAACACGAATTTTGTTTTAATGCTAAGATAGCGGTAGGACGTTCTACCGTATAGGAAAGTAGCTGTAAAAAGGTCAAAGTTTGTGGATCTGCTTTGCTATATATTTTTAGTTCCTGTTCGCTTGTCATGATAGAAGCTTGACCTTCCCCGTTAACTTTCATGCCCTTATTCTCCCCCTTAGACCCTATTTACGCTTTTTCCTTATTATAGGTCAAAACGTAAAAACAGTTAGAAGATGATAGTTATATAAAATGCCTTAGAAGTAACTCCCTAATAGTTTACAGTCTTGTTAGCTTGTTTTACACTTTTACCTAAAAGCTTAAATAATCCCCCTATTTCCTGTTAGATTACTCCAGCTTCCCTTATTGCTAAGAAAAGTAACAATCAATCTGTCATATTCAATTCTTTTCTTATAATGAAAATAACTTGACTATCATTCCTCATGGTGGGCTTGTTTTTCGACCTATTTTTGATAGGACAGTCTTTTACACACCCCCTATCAGATTATTGCTAGGGGTTTCATTTTATTTAACAATCAGATTAAAAATAATAGAGATATAATAAATGGCAGAAATCATGTTAACTCAGTTTGATTATGGGGTATATGTGAACTTTACAGCAATTCTTTTTACTCTTTTTCTGCTTGGTATTTTGTTGTTGATTTCAAGGATCTATGGTTGATTTAATTCCTAAAACAGAACGGGATACCATCGGGTTGACCTCATGGTGGCGTGCTATGACTTGGGCCGCCTTGTGCTTGAGAGCAACCAACACAGACCCTAGAAGGACACAAAGCGATCCGGCTTATCCCCACAAAAACAAAGTAGGGATCTCCTTGGGAAAGTCAATCAGCAATGAAACCTTAGTCGCAACTTTAACGATTAACGCTGATCTTCCTTACAGTTCTTACCTAGCGATGGGAAAGGGGGCCAGTTTTATCCCCTTTCTCATTCCCTATTCCGATGGCCCCATGACTCCCTATAGTGGGTTGAGTTGTGCAACTTTATCCGGTAACGGTTTAACGGTTACGGGTGATGGTGATGGCTTGCCTGATGACCCAAGTTATGTGTCGAACTTAGAACATTATTTTTTGTGGGTGTGCCGTGAGGCCGAAAAGGAACTACTTGATCCAACTCCCTCAGAACTCTTACCCATCACCATAGATTTTTTGGAAGAGGCGAGTAACGGCCCTGTGATTCGGATCAAGATTTTGCTAGGGGTTGACTATCTTGCTTATGTCACTTCACAAAATCTGGTTTGTTCTGTTTTGGCCCCGTCGGTACAAGCGGCCATTATTCCGGCTCCCCCAGATCCTTTAATTGTTGAGTGGGATGATATCACTAACAAGCCATCTTTTCACGCGATCGCTACCAGTGGCAACTATTCGGATCTAACAAATTCCCCTAGCATTCCCAGTGATGCCAGCGACTTAAATGATTACGGAAACTTGGTTAGATCCGTTAACGGTCAAGTGCCTAATCCCAACACGGGCGCGGTTGACATTACCGTTAATGTAGGATCAGTAGAATGGTCAAACGTAACCAGCAAGCCATCTTTTCACGCCGTCGCTACCAGTGGCAGCTATAACAGCTTAACGGATACCCCTAGCATTCCTAATGCTGTTAGTGAGTTAACCGGATACGATAGTCTAGTTAGATCTATCAATGACACAAACCCAGACCCAGTAACAGGTAACGTCACCTTAGCCGTCGTTAGTGATTGGTCTAACATCACAAATAAACCGACTTTTAGCGCGGTTGCTTTTAGTGGAAGCTACAATGACTTAACGGATCAGCCTGTTATTCCTGAAGGGTCAGGGGGATCGAGTGGCTTAAGGATCGACGGGACTAAGACCATTTTCGGGCAAAATTCTGATTTGTTGGTATGGGCTAGTGATGGAGACAACAACGGTGTCATTCATTATCTAGGAACCAATAACAACACCCAAGCTTTTAGTAACCCTTTAACTGATACAAAAATTGATATTACCAATAATGGCTCAACTCAAGCAAGTTATACTGATTTTGTGGATCAGAACTTGGGAAATTCTCGTGATATCTCAACAGCTAGTGTTAATCTCGTTTTCGACCTAATCAACTATACATTAATCCCCGATAAAATTACGATTTACAACAGACAATACACTTCGTCAGGAGCAACAACCTTTAAGATTCAAGGGTCAAATGATAACACAACTTGGGATGATTTAGGGCAGTTTACGTCATCGAGTAATTTGGCCCACTGGGATACAGTTGATATTGATACGCCTAACGCTTATCGCTACTTCAAAATTCTTTACGAATCTTTGACGGGTAGTTCTTCTTATTTTCGATTACATGAAATTGAATTTTATGGGGAACTTTTTAACAACAACGTGACCGATGGTAGCTTAGTCTGTAATGTACCCGCAAGTGATGTTTATTATGTGCTAATCCCTGATATTAAAGTCGGGTCATTTATTCTACCGGATTTATCAGAAGTTTTTACAGGGGCGGCTTTTTACTTTATGAATCCTCACCCCACCTCATTAACCATAACCCCCGCAATTGGACAAACAGCGTATTATACAAACAATTTCGCAACCATTGACCAAAACAAAACCGCTTTATGTTTTGCCATTAGTGCAACTGAATGGGCTATTTTGTAACATGAACTATCCAATTAAACCACCCTTATACGCCTTAGATCGTGACCAAACTCATGACCTTGTTTATTGTGCCAAGCTACATAGAAATATAAAAGCTTGGCTTTATAATATAAACCTTTTCCCTATTGTAGCTGATAATTCTAACCATTGGGATTCTGGGCTATTATTGTTTGATAGATACACCCCTTATTTATATCCTTGGTGTGATGGTTATAGTCAAAAGATTTATGATTTCTATTCTTTCATAGGGAACTCTTATTATTATGATAAACCTTGGTTTAATGGCTATGGAATCTCAGGGTTAAACTATGGGAAGATGTTAACGGATGAAGACGATTATGACTTTAACATTCCTGAATATATCACGATTAATAATCAATCAGATGACTGGGTAACAATTGGTTATTTAACGAAAGCCTACGAAGAAACTGAACTTTACTTCCTGCACATTATACCTAGCATCGAAATTTATTCTAAACGATTTATTTATATCCCTCCTCATAGAACCTATATCTTTCAAACTAATCAGGTTTTATTCTGTAGTATGGTGTTATCTAGTCAAGGTGACATCACGGGTAAAGTGACCGGAATTCCTGACGAATTGCTCTATGATAAGTTTGAGGAAGTCATCGAACCAATTAAACAAATTATAACCAATAATTATCCCTATCTCAATCAATGTTTATCTCGGATTGATTATGAGTTGAAAGCCGCTTCTTGGTACACGACAGAAACCATTTTAAATCGCGCTTACTCATCGAGAAATTATTATAACATTGATTTTGTCCCAGGAACGATTGAATTACAACCAGTCCCTGATTGGTATCATTACAGTTCTTTGATTCATGCCAATAATAATAAGTGGCATGATTCCATTATACCCCCTAATGACCTAGGGAAAGACATTATTTTGACCATAGAGCAAGACTATTTGAACTTTTTTACTTGGTCTATTGAATATGATGAAATACTTATTAATTCCGACGTTGAAATTATTCCTTTACTGGGGGTCACAGAAAGGAAATTAAATGATTCCCCATCAGAGTTGCTCTTTACTTATCGCGGTTATTCTGGTTTACATTACCCCGTAAGAAGTCCCAAAAATGGCAATAGCAACTATAGAATTCTTGACTGGTATCCTTATGACTTAGGGAGTGCTTATTTGCCTAGCTTTCATTTAAGTTATGAGGATACCAGTAATTTTTTTGAGTTAGGCTCTCAAACAACGGTCAGTTACACTAATCAGAATTGGATTAATGAAATTGATGATAACTTATTTTCCGATTACAACGGCTTTTGTTATGCCCTCATTTCCCCTTTTATCCATGCCGAAACTTTACCAGAATCTTCTATCAGTTGTCAAGTTTTTCAAGCTGCTAGACATGAAAGCTTTGTTAGATATTTTTTCTATGACTGCAATTTAGACCTTGAATCTAACAGCTTTAAAATCAATTTACTTGATTCCGGTTCTTTTGAGGTTGATATTTGTAATGATTCCATTATTGTCGCTGAAAATGGGGCAAAATTCTATCAAGAAACTTCCTATAATCAAGGCGGTTTTGACAATGAATCAGAAATCATGGCTTTGTATCCTAGCCATTATCGAGATAACGCGCCTAACTTTTTTGTCTCTAGGAAACAGAGTTATTCTTTTGTTACTGCCTTACTGAATAATCCAAAAGATTCTACAGAAATCTTTACAAAGTTAGAATTAATTGAGTTTATTAATACTATAATTGATGAAGACTTTGAGGATAATGAGTTTATGCCTGACTCTATTTTGATAAAAGAAATTCACGCCGCTTTACAAGCTGACAAATATAGTAAAGATGATGAAAATCCTGATTTATTAAGACATCAAAACATCGGCAAAATGGTCGAGCAAATTGGGTTAGCATTGGGACTGAATTTTAAATCTAACGGTCAAATTAGATCCGCGCGTCAAACTCGATGGTATGCACAAGGTTCTGTCTTACCTGCGGGATGGCCCATCGGACAATGGGGAACCAATCAGGGAGGATCTGATGTGGGTCAAGTTGGCGGCGAAATGGGAGAGGAGCGGCTAGGGATGTCCTACCAAGTCAGATCCGGCAGATTCGAGTTTGATCCTCGCAGTGGGGAACCCACCAAAATTGAACAGGGTGGCTATGTGTTGGTAGAAAATATCCCCCAGTTGTTACACATCATCATGAACGATTTTGACAAGGCTTTAGGAATGCAAGAGTTAGGCGCGTTTACCTTGCCATCGGCTGACAAATCAGATTTTATGACTGCCGAGGGGTTGGCTTCTGTGATTGCTGAGACTTTGTATTCAATCAGTGCCATGAGTATCAGCACGTCTCAAGGTCATGTTAGTTCCCTTAAAACTCAGGCAATTACGCAGCAAATTTTGAAGGGGTTAGGATTGCCTTGTGATGTTCAACAATTCCCCATTGATCCTGGGGTGGGTAAACAAATGATGTGTCCTTATCCTGGGGTTAAACCAGAAGCCCCTACTTTAAGCGATTTGTTGTTTTTGGTTCTCAGAAACTTGGGTTTTAATGTTGCTTCTTTAGCCTATTTTAAGTATGAGGAACCATCGGAATAATGCCAGAACCAATTGTCACATTCCTAGCAGTGACAACGGCGGGCGTTGTCATTGATATGCTTCTCAATCCAGAGCCAACAGCTAACGTTAAATTAATTGAAGTTGAAGGACAACCCGATTCAATTGATACGACAGTTGAAAGGCACGAAACAAATGTTAACATCTCAATTTCTAACTTTGTTTCTAACAATAACGTCTCGTTGCCATTGGGGGAACCCTTATGGATCTTTGATGGAAATTTTTGGCTTAATGGTGAACTTTACACCTTTCCCACCCCCTCCCCTCAAATTCCGGTTAGGCAGCTTCCGAATGTCCCTGACAATCAAACCCCTTACCAGACTCCCATAGGTCAATCAATTGATATTAAGACATCGTTGCAGGGGAGAACTTATGGAAAGCTGATTCACAAACCTGTTACGAATAAACCTTACATCATTCCCAAATTTAAAACAACCAATGAAAACAGAAGAACGACGGAACAAATAGAACAAGATACCACCCGTTTTATTGAGTGGATCTATACTGAAGAAAGGGGGACATTTCCCGACCAAAAACCGGAATTTTGGAACACTTGGGCGTTATACAGTTCTGAAAACTTGAAAGGATTTTCAGGTAAACAAGGGATGTGGTTTGGGATGAAAGCCCTTGACAATTTAGCCGAGGTTTACTCGATACAATCTAACATCGCGGTTCGTCCGATTAATGGGTTAGTTCCCACCAAGATAGAAGTCAAAGAATTCCAATCTAATATAGAACGAGAATACCTCTCAAATGATTCTACCATGCAATTAATGAGCCTCTGTCGGGTTCAAAAAATATTTAGAATCCTAGGGGGTAAATTTTGGCAAGATGATGAAGTTTCCATCCCCTTAGATGAGTTGTGGAAAGACCGATATAAGGATTTATTAGTTAAGGATAAAAATGACAAACCAACTCATCTAAAAGTATCTAACTTGCTTGAATATGGGGGTTATTATTTAGCCTTATTATACTTTGGAATGGGGTTTGAAAAGTTCCCCGCCGAACTCCCCAGAACTTTGCTAGGGGTTATCGATGATCAAGATACAATTGAAGTCGAGGGGGTGGTAGATTATCTCGACTGGATAGTTGATCAGATGGATATTCTGATTGGGGAATGGCCCGTCAAGATTCAAATTGATGATGTCGATCCGTACACAGAAGGGGATCAACCTGAGACGGTAGAAATTCCCAATATTGCGGAATGTTTGGCGGAATCTTATCGACTCAATCGGGAAAGCACCGTTAATTCTACCATCATTATCAATGCTTTGGTTCGGATGGCTACGGAGTTGACGGGGGTTAAAAATGGGGTGGTTGTGACTCAAGATTACGCCAAAGCAAACGCCCAGTTTTTAGGTTATTCGGGCAATCCCAAACCCAGGAAAGTTAATTACAGTTTCAACCTTGAAGATCCTAATGATCTAGAGGGGATTTTAAGCAATGCGAGTAGTAAAGTTCAAGGATGGGTAAACGTTGATAAAACCACATTAATGGACTATCAACAAAGGCTAATGTATGCTGCCGGAATCATTAAAGCCGTATTTACTCGTAATAAAAACCAAGTCAGTGAAGCTGTAGAAGGCATTGAAAACATGGCAAATAAAGGCGTGTTTAGTGATGAGGAGATATGGAAAGAATTCTTAAGGAAACTCGAAGATCCTAACAGCTATATCAATAAAAATTCTATCCCTAAACCAAAAGTTAAGCAGAAATAATCATGTTGAACCGTACCCTATCGAATCTGACAAGCCGTGTTATTCGAGGCAATGCCTTAAGTGGTCGTCGTGGTCGGGAGTTGTTGGAGAGTGGAGGACAACATCTAACCAGAGTGAGACGAATTGTTAACCGTGGCCCTTTAAGAGAGCAAGATGAACAAGGCAACTTTATCACGAGGTTTTTTGACGATACCGTTCGCTTCTTTAATTGGATTGATCAGTTTATCCATTGGTCATCATGGAGTATTGAAGGCGTAACCAACTGGGTACGGGGCGCGATTGAGAACGTCAAGGCGTTTAATTGGAATGCCACCGATAAGGAGTTAAAAGAAGGGTTAAAACAGCGCAATATTCAATTAGCCGCCATTTGGGGGGGAGTTTTTGGGCAGGGGTTCGGGTGGTTAGTGGCTTTAGCCGTCGGCTACGGGATCGGTTATGTTGTTCCGGTAATTGGTGGGGGGCCGTTGGCTCGGTTAATCGCGGTTAAGGTTGCAGAGGAAGGATTCGATGAGGTCATCAGTTCTCTAACTCATGCTGTGTGGGAAACTACCGAAGTTATCGGGGATAACGTAGTAGCCAACCTCTACATGAATTATCGGTCATTTTTTAAGCGGCTTGACA
>JAAUYE010045169.1_pt1 | contig 16729 bp, 16 predicted proteins | sample 7278081 | NCBI WGS metagenome assembly JAAUYE01 (sample SAMN14350131, study PRJNA611818) | marine sediment metagenome | isolation source: surface marine sediment (0.6m) | place: French Polynesia: Moorea | collected 2018-08
GGTTTGGAAACTTTCAGGGATATGACGTTATGGATTACATATCCATGGAAAACCAGACGGTCTACGATCAGCCCTACCTTGAAGTGCTCCACAACAAAACCTGCATACCCCACCCGGAATACAAATCAATTCAGCAGATGCCGGCGTTTTTCGTGGTGTATAAACGTAGTATTGATTACATCAAAAAAAAGGTGGATAAAGGCATTTGGAAAAACTTGGATGAAATTGGCATTCAGGGTCCGAATGCGGGCCTTGAACCCTATGATTCACGTGAAACATTTATAAAATCTCTTGAAATCGAAGGGGCTTTGACGTTTGAAGATCTTGAGCATGAAAGAAAGGCAAAGGACATCGACATAATAGAGGCGTACACGCGCCTTATCATGCAAAACGAGCCGTATGAAATCGGATCGGGTGTGCAAATCAAAGGCCCTGAAGAAGAAGCGATCATTCACATCGGAAACTACCGCACGATTTTATCCATTCAAAAAAACCCTTACGGTTACAGACCGTTTTTCGACATTGGATGCTACCTTCAGCCGGAGCTTTTTTGGGATATCGGCATCATTAAGTTGTCAAAGGGAATTCAGAATCAGATTGACAATCTCGCAAATTTAAGGCTTCAAAACGCGGCCATGCAGATCAACCAGATGATTAGGGTGGACCCGGAATCGGAAATCGATCCGTCAATGCTTGTGTGGCGACCGTTCGGTATCGTGCCGGCCGAAGACGGAGAAATCGAGCCGCTATCCATTCCGGACTTTAATTCAAACATATTTGTGGAGCAGGAGCGGTTTTTGGAAAACACCGTGCAGGATTTGGCGGGAATATACGACTATAACAAGGGCGTGACGCCGAATCGCCAGGAAAGAGTCGGGGTCGTGCATTCGATTCAAAGCATGGGCGAGGCCAGGGCAAAGCTTATGCTGATGTCAGCCGACCACCAAGGCATCAGGCCGCTTTTAAGATACATGATGATTTTAAATACGTTTCACCTTCCTACGGGCTTTGAGTATAGAGTGGGTGATGGCGATAACTGGCAGGGTCAGCAATTCGGGCAAATATTCGGTGACGACATTCATCCTGACTTTGATTATGCCGCCAGGTACACCGCCATGGAGCCGGCGCTAGGCAAACAGTTTAGGATGCAAAATCTGATTCAATTGTTTCCGTTGATGCAAAACAACCCTTGGGTGAATCAATACCAATGGATTAAGACCCTGATGGAATTAGGCGATGTCAGGGAAGCCGATTATCTGTTAAAAACTCCGCAGCAATTTGCACAGGAAGCCCAACAACAGGCTCAAATGCAGCAAAAAATGTATGAAATGCAGCTGATGGGCGAAAAAGCGAAGCAGGACTTCGAAACGCGCGGTAATTTAATCGAAAGCCAAAAAGATTTTATTGAGGAAGTGGCGCTAAACGAGCAAACGCATCGTCACGATTTGGCGCTGGAGGCAATCAAGCAGGATGCAGCCGGTCAAAAAGCAGCTTAAAAAATTCGTCGCGCTGTATTCGTCAAATGAAGAATACAAACGGCATATTGATAATTTAATCAGGGTTTCCAAGTCCGAGGAATGGAAAATCGTAAGGGGACTTTTGTGGAACATTAAAAACGAATTGGCAATTGAGCTTTTACAATCTTCGAAGTACACCAAAGACGATCAACAGTCCAAGGATGTCACTCAGAAGGTTTATCATAATATTGCAGAATGGATCGACTTTTTAACGCAACCGGCAAACTGGATTGCCAAAAAGGGTCAAATCCAATTATTAACTAAATTCAAAGGTGTGAAACCTGAGAAGGAGAAAAAACATGGCTGAAAAAGAAAGCCCTTTCATTGAAGAAGGCGAATCAACACCCAAACCGGAAGAAAAGGTAGACATTGAAGCGCTGGCGGCAAAGCTGGAGCAGTTTGACGTAAAAGACCCTCAGCAACTTGAAGGCAAGTTGAGAAACGCAAACGACTTTGCAAAGATGCAGTCTGAGCGGGATTTGTTTGCAAATGAGCTTGCCCAATTGCGCGGGGAAATCCAAAACATGAAGTCGCCGGCACAGCCGCAAACCGAGGATTACATGGAAACCGGACAGCCGATTGACATCGAATCCATGGTGGCAAACAGCGTAAACAAAGCGTTGGATGCAAGGGATCAACGTGCGGCACAACACCAGCAGCGCATGAATCAAATGTGGCTGAAAATATCGGGTCACAAAAAATATCATCTGGTAAAAGATGAATTTGAACAAAGACTAAGAGACCCGGCGACGGTGATGCAGATTCAAACGGGACAGATTGATCCGTTTGAAATGTATACCGACGTTCTTTTGGACAAGTACGAAGGTGTTACGAGAGAAACCGTGAAAGCCTTCAAACAAATGCAAGGGGCTACAGGCGTTTCGCCGCCTCACGTTGAAACCCAGGCCAGAGCGCCGGGATCGACAAAAGACGAGCGAACCGACAAGGATAAAAAACTAGACGATCTTCGCAAAAAGGCCAGAGACAATCCTATGGGTCTGAGTCGAGACGACGAGCAAGATGCATTTATTGATTTGGCTTTAGGCGATATTTTGTAGGAGGTAAAAAATGGCTTTAGACTATCATGCGTTATCAAACGCTGTGGATACGATGGGCGGTGGTCTTCCCCACGCGACAACCGACATTGTATCAAATACCGATAGACGAGACGTTTCGGAAGTGCTGGACTTATTCGCGCCTTCCGAAACTCCGTTTATCAGCCGAATCGGTTGGGGTCCGGCAAGTTCCGCGACCTCAATTGAATGGTTAACCGAAAATCTTGGACCGGGATATGTTGTGGCCGGGTCTGTCAAGGCATCGGCCGGGACATCGCTTCAGATTTCGACCGTTGACGGTCTGACAACCGCAGAAGCAGCGCGTCAGATTCAAACCGGCACCGTTCTGTATCATTATTCATCGACTGACGGTGAGCATGGCGTCATGCTGGTGGTATCGACCGGAAGCGACGGTGAGTTGGAAATTGAAGTGCTGTCAACCGCAACCACTTTTTCGGTAAACACTTCAACCACGGCCGGCGACAAGATTTATATCTTGGGTGCGCTTGCCAACGAAGGGTCGGTGCCGAGAACCGGTAACTGGCGCTCACGCGCATTGGCGTCCAACGGATTTTCAATTTTCCGACAGGATGTGCAAATTACGGGCTCTCAAAAAGCAACGGATTTTTATGCCATCGGCAAGGAAGACCGCCACCAGATCAAGATGCGGATGAAAGAACTGGTGCGCGAACGCGAAAAATCAGCCCTGTTTTCGGTGCATGTCACACCACGCAGCGGCACTGAAGCGTCATTGATGAATGGTGCGCTTGGGTTTCTTGTGGGGCAAAGCGGCACTCACATCGATACGAGCACAACGACTTTGACCGAAACGAAGGTCAATGACGTGGTGGCGTACCTGTGGGAACACGGGTCAAACCCCCTGACTTGGTTTTCCGACATGACCCAAGCGAGAAAGTTCACTCAGTGGGATGTCAACCGAATCCGGATGGAGCCGAGAGACACTCGCGGTGGTGGTCACATCACGAACTACATGACCGAATCGGGTGTGGAAATTGAAATCGTTGCGATGCGATTCGTGCCGCCGAACATTGCGTTTATCATCGACACGTCCAAGTGCCGCATGAGAGCGAAAACCGGCCGGCAGGGTTTTATGGAAAAGCTTGGCAAACGCGGCGACTTTGACGAATGGCAAATCATATCCGAAGCTACCCTGGAAATGAGAAAATACAACCAGGGTTGCCACGGACTTTTCACAAGACTTAGCTAACCTTAGCCGGGAGGGGGCAACCCCTCCCTAATCACCATGGGCGAACGAAAAACATACGAAGAAATCGTAAAGGACCATCCCGAGTTTGAGGGTATTATTACGCCTAAAAGCTGGGATTTTATCGGCCATTCGGACAAAGGCACGATTGAGTATTTAAGAAAAGATTGGCTTGAAAACTTAGAGCAAAACATTAAGAATAAGCGTCTTCGTCGGCATGGTGGGCTTGATAAAGATTGCATGGATCTTGGATTTAACAAGGCGATTGTGGGTATTGGTGCTGGCGCAAGCTTAAATAAGAATAAACACGTCCTTAAATGGATTCACGATATAGACGGGGTTAAACATTATAACGATAGGGATTTTATATTCGTCGCATCGAATCACATGCTAAAGCCGCTTTTAAACGAAGGCATTATACCGGATTTTGTAATGCTGGCGGATGCGTCCGATGTGGTTTTAGACCAGTTAACAAACGACATACCGGAAAGCGGTAGAAACTGTATTTTGATTGCGGGGCTGCATTGCTCACCACGCGTATTGAAAAAATGGGAAAAGCAGGGACGCGACATTCGATTTTATCTAACAGGAACTAAAGGCATACCCGAAAAATACGAAAATCTTACGGGCAAAAACCCACGAGTGTTGATGATTCAGCAAGGCGGCAATGTGTTAAACTCATGTTGGTCGATGGGTCTTAAATTTTTCCACTCAAGCGTGTTTATGGCGCTGGGAAACGATTTGTCATACCCGCTTCACAAAGACATTGAAGACCGCAGAAAAGGCTATTACGCCGATGGTGATTACAGTTCTAACATAGCAAACAAAAGAGATGAGGCCAAAAACCCGAAAGAAGGCTGGATGGGATTTTCATTAAAGGAAACCAACATCATCAGCATGGACGCGACAAAACGCTACGATATTGAGCTTGAGCCTGTCGGAACGACCGGGACTCTTTGGGTATATAAGACCTGGATTGAAGCGAACGTGTTGGCAAACACGGCAAACACTAACGTAAAATACACGTATTACAATTGCTCAGAAGGCGGTATTGCGGGGGTGATGTGCGCAGACGACACCGTTGAGGGCAGAGAGGATATAAACAATTGGTTTTTAATGGATCAGAAATGCAAAAAATGGCGGACGAGGACATTCAAAGACGCAATAACGGAGTTTCTTCAAGCCAAAGCGTACCTAAAGAACGGAAGCTTTGCCGTGAATGCGGCCGATTTGCAAATAGCAAATTAGACGGATACTGCCGAATCTGTTATTCGAAAATTCCGGACCCTGAAGGCAGCATGGACAAGGACAGGTACATTAAAGAAGCGTTTGAAATCGCAAAAGCGAATCCCACGATTGCACAGCGGGTATTGCTCGAAGTCGAAGCAGACGCAATCGAAAACGTCAGGCCGCTTGACAGAAGCAGATTTTTAAACATTTGCAAACGCAGAATTCCGATTAAGCGCCGCAATCATTTAGTTCAGGAAAACACACCGCTTGAATCTTACGGATATGAGTTTGCAAAAGAACCGACCGAATACAAGGTCATAAAGGGGGCAACCGATTTAGAGTATGAAAGTTTATAATCGCCTTGAAGATCAGTGCTGTGTGATGTGCGGGTCCGAGCTAATATCACCGAAAGACGCGGAGCTTGGCATGTGTACAACTTGTGTGAAACAATCACAGGTAGCGGCAAAAAATCAGATCAAAAACCGCAAAAACCGTACCGGCACGGTCAAAAGGTTTAGAATGAAGGTCAATCCGAAGTTCGTAAGATTTAAGAAATGATATCGGTGATTATTCCGTATATGCCCGATGGCGTAACGCAAACGCTCAACGATTGTATAAGGTCGCTCAACGAACAAACGGTTAAATTGCAGATAATTGTAGAGCGGCAAGATCCGGATATATACATTAATAAAAACAAACTATTAAACAGCGGCTTAAAAAAATCGAAACACGATATAATCTGGCATTGCGATGCGGATTTCGAGTTGGAGGACAACGGCATACTGAAAAAGATGGTTGCCAAGCTAAATGACGTAATTTATCCGGTGTTTTATTCGCAATCTCATAAAAAGCTTAAGATAGCCGACGGCGGCCCGCTGATTAGAAAACAGGTATTGCAAAGACACGGACCGTTGGACGAATCTCTTGTTGGGATAAGCTGGGTGACGTTTCCGTTTTTAAAATGGTGCATGGAAAACACTAAAATGAAGGTTGCGCAAGAATTTTACATAAAGCACAATAACGGTTTTGGCAAAAAAAAAGGACACCAAAAAACACGAAGCAAGTTGCGCAGTATATATAAAGAAGTAACCGCAAATGAAAAATACAAAATGTTTGATATGCGGGAATGAAAAGTTTTTAACGATTCGTTCGTACAATTCGCCCGATAAATACGAAAAATGGGTCGGCATAAAAGACGTGAATCGAAGTTGGGCAAGGTGCATGAAATGCGGGTTTTACGTTCAATTAAGAAATTATGATTTATCATATCTGGAAGTAATTTACAAAAACGGCTATCGGAACGAAAATTTTAGGGGCGAATCCATACAGGATTCGTTTGATCGGATTGTAAACGTTAAAGATAGTGAAAACGAAGCCCGATACTTGTGGTTTGCCATGAACATCACATATTCGGATAACCGCAAAATATTGGACATTGGAAGCGGAATCGGGGTGTGGCCTTATCTGCTAAAACGCGCAGAGTACGAAGTTTCATGTGTCGAAGAAAACGATATTAGCATAGACTTTATATCAAATCACCTTGACATGAAATGTTTTGACAGCCTTGAGACGGTTAGCGGGCGATATGATGCGGTAACTTTAGTGCATGTGTTGGAGCACATTGAAAAACCACACGAATTTTTGTCAAAAGTTAAATCGCTTTTGAAAAAAGGCGGGCATTTATTTGTTGAAGTTCCGGACTCAACGGAATTTACGTATCTTGATAAAAACCATGACGAGTTTAACAGCTGCCATGTAGCGTTTTACAACATGAGCAGCCTTTACAGGGTGTTGGAAACATCCGGATATACAATGGTTGATATGCATTTGGAAAAAACAGTGGAAAGAAATTTATCAAGGGTGATGTGCCTTGCGGTTAATTAATACGGAAGCCAGGATAGAGAACACAAACGCATGCAATGCCAGCTGTGTCATATGTCCACGCGAAAAAATGACGCGACCTATTGTATTTATGCCGATGGGACATTTCGAATATTTAGTTGACCAAGTTTATGACATGGGGGCAGATTTGGTTTCAGTATTTGGATATGGCGAACCGCTTCTTGATAAAACAATAGTTCAAAAAATTGAATATTGCTCGAATAAAGGATTAGACACGTTTATTACGACAAACGCATCGCTTTTGAATAAAAAGATGTCACAGCGCCTTTTGGATGCTGGCTTAACCAAAATGCGGTTTTCAGTACATGGAATATTTCAAAACTACGAAAGTGTGCATGGGATTGGATATAACAAAATATTTGATAATTTATCGTTTTTCATAGCTATGAATGACAGATATGATTGCAATGTCGCGGTCACGGTGATTCCCATGAACGGCGAAAGTGTAAAAGAAATTATAGCCGCATGGAATGGGATAGATATAGAAATCTGGAAGCCTCACAATTGGGGTGAGGGTCGATCATATCGAAAGCTTACCAAAAAGCGCAAAAAAACGTGCGGCCGGGTTCATAACGGTCCTATTCAGATTCAGGCGGACGGAGACATGATACCGTGCTGTTTTTTAACAAACGCTGAGATTGTTTTGGGAAGCACATACAAAAAATCGATTGAAGACATATTAAAAGGCGATGCCTACAAAGGGCTTAGGAAAAAACACGAATCAGGCGATATGCAAGGGTTGGCATGCGAAACATGCTGCCAGCTAAATATAGGAGACAATCCGCTTTTATATTCAACCGTCGATCCGTCTTGCGAAACCGGCAAGACCAGTTCGGCAAAATTCAAGCTAAAGGAGAGGTAAAATGGCGTTAACATTTAGTGAAAAAGTATCTCAAAGAATCGGCCGCAAAAAATACAAGGTTTATGAAGTTACCCATGATGGATCAGCAACAACTGTGGATGCGTCTTCATTGGGTCTGAACTATATCGACTATGCCCTTGTGCGCAGCAAAACGGCAATGAGTTCTGTCGCAGACATGGCAAGGCTGTCAACAACGGCAGGCTCAAATGTTTTATTTGGCGGGGCGCTGTCTTCCGGCGCAATAGATATTGTCGAAGCTTGGGGAACTTGATTTAAAGGAGTTTTGCCATGTCGATTACGGATTCTTCAACCACGTTAGACACAGATTGGTCCGAACAATCAATAGTTCAATTTACATCGGGTGTTTTGACGAACGAAGCGGCATGTGTGACTGAGGTTGAGTCAAAGCTTAAGCGCGGCACACTTGGTGCGTCAACGACACCGACCGACGCGCAAGTAAAAAATTGGCTTGTCAGAGCTAAGGAAGAGCTTGCAGAGGTAAAGGATTATTCGTTTAACCGCAAATTTGCGCAAGCCTCACTTTCTGCCGGTGATTATCGAGTCTCTTTGCCGCCTGATTATAACGGCAAACTTTATTTGATTAGAGACACAACCAATGATCGTCCGATTTCAGTTTTTGCAGAAGCGTATTTTGATAAAAAATACCCGGACCCTTCGGCAGAATCGCAAGGTGAACCGTATGAAGCGACAATTAAGAATATGGAGCTATGGTTAGCGCCTCCTGCAAACGGCACAACGGTAATTGAAATCGAATATGACAGGTCGGGCGCACCGACGACTGCAACGTCTTTTGATTGGTTGCCGGAACTGGAAAGGTTCAGGGGTTGTGATTTTGCGGTTGGGATGTCATTTGAATCGCTTCATAGCTATGCTGAAGCAGATAGATATTTAAAGCGGTTTTATGATGGGCTTAGAAAATCTATTCGAGCCGATGGGCGCAGAAAATGGAGCCGCATGGTGTCTTGTGTTGATGTGTTTCAGCATCATAGAATGATGGGAAATCAGGTTTACAGGACAAGATGAAATTAAGACTTGTACCGATATTGGGCTTAAAAACGGATGTTCCTGAAGACGATGCATCTCTTTTCAAGTTTATTGGAGAAAACGTTGCGCTAACCCATGACACAAACGGCCAGAATGTTGACTATGAGAGGCAAAGAAATTCTTGTTCAAAAGCGTTTGGGTATGCAAAGTGGAGTAATACCGCAACAGGGACGCCTTCAAGGTGCCATGGGTTGTTTGAGCTAGACGATGGCACAAACCGCGACAACATCATGTTTGAGGCTGGGCGGTTTTTTTATTTTGACGGCACCCCAGACCCGGTTCAAGTCAACACGGCATATCTGGACTATTCCAACCTTGCATCAGGGCCAGCCGCAGCAGACGAGACCATAACCGGAGACACGACGGCGACTCAAGCAACCGTAGTTACGGGAGTCAGTGCGGCAAGCGGGACCTTATATATAAAGGATGTCACAGGCGGCACCGGGAATTTTAGCGCAACCGAGTCTTTGACGTTCAGCGGCGGGGCTTCTGCCGACTGCGATAGTGTCATTCAAACAACGTCATTTAACAATGCCGACAATGAAAATTACTGTGCGATTCGTTATGGGTCTTACATTATATTTTCTGACTACGGTGCGCAAACCCCTCAGCTGTGGTACAACGGCGAAGCCAACTTAACAAATCTGATTACCGGCACAAATGCGACTCTTTACAAATTTAGATACCTTACAGAGTGGTATCTTTATATTATCGGGCTGTATTCGAACCAGACCAACGGCGATTTGGACATCCGGTGGACATCTCAGCTTCCGACTTGGAATAACTTAACTTTCCCGTCTGCGAATCAGCTATGGAAACCGGGAAACGATTCGATTGCAGGAGTTTCAAAGCTTGGTGCGAACGCTCTGCTACTTTACGGTACGGAATCGATTAGCAAATTCGATTACTACCCGTCTGCATCCTCACCGTTTGGCATCAGCCCCCTTCTCCAGGGGCAAGGCACGGCTTCGCACCATTCCATTATAAATGCTCAAGGGGCAAACTGGTTTTTCAACAAAAACTATGGGTTTGTGCGGTATGTGGGTGGCAGTCGAATAGTTGCGCAAGACATTATATCTCAAGATATAGAAGATGTGATAGCCGATATTGATTCAAGATACTATGAAGGTATTGTGGGTGTCTATCTTCCGCGAAGCCAGCGGCTTGCCTGGGCGATACCGCAAGGGGCTGCGACAACACCGTCTCACATTATTTATTATGATATCGCATCCGGAACGTGGAGCAAAGATGTCAAGGCGTTTAGATATTTAGACGCCTGGACACGAACAGCCGGGGAGCATCAAAAGCTTGTGATGGCAAACGCAAACGGGTTTGTGTACTCGTCTGAAGGAAATGACGCAGACGGTGGTGCGTGGGACGGCCACAGAATCGAGCCGGTGTTGCATTTTGGACTACCGGAGCACAAAAAGCTTTTAAGTGAGATTTGGCTGGGAATCGTTTCGGGTGGTAACTACAGCATCGACATCAGCTGGCGTGGTGGTGATACCGTCAAAGAATTGTTGGCGCAAAGCTGGGCGTCATTAGGATCAATCAGTTTGAACAACCCGGACCCGCCTCTGCTTTATTGTGAAAAATCCGCAAGGTTTCATCAACTAAAATGGGGAACCGACGCAAAAGACGAAGATTATTCGGTGAACTGGATTGATCTTCATTTTACCGATCAGGGACGTTATTGATGTATTTTGATTATCCACCTACCATAAACAACGCTGAGTTTGATCAATGGGCGCAACACCTAGTTGACACGCTTCGTGTCGGTGAGTGGGAGATTCAAACACTCGAAGTCACAAACTTTGCGACGATAAACCAATATCGATTAGGCCAGGTGGGATCTTGGGATATCACCGAAAATACGTTGACCAATGGAACGATTGTAATTGATTCAGCCCAAAACAGAATCACGGTTGACACGATTATTATAGACGGTGCGGAAAATGAGATTAGAGTCGGTGGCACAAATATTGTTTTAGACGGCGACGACGAAAAAATTAAGGTGGGAAGCGGCACACCTTATCTCGATATTGACGGCGGCAACACTCGCATCAGATCAAGTAATTATGTAACTGGTGTATTGGGGTCAGGATTTACGCTTGAACCGGATCTGCTTGAAGTCGGCAACATAGCTGCAAGGGGCATAATTCGAAGTGCCGTTTTTCAAAGAGAAGTAAATAGCGTAGTTGGCGGTCAGCTTTTAATTTTACCGGGCGATGTGTTGTCGTCTGATATGACTGCGGCAGATAATTCAACCTTAACAATTGAAGGAAATGAAACTTTTTCGGTCGGTGATATACTTAGAATAAAAGATGGCGTAGAAGATGAATGGTTTGAGGTTACGAATATAGCTTCAGCGCCGACTTACACGGTAACAAGGGATAAAGCGGGTGTATATGGTGCAGATGCAAATCCCGCATGGAAAAAAGGCGCGACAGTTGTAAACTTTGGTCAAAGCGGAGATGGATATGTAAATTTAAATTCGTCGGGTTCAAACACTCCAAGAATAACTGTGGGCACCCATGCGGGTAGTCCTTGGACGGGACCAACAGAACATGCCAAAATGGGCAACTTAAATGGCTCTTACGGTATTAGCGCAGACAAATACGGTTTTGCAGCTGGAGACTCAAGCCTAACAAATCATTACATCATTATAAACGGCACTGACGGCACGGTTGAAGTAAAGGGGGCAATCACGGTAACTGGTGGCGATGCGTTTAGCAAAACCACAGATGATTTAGATGATGTTTCGGATGGGACGACATACGGAAGGGTAAATACTACCTCAATAAGCGCAGGAAAAATAGTTCTTGGCGGCATAGACGGCAGCACCGGGACTTTAAACATATCAAGCAGTGGAGCTTTGGAAATTAGTTCGTCTTCTGGATTAAAAATAAAATCAGGTGGTGACATAGAAGTTCAATCTGGTGGTGATATAGTCGTAAAAACTGGCGGTGACATCGTTATGGAACCGGACGACTCAAGCCCCTCAAAGATCATATTTGAAGATAGTGGAGCCGGCACCTATGATGTTGAGATTGCAAGAGAGACTACACTTGACCTTTTTTATGTGAGACCGACAACTGATAATACCTGCCTTTTATTTTTAGGTAATACCTCTAATAGATTTGATTATATAAATATTTATGCAGGAGACTACGTTCTTGCATCAGCTTATTATAACGCAGACAATTTTTCAAGAATTAGATTGGACACTGGAAATGGAAGCGGTAACGACATAAATTTTACTGTCGAAAATTCTACAACGCAAAGATCATTAAAATTTCAATATACTGATTTTAGTCCGACTTCCCACAAATCTATTGACCTTGGAAAATCTGGAACAGGAGCTTGGGCAGAGGCATATGCTGATAATTGGAATAATGTTGCTGATTTTTACCATTTAGATAACATTGATGATTTAGCAGCAATTTGTCAAATTAAGGGTAGTGGAATAATTGATAAAAAAACAGGACTTGAATTAATAGATGATGATACACTGCCTGAATTTTTGCTTGCAAAAAGCAAAGATGGAAAAGAAATTTTAAGAGATCCAGACGGTAAACCATACATACCACTGAAAACTGCTTTAAGCTTGTTGTTTGGTGCAGTAAGACAGATGTATAATAAGATAAATGGAAATCCTAAAAAACTACAATAAAACAAATCATGAACATTCCAATTGAACAAGTGGCAATGATGTATTTTAAAATGGCTTTAGAACGCGAAGCCTTAATAGAAGAAAACGCTAAACTCAAACAGCAAATAGAGAGGGGTCAAAATGGAGGGGCAACTAAAGATAGAAAAGATAACAAACCCGAATTGGTTAGGAGTCCTGGGACCGCAGATTAAAATATTTTCAGACAAGATAAATTTGCCGACAATCACTTATGAAACACTTTACACATATTTTTTGCGAACCGTGCAGCATCAGGGAGATGTCGCTCAATTTTGGGTTGTTTTCAAAGATGACGAAGCCGTCGCATTTGCGCACTGGTTTGTATGCGATTTGCCGCACAGAGGGGTGGTTTTCGTAGATTATATTCATTCATGGAACCGAATGCGAGAGCCGGTGGTTATGCTGTTAGATAAATTCATAGAGTTCGGCAAACAAAAACACGCACCGATTTACAAAGGAACGGCACTAAACGAAACGATTTTCAGGGTATTTAGAAAGGCGGCATCCAAAAAAGGTTACATGCTGCATCCAACAGGATTAATAGATTTTCTTGGAAGGAAAAAACAATGAGTTCAGGTGGCGATTCAAGCGTGGAATACACGCAATCTCCAGAGCAACGTCAGCTTTTTCAGTCGATTATGCCGATGGTTCAGGGGTTGGCAGGGTATGGCACCGAAAGATATTTTGGTGACGCGCCTTTGATGGGAGCACCGTCGATGTCCGGTGTTTTAACATCACAGCCGATGTATGACATACCATCTCCAGCAACTGCTATGCCAACGGCAGATTGGTGGGGATCTTTAGCTCCGCAAGTAAAAGCTGGACTGTATGCGCCTTATGCCGAGGCCGGGGAAGGGCTTATGGCGGCAATGGGTGGCAGGGGGCAGCTTGGTTCTGCGCGTGGTGGTTTTAGCGGAGCGGCAGGTGCGGCCATGGGAGAGCTTGCGTCAAATGCTGCAAGAGACGTTGGTTTAAACGCTTGGCGAATGACCTCACCGATGGCGATGGCAGGATGGCAAGCGGATTTAAATCGAAATATTGGGGCCTATGGTGTGGGTCAGCAAGAAAGATTGGCAGACTACAATACCGCCATGAACGTGTGGAATCGGCCGATGTCTACGATGGGCATGATGGGCATGGGTATGCCTCAAGGCATGGTGCAGCCTGGCGGTCCGGGCATGGGTGGATTGTTTAGCGGCGGATTGATGGGCGGTCTTGCTGGTGGTAGCATATTTGGTCCATGGGGTGCGCTTGGTGGGGGTATCCTTGGCGGCTTAGGAGGGTTATTCTAATGATTGGTGGAGTCATTGGTGGTCCAGTTCCAGCAGGAGTTGTTGGCGCGATTGGATCAATAGCAGGTGATATTGGCGGGCCTGATGTTTTTAGCGGGTGGAATACAATATTGAGTCCATATAATACTGTTCCCGCGACCAACCCGTCCGATCTAAATTTTGCAGGGTGGCAAGCAGCAACAACGTTAAACCCAACTATTATAGGATATCGAGGTGGCGATCCGTATGGAGGTGGCGGCCCAGCCGCAGAAACGCCGGTGGAAACCACGGTGACGACGCAGGTCCCAAATTTCAATCCAAGACCGACGCCCGTATTTGCCATAAACCCATATCAAGTTGCAAAAGACATAGAGCTTGGTTCAGGCTGGGGTATGCCGATTTCAATTCCTGAAATGAATCGTTTTACAATTTACGGCAGTCAAGCGCCTGCATTTGATTGGTCAGGCTTTTTTAACAGCTTTGGAGGTAAGTAATGGCTTTAATGTATATACCGCGTCAGACAAGTCCGTTTCAGCAAATGCTTCCGGGGTTTTTGCAGAATATGGTGTTTAACCAGATGGCGGCAAAAAGACAGGCAGCTGCATCCGGACAAAAGCAAGAACGTCAAAAAGCCATTCGTGTGGAAGATTTGATGACAAAAGGTTGGCGCAAAGCGACAGGTTCGGTTAAAGGTTCTATTCCAATTGCCGGTGAAATGATGGTGCCTCCTAAAGTTGGGTTTAAAGAGCAGAAAGTTTCTATTGGCGGCAAAGAGTACCCTGTATATGTGAAGACGATGACGCCATATGGCGAGGAAGCGCAAGTCACCGAGGTTGGGAAACCGTTCGATCCTAAGGTTCAGAAACAAGGTAAGGTGTGGGTTCATGATCCTGTCAAGAAAATAAAAAGACAGGTTTCACCAGACGAAGCGGTTAGATTGATTAGTTCTAAAGGTGGTTGGGTGCAGGGACAACCTTATGGTCGGCAGGAAGAAGGATTTGAGATATACGGTTATGATGAACAGGGTAGACCACTAATGAGAATGGGTGGCAAAGGTTCGAAGCTAACGCCATCGACTGCAACGACGATTCAAAAAGATGTCGTTAATTTATCAGACCAACTTAACGAAGTTGTTGATCTGGAAAGCAACGTTTACAAAGAAGCCCTGACAATGCAAGGCCAGTTGGCAAGGGCAGGGTATAGACTCGCAGATTGGGCAAAAATACCAATCGGCGAAAAGGGTAAAAAGCACCTTCAATCAACAAGGGTGTTTATTGAAAAAATCGAGCAGATATTTAACGCCTACCGAAAAGAAATCACGGGCGCTCAAGCGGCAATGAAAGAAATCTCAATGTTGCGAGATTCAATTTTAAACAAAAAACTAACGCCGGCCGAATTTGAGGGAAGCTTAAAATCATATAAAGACAAAATACAGCGTCAACTTAGGTTGAAAAGAATGATCCTTGCGCGAGGATCGGTGAGCGGTAAAACGGGAGTTGGTCAAAAAGAATTAAACGAGCGATTAAATAACCTTTACATGGCGGGTGGTGATGCCGACGAAGTGGAAACGGACCGATACGGAGATGAATTGCTTCAGCAAACAATGCAAAGATACGAAGGTATAACCGAAATTGACGCACAGGCGATTGTCATTAACCAATTGCGCAAAGAAGGGTATGAAATTTAATGGGCAAATGGAAACAAATAGCCGAGACGATTCCAGAGGAACAGCTTCAGGGCCAGACGGAAAATATCGGTAAATGGGCAAGGTTGGCGCAGGAACACGACAAACAGCAACAGCCCACACAGCCTGAACCGCCGCGAGATATGCCATGGGGCGAGGTGGCTTTAAGTGCTGTCAAAAATATTCCTGAAAGCGCATATGGTGTTGTCAAAGATATTGTCACGCCATTTGTTCAGCCTGTAGAAACGGCAAAGGCTTTGATGAATCTTGCTTTAGGTGTGATTGAAAAAGTTCCAGGGGCAACGCATTTGACACCGGGGCCAAGGTATCAATTAGAAGGCGAAGGAGATCCGAGACGCGAAGCGGTCGATGCGACGATTGAGTATTTTCAGGATAGATACGGATCTTTGCCGGGATTTAAAAAAGCGGTTGCAGAAGATCCCGTAGGGGTCGCAACCGATTTGTCTACCGTGTTGACAGGTGGCGGTGGAACTGTAAAAGGTGTTGGCAAGGCAACCAAGTTAAGGGGTGCTGAAAAGCTTGGAAACGTCATTGCAAAAACAGGGCTTCAGCTTGAGCCTTACAACATTGCAAAGCTTCCGTTTCGTGCAGCAAAGTTAGGGGCTGTCAGAATACCGAAAATAACACCGAGCGAACTATACGAAAGCGCGGCAAAGTTTAGGACAACACTTCAAAAATCAGAGCGCGAAGCAATCGTTAAAACCGCTTTGGATAAACAGATTTTACCGACATACAAAGGTCTTGATAAGTTAAACGATAAGATCAACGGGTTGAATATTCAGATACAAGGATTGATAGACAAAGCCGAAGCGACGAATACGACTATACCTCTTGATACGCTGTTTAAAGATTTTGCCGACTTGCATGAAAAAGCAAGACTTTCAGGCACACCAGTTCAAGCGAGAAATGCAATCCGAAATATCAGAAAACAAATAGAGGAAGCGAACAGCAAAATAGTTAAAAGCAAAAAAACGATTCAAAAGCCGAGCATCATTGTTGATGAAAGCGGTCAGCCTTTTTTAGTGAAAAAAGAAAAAACGGTAAAGACGAGAGTTCCAAAGCGGTTAAGTCCTGCCGAATATCAAAGGTTAAAACAAAACATATACAAAGAAATCGCAACGTATTATTCGAGTGTTGCAAACAGCCCTGCAAGCGTAAAAGCACAAAAAGCCGTAGCAAGACAAGCTAAAATTGCGCTCGAAGAAC
>JAAUYE010046389.1_pt1 | contig 16695 bp, 14 predicted proteins | sample 7278081 | NCBI WGS metagenome assembly JAAUYE01 (sample SAMN14350131, study PRJNA611818) | marine sediment metagenome | isolation source: surface marine sediment (0.6m) | place: French Polynesia: Moorea | collected 2018-08
CAAGGCCGACATCCTGGTCCGCCTCTCTCGGTAGCCGTGCGGCCTTGGGTCGGACCCTCAGGCCGGCCGGTAGGCGTCGCAGACTTCGTTCGAGCGAACGCGATCGATCCGCTGTCGGAGCTAGTCGAGCTCGTGGGTGAACGGGCGATCGCCCAGGTCTACCTGAGCGAGATCAATCACCTGCCTGAGGCCGACCGCAAGAGGCTGCGCTGGAAGCAGCGGAAGTACGTCGAGGCCTGGGCTCACTTCTGAAAGAGCTGCGCCCCGATCTTTCGACCGGCAGGGCAAGGGCCGTCGTTCATGCGGCCATCGGCGCGATCCAGTCGACCGTCTATCACAAGGCCGATCTGCCCGATATCGATCTGAGGTTGCTGCTCGCCGATTCCGCTCGAAGGGTGCTGCGAGTAAGCGCGTGAAAACAGGCTCTCGAGATGGAGCGATCCGCCCGTACATCGGGACCGCGAGTCTGGCTTCCGCGCTGATTCCCGCTGGATTGGTGCGCGATTTGGTGGCTTCTAGCTAGTTGCGACAGCCATCGCGCAGACCCCGGTGGGCCCGAGGATCGGCGTCGGGGTCCGCGGGACAACCGCGGGACAAGAGCCTATTCCGTAGCCTTCTTTCGTTTCGCCGAGTTACGCTTCCTGGCCCCGGGTTCGATTCCCGCCGCCTCCACCACCAGCTCGCTGCTCTTGCAGCGCTTTTTTCGCCCCTCTCGCGCCCCGCGCCCCGCCGCGTCCGTGGCGAAGGTGTGCTTCGTGCCGGCGTAGAGGCTCACCTTACCCCGACCTTCTCGGACGCCTCGATCCAGGTCCGGCGCAAGCTCGTCCCGGACCAGCGGCCGCGAGGCCGGATTCCTCGTCCGTTCCAGGGCACCGTGAAGAGCGGCTCGGCGCGCAGGCGTCCCTCGCGTTCGACGTGCTCCGCGATCCACTCTTGCAGGACCAGGGGCACCGGTACCCGCTTCACCTTGCCGGTCTTCGTCGAGCGGATCGGCGAGTCGAGGCGATCGCCCTTGCGTGCCTTGCTCACCGTGAGCCAGCCTCGTGGTAGTCGGCCACATCGAGGGCAACGGCTCGCCCGGCCGCAGGCCCATCAGCGCCATGGCGAGGCAGGTCCCTCGGCGGTCCTCCGGGATCGCGTCGAGGATCTCGGTCGGGCTGCGGTCGCCGGCCTCCGCCTCGCGCTCCTGCGCCGCAAGCCAATGCTCGGCGCGCCCAACCACCAAGTGGATCGCGTGGCCCGAGGGCAGGAAGATCGCCATCGCCTCGTCCACGGTGGCGCCCTGGGCGATGCGCGAGCGGATCAGCTCGAAGCTCGAGAAGATCGACGCGGACCTCTTCCTCGAGATCCAGGCGATCCTCGGCCGCGACCTCACCGAGAAGATGCGGACCGCGTACGAGCGCGAGGGGGAGGGCGCTTGGCCGCCGGCTTTCGCTCGCCTGCGGCTCGCTGCGCGCCCTGCGGGCTTGCGGCCCCTGGCCTGCCGGCCCGTCACGAGCCCGGCAGGAGGTCGGAATGGGGCTGGCTTCCCTCCGTCGAGGGGCGCGTGGCCCGCCCGCTTGCGCTCTGTACCATTGTGGCTATAGCCGCGAGGTCATTGCAATCGCGAGGGAGCAGATCATGGCAGCCATCGAGAGTGTCGTCGCGCGAGAGGTCCTGGACTCGCGCGGCAACCCGACCGTCGAGGTCGACGTCCGGCTGGAGGACGGGAGCCTGGGACGAGCCGCCGTTCCCTCCGGCGCGTCCACCGGCGAGGCGGAGGCGCTGGAGCTGCGCGACGGCGACGAGCGGCGCTACCTCGGCAAGGGCGTCGAGAAGGCGGTTGCGAACGTGAACAACACGATCGCCGGCGAGCTGATCGGCAGGGACGGGCGTGCCCAGGAGTCGCTCGACGCCCTCATGCTCGGCCTCGACGGGACTCCCAACAAGGCCAAGCTCGGCGCCAACGCGATCCTCGGCGTGAGCCTGGCGGTGGCGAAGGCGGCGGCCCACAGCACGGAGCAGCCGCTCTACCGCTACCTGGGCGGGGTCAGCGCAGCCACGCTGCCGGTGCCGATGATGAACGTCATGAACGGCGGTGCCCACGCCGGCTGGCTCACCGACTTCCAGGAGTTCATGGTCATGCCGGTGGGTGCCGAGAGCTTTCGCGAGGCCCTGCGCTGGTGCGCCGAGATCTACCACCACCTGCACAAGGTGGTGGCCGGCAAGGGCTACAGCACCAACGTCGGTGACGAGGGTGGCTTCGCCCCCGCCCTCACGAAGGGCAACCAGGAGGCCGTCGAGCTCATCCTGGAGGCGGTCGAAAAGGCGGGCTACCAGGCCGGCGACCAGATCAGGATCGCCCTCGACCCCGCCACCTCGGAGATCTACGAGGACGGCCAGTACCGCCTCAAGACCGAGAACCGCGTGCTTTCCCGCGACGAGATGGTGCGTCTCTGGGCCGACTGGGTCGAGCGCTACCCGATCGTCTCGCTCGAGGACGGCATGGCGGAGACCGACTGGGACGGCTGGGTCTTGCTGCGCGAGGCGCTCGGCGACAAGGTGCAGCTCGTGGGCGACGACCTGCTGGTGACGAACGTGGAGTTCCTGCGCAAGGGCATCGAGCTGGGAGCCGCCAACAGCATCCTGGTCAAGCTCAACCAGATCGGCTCGCTCTCCGAGACCATCGCCGCCGTGGAGATGGCGAAGCGGGCCAGCTGGACCTCGGTGATCTCGCACCGGTCCGGTGAGACCGAGGACACGACGATCTCCCACCTGGCCGTCGCGCTCAACACGGGCCAGATCAAGACCGGTGCGCCGGCGCGCTCCGACCGGGTCGCCAAGTACAACGAGCTGCTGCGGATCGAGGAGCAGCTGGGAGACTCCGCCGTCTTCCCGGGGAGAAACGCCTTCAACCACCTCTAGCCGATGCGAGGGCCCCATGCCCCCCGAAGGACCCCAGAGCACGGACCGACACCACCGGGCCGGGCAGCCCGCAGAGGCGCAGGACCTCGTCGACGTGACCCGGCTCGTGGCGGCGTACCATACCGGGCGCCCGGACCCGAGCGAGGCCTCGCACCGCGTCGCCTTCGGTACCTCGGGCCACCGGGGCTCGTCGCTGCGCGAGAGCTTCAACGAAGCGCACGTCCTCGCCATTGCCCAGGCGGTGTGCGAGCACTGCGCCGAGCGGGGGATCGACGGGCCGCTCTTCGTCGGCAAGGACACGCACGCGCTCTCCGAGCCGGCCTTCGAGAGCACGCTCGAGGTGCTGGCCGCACACGGGGTCGAGGCCCGCATCGACGCCCAGCGCGGCTACACCCCCACGCCCGCCGTCTCCCACGCGATCCTCGCCCACAACCGGGGCCGCAGCAGCAGCCTCGCCGACGGCATCATCATCACGCCCTCGCACAACCCGCCCGAGGACGGCGGCTTCAAGTACAAACCACCCACCGGTGGTCCCGCCGACACCGAGACCACGAAGGCGATCGAGCAGCGCGCCAACGGGATCCTCGCCGATGGGCTGCGAGACGTCCGCCGCGTGACCCTCGCCGAGGCGCTGCGCGCCGAGAGCACGCAGCCCTACGACTACGTCGGCACCTACGTCGCCGACCTCGGCTCTGCGATCGACCTCGAGGCGATCCGCGCGGCCGGCCCGGTGCTGGGCGTCGATCCGCTGGGCGGCGCGAACGTCGCCTACTGGGCCCCCATCGCGGAGCGCTACGGGCTCGACCTCCGCGTGGTCGACGACACGGTGGACGCGCGCTTCGCCTTCATGTCGCTGGACCGCGACGGGCGCATCCGCATGGACTGCTCCTCGCCCTGGGCCATGGCGCGCCTCGTCGCGCTCGAGGACCGCTTCGACATCGCCTTCGGCAACGACACCGACTCCGACCGCCACGGCATCGTGACCCGGGCCGGGGGTCTCCTGCCCCCGAACCACTACCTGACGGTCGTGGTGGCCCACCTCTTCGAGCACCGGCCCGAGTGGGGGAAGACGGTCGCCATCGGCAAGACCGTCGTCACCACGGCCCTGCTGGTCCTGCTGGACCTGCTGGCGGCGGAGATCGCGGCGGTGAGCGGGCGCGACCCGGCCGATCTCTACCGCGAGCTGGCCCAGGCCCACGGCGACCCGGTCTACGAGCGCATCGACGCGCCCGCCAGCCCGGAGCAGAAGCAGGCCCTGGCCGGGCTCCGCGCCGATCGCGTGGAAGCGCGGGAGCTCGCGGGCGAGAAGATCGTCGCCGTGCAGAGCGAGGCTCCCGCCAACCACGCGCCGCTGGGCGGGATCAAGGTCGTGAGCGAGAGCGGCTGGCTCGCCGCGCGTCCCTCCGGCACCGAAGACCTCTACAAGATCTACGCCGAGAGCTTCCGCGGCCCCGAGCACCTGCGGGAGCTGCAGGAGGAAGCCCAGATGCTGGTGGCGCGAGCCCTGGCCGGGGCCCAGGCAGGGCGGACCGCATGAATCGAAACGCGAAGATCGTCTGCACCGTGGGGCCGGCGACGGACACGCCGGAATCGATCCGCGAGCTGATCGAGGCCGGCATGGACGTGGCGCGGCTCAACTTCTCCCACGGCAACCACCAGGAGCACGCACGGCGCGCGGAGTGGATACGCAGCGCCAGCGCCGAGCTCGACAAGCCGGTCGCCATTCTCCAGGACCTGTGCGGCCCCAAGATCCGCACCGGCCGCACGGGCCCCGATTCGGTCGAGGCCGGCCAGCGCATCCGGGTGATTGCCGGCGACGAAGGCAGCGCCGACGCCATCGCCGTCGGCTACGACCACCTCGCGCGCGACCTCGAGCGCGGCGACCGCATCCTGCTCGGGGACGGCGAGATCGGGCTGCGCGTGGAGAGCGTGGACGGCGACGGCCTCGTCTGCCACGTGGAGCACGGCGGGGACCTGCGCTCCCGCCAGGGGGCCAACCTGCCCTCGGGGCGGATCCAGGTGGAGTCGATCACCGCCCAGGATCGCAAGGACCTCACCTTCGGGCTGGAGCTGGGTGTCGACTACGTCGCCCTCTCCTTCGTGCGCAGCGTCGAAGACGTGCACGAGCTGCGTGCCCTCTGCGGCCAGGCGGAGCGGCCCCCGGCGGTGGTTCCCAAGGTGGAGACCCCGGGAGCCGTCGAGGCCATCGAGGCGATCGCCGAGGCGTCCGACGCCCTCATGCTGGCCCGCGGCGATCTCGGCGTGGAGCTCTCACCCGAGGCGGTGCCGGTGGTGCAGAAGCAGGTGCTGGACGTCTGCCGCCAGAAGCAGACTCCCGCGATCGTGGCCACCGAGATGCTGCAGTCCATGGTGAGCGCTCCACGTCCCACCCGCGCCGAGGCCAGCGACGTCGCCAACGCCATCTTCGACGGGGCGGACGCGGTGATGCTCTCCGCCGAGACAGCGTCGGGAGCGCACCCGGCACGGGCCTGCGCGACCATGGCGCGGATCATCGCCGAGGCGGAGGCGAGCCCCTACTACGTGCCGCGCGCCGTCCAGGCGAGCAGCGGCACCGAGGAGGCCATCGCCCGGGCGGCCTGCGACGTGGCCCACCGCATCCGGGCGCGGGCCATCGTCGTGCTCACCACCAGCGGGGCGACGGCGCGCCTCGTCTCCCAGGCGCGGCCCGACCGTCCGGTCTACGGGATCGCTCTCGAGAAGCACGCGCTCCGGCGCATGGCGCTCTACTGGGGCATCCGTCCCGAACGTCACGACGTCGGGGACAGCGTGACGGAGCTGGCGGCCCGCGTCCGTGACGAGATGCTGCGGGACCAGACCGCGTTCTCGGGCGACCGTCTGGTGCTGATCTTCGGGACGCCGCTCGGCCAGCCGGGGTCGACGAACTCGATCCGCGTGGAGCAGGTTCCCTGAGGCTCGGTCGCGCAGGGCCGAGCCGATGTACTCCACCGGGCGCTCCAGGCGCAGCCGGATCGCCGTGCAGATGGCCCATCGAGCCCATGCTGGAGCTCTCGGCGCAGAAGCGAGGTGTCTGGCCGGCTCTCGGGACCCGCCATCACGGGCGTGGGAATGCGGATCGAGGCCGTGGCGAGTGGCACCCACCCCTCCCCCGGGGTGGCTGGCCGGGTTGTCGGGGCAGTCTCGATAGTCCTGTGCGTGGACCCGCGCACCGCGCCGAGATCGGCCGCGAGGACGAGGATCGAGTGTCTCGCGGTAGGGGCGGCGGTCAGCGACGGCTGTTACAAATGCAGGGGCGGGAGCAGCTCGGCGACGATGGCCCCTGTCCGAGCCGTTCGCGACCTTGTCTCGCGCACGGATCGACCCAGAGGAGGATCTTCACATGAGCATCAAGGTGGGCATCAACGGTTTCGGTCGGATTGGTCGCATGGCGTTTCGTGCGATCGCCAGGGAATTCCCCGATTTCGAGGTCGTCGGCATCAACGACCTGCTCGAACCCGATTACCTGGCCTACATGCTGAAGTACGACTCGGTTCACGGCACCTTCGACGGGGACGTGAGCGGGAGCGGCAACCAGATGGTGGTCGACGGCAAGACCGTCCGCATGACTGCCGAGACCGATCCGGCCAACTTGAAGTGGGACGAGGTGGGCGCCGAGCTGGTCCTGGAGTGCACCGGTTTCTTCCTGACCGAGGAGAGCTGCCAGAAGCACATCGACGCGGGCGCCAGGAAGGTGGTGCAGAGTGCCCCCTCCAAGGACGCCACCCCGATGTTCGTCTACGGCGTCAACCACGACGACTACGCCGGCCAGGCCATCGTCTCCGCGGCCTCCTGCACCACCAACTGCCTGGCACCGGTCGCCAAGGTCCTGCAGGACAACTGGGGCATCAAGCGCGGCCTGATGACCACCGTCCACGCCGCGACTGCGACCCAGAAGACCGTCGACGGCCCCTCCAAGAAGGACTGGCGCGGTGGCCGCGGCATCCTGGAGAACATCATCCCGTCCTCTACCGGCGCCGCCAAGGCGGTCGGCAACGTGCTCCCCGAACTCAACGGCAAGCTGACCGGCATGGCCTTCCGCGTACCCACCTCCGACGTCTCGGCCGTCGACCTCACCGTCGAGCTGGAGAGGGAGGCCTCCTACGACGACATCTGCACCGCCATGAAGGCTGCCTCCGAGGCCCCCGGCATCGGCGACACCCTGGCCTACACCGAAGACAAGGTCGTGGCGACCGACTTCCGCGGCAATGGCAACTCGGCGATCTTCGATGCCGGCGCCGGCATCGCGCTGGACAGCACCTTCGTCAAGGTCGTCGCCTGGTACGACAACGAGTACGGCTACACCTGCAACATGCTGCGTTTCGCCAAGCACGTGGCTGGCTGACGGCCAGGTCGGCGGGGGCGAGGGCGCCGGCCCTTGCAGATCTCGCTGCAGGAAGACCGAAGGAGCACCCTGCCATGGCATTCCTCAAGCTCACCGATGTCGACCTCGCCGGCAAGCGCGTACTCATCCGCGCCGACCTGAACGTGCCGGTCAAGGAGGGCAGGGTCACCTCGGATGCGCGCATCACGGCCTCGATGCCGACCATCGAGCACTGCATGAAGGCCGGTGCCCGGGTCATGGTCATGTCGCACCGTGGTCGCCCGCAAGAGGGCAAGGTCGACGAGGAGGACTCCATGCAGCCGATCGCCGACGACATGTCGGCCAAGCTGGGCAGGGAGGTCCGCATGGTGAGGGAATACCTCGACGGCAGCTTCGAAGTCGCCGCGGGCGAGGTCGTCCTGCTCGAGAACGTGCGCTGCAACCCCGGTGAGAAGCGGAACGACGAAGCGCTTGCGAAGAGATACGCCGCCCTCTGCGACGTGTTCGTGATGGATGCCTTTGCCACTGCGCACCGTGCCCAGGCCTCGACCCACGGCGTCGGCAAGATGGCCGCTGTGGCCTGTGCCGGCCTGCTGTTGAGCGAAGAGCTCGAGGCGCTGGGCAAGGCGCTGGCCGATCCGGCGCGCCCCATGGTCGCGGTCGTCGGCGGCTCGAAGGTGTCGACCAAGTTGACCGTGCTCGAGGCGCTGTCGGAGAAGGTGGATCAGCTCGTCGTCGGTGGCGGCATCGCCAACACCTTCCTCAGGGCGGCCGGCAAGAAAGTCGGCAGGTCCCTGTGTGAAGACGACCTGGTTCCCACCGCGCAGGCACTGATGAAGAGGATGCACGAGCGTGGCGCCAGCATCCCGATCGCGACCGATGTGGTTTGTGGCAAGCAGCTCGACGAGAACGAGCCGGCGGTGCTGAAGAGCGCCGATGACGTCGAAGAAGACGACATGATCCTCGACATCGGCCCGGACTCGGCAGCGCGGCTGGCCGACATCATCGCGAAGGCCGGCACCATCGTCTGGAACGGCCCGGTCGGCGTGTTCGAATTCGACCAGTTCGGCGAGGGCACCAGGGCCGTTGCGATGGCAATCGCGGATGCCGGCGGCTTCAGCCTCGCCGGGGGCGGCGAAACCATCGCGGCCATTCAGAAGTACGGCGTTCGTGAGAAGGTGTCCTACATCTCGACCGCGGGCGGTGCCTTCCTCGAGTACCTCGAAGGCAAGACGCTGCCCGCCGTGGCCATGCTCGAAGAGGCGGCGGGCAGGTAGGAGCAACCGACGCGGGGGGCGCGGGCCTCACCGCCGGGTGGGCAGTTGCGCGGTACACTCCCGAAGAGGCTGGAGGACTCGGATGTTCCAGGTGCGGATCCACGGCCGCGGCGGACAGGGAGTCGTCTCGGCCTCGCAGATGATGTCGGTGGCCGCCTTCCATCAGGGCCGCCATTCCCAGTCCTTCCCGAGCTTCGGCTCCGAGCGCATGGGGGCGCCGGTGGTGGCTTTCGTCCGCATCGACGACAAGGAGATCGAGCTCCGCGAGCCAGTTCTCGAGCCCGACCTGCTGATCGTCCAGGACCCGACCCTCTTCAACGCCATCGACGTCTTCTCGGGACTGAGGCCGGATGGCTACGTCCTGATCAACAGCAGCAAGAGCGCCGAGGATCTGGGCATCGACGACGCGGTGCGCAACCTGCCCGACGGCCACGTGATCACCGTAGCGGCGACCGAGCTGGCGATGAAGCACTTGAAGCGCCCCACGCCCAATACCGTCCTGCTCGGCGCCTTCGCGGCGGTCAGCGACTGGCTGGCGATGGACGGCGTCGAGAAGGCCATCCTCGAGCAGTTCCCGGGCAAGATCGGGGAGATGAACGTGGCGGCCGCCCAGGCCGCCTACTCTGCGGCCGGCTCCGACCCGGCACAGGAGAGCCAGGGGCGATGCTGAGACAACTGGACGGCTCGTATGCCGTTGCCGAGGCGGTCGCGCTGTGCCGTCCGGAGGTCGTGGCCTGCTACCCGATCACCCCCCAGACCCACATCGTGGAGCACCTGGGTTCGCTGGTGAAGTCGGGAAGGCTCGAGGGCTGCGAGTACCTCAACGTCGAGTCGGAGTTCGCCGCCATGAGCGCGTGCATCGGCGCCTCGGCCGCGGGAGCCAGGGCCTATACCGCCACCGCGAGCCAGGGCCTGCTCTTCATGATGGAGGCCGTGCACAACGCCTCGGGTCTGGGCCTTCCGATCGTCATGACCCTCGGAAACCGGGCGATCGGGGCGCCCATCAACATCTGGAACGACCACAGCGATGCCATGGTCGCGCGGGACACCGGCTGGATCCAGCTCTTCGTCGAGACCAACCAGCAGGCGGTCGACGTGCACATCCAGGCCTTCAAGCTGGCCGAGACACTGAGCATTCCCGTCATGGTGAACATGGACGGCTTCATCCTCACCCACGCGGTCGAACGCATCGACGTCCCGGAGCCCGAGCAGGTCGATCGCTTCCTACCGCACTTCGAGCCGCGGCAGGTGCTCGACCCGGCCAGCCCGGTGTCCATCGGCGCCATGGTCGGGCCCGAGGCGTTCACCGAGGTGCTCTGCCTCGCCCATCACAAGCAGACCGAGGCGCTGGAGCTGATCCCGGAGCAGGCAGCCGAGTTCGAGGAGATCTTCGGGCGCGACTCGGGCGGCCTGATCAAGAGCTTCGGCACCGAGGGCGCGGAGACCATCATCGTGACCCTCGGCTCGGTGGTTGGCACCGTGAAACAGGTGCTCGCCGAGATGCGCGCCGAGGGCCACTCGATCGGCGTGGTCAGCCTCCGCTCCCTGCGCCCCTTCCCCATGCAGCTGCTCGAGCGCGAGCTGACGAACGCCAAGCGCATCCTCGTCTTCGAGAAGGCGTTGGCCGTGGGTATGGGCGGCGTCCTGGCCCTTCACGTGCGCTACGCCATCGGCAGCTTCGGCAGGCCCCTCTACTCGATCATCGGCGGGCTCGGGGGGCGCGCCATCACGCGGCCGTCGCTGCGCGCCGTCTTCGAGCGAGGAGTCCGCGACGAGCTGGAGGGCACCCACATCCTCGACCTCGACGCGGAGGCCCTGCGCCGCGAGCTCGAGCGGCAACGCACCCGCAAGCTGTCGGGGCCGGCCGCGGAGAACATCCTGCGCGACATCGGGCCCGTGCGCGCCGCCAAGACGGTCTAGTCGGGAGTTACTCATGGCCGAAGCTCCGGAAACCCGGCAACGTGTGAAGTTCTACCAGACGGGGACCCTCACCGTCGGGAACCGCCTTCTGGACGAATCAGAGCGGACGGTCCAGGCGACCCTCGAGCGCGCCAACGCGATCACCTCGGGCCACCGGGCGTGCCAGGGCTGCGGGGAGGCCCTGGGGGCCCGGTACGTCGTCGACACGGCCATGAGCGCCTGCGGAAACCAGCTCGTCGCCGCCAACGCCACCGGGTGTCTGGAGGTGTTCACGACGCCCTACCCGGAGTCGGCGTGGCAGGTTCCGTGGCTCCACTCCCTCTTCGGGAACACGGCCGCGGTGGCGGCGGGCATCGCTGCCGCCCTCAAGGCCAAGGGGCGCAGCGACGTCCGGGTGCTGGCCCAGGGAGGCGACGGCGGAACCACGGACATCGGGTTCGGCTGCCTCTCCGGCATGTTCGAGCGCAACGATGACGTTCTCTACGTCTGCTACAACAACCAGGGATACATGAATACGGGCGTGCAGCGCTCGAGCGCAACGCCGGGCGCCGCCCGCACCGCGACGACCATGCCCGAGGGGCCCGAGCCGGGGAACAGCTTCGAGGTCGGCAAGTACGTGCCGGGGATCGCGATGGCCCACGAGGTGCCCTACGTGGCCACGGCGTCGATCCACGACCTCCACGATCTGGATTACAAGGTCGAGAAGGCGATGAGCCTGCGCGGCGCCCGCTATCTCGAGGTGTTCGTGACCTGCCCCCTCGGCTGGGGGTCGGCGCCGGCCGACACCCTGAAGGTCGCCCGCCTGGCGGTGGAGACGGGGCTCTTCCCTCTGCTGGAGGCCGAGCACGGCGAGATCACCGGCGTGACCAAGATCCGGCACCGTCGACCGGTCGAGGACTACCTGAAGCTGCAGCGCCGCTTCGCCCACGTCTTCAAGCCTGGCAACGAGTGGCAGCTCGAACGAATCCAGGCCACCGCGGACCGCAACATCCGCCGCTACGGATTGGTGTAGAGAGACGACCCGATGGACACCAAGAAGCCCTTTGCGATCACGCTGGATCCGGCGTCCAGCCTTCTGAATCACACCGGTTCGTGGCGCACCGAGCGCCCCGTCTACGTGAGCCGCCTGCCGCCCTGCAACCAGACCTGCCCGGCCGGCGAGGCGATCCAGGCCTGGCTGGCCCTGGCGGAGGAGGAGCGTTACGAGGAAGCCTGGCGCAAGATCATGGCGGAGAATCCGCTGCCCGTGACCATGGGGCGGGTCTGCTACCACCCCTGCGAGACCGCCTGCAACCGCGGTCGGGTGGACGAGGCAGTCGGCATCAACTCCGTGGAGCGATTCCTCGGCGACCAGGCCCTCGTCCACCGCTGGCGCGTCGAGCCCGGACCCGAGTCGGGCAAGCGGGTCATGATCGTCGGAGCCGGCCCCGCCGGTCTCTCGGCGGCCTACCACCTCCGGCTGAAGGGCCATGCCGTCACCATCTACGATGCCTCGCCGAAGCCCGGCGGCATGATCCGCTACGCGATTCCGAAGTACCGGATGCCTCGGGAGAAGCTCAGCGCCGAGATCGCGCGTATCGAAGAGATGGGCGTCGACATCCAGTGCAACACCCGCATCGACGACGTGGCGAAGGCGAAGAGCGAAGGCGGCTTCGACGCGGTCTTCCTGGGCATCGGCGCGCAGAAGGCGCGGATCGTCGATATCGCCAGCTCCGGGGACATGCCCATCCTGAACGCCCTCGAGGTCCTCCGGGACACGGAGCTGGAGAACCCCACTCGGCTCTATGGCCGTGTCGTGGTCTACGGCGGCGGCAACACCGCCATGGACGTTGCGCGCAGCGCCATCCGCCTCGGGGCCCAGCGAGCCACGGTCGTGATGCTCGAAGCGCGCGAGCACATGACGGCCCACGTTTCGGAGGTGAAGGAGGCCGAAGAGGAGGGTGCCGAGATCGTGCCGCTTCGCGCGGCCCGGAAGATCGAAGGCAGCGTCGTCCATCTCGAGAAGATGGCCGCCACCGACGATCGCTGGCCGCGGCCGCTGGGGAGCTTCGAGCAGATCGATGCGGACGTCTTCGTCGAGGCCATCGGACAGGAGGTCGACCTGGGTCTCCTGGAAGGGGTCTCCGGGCTGGTGATCGAAGACGGTTGCGCGCGGGTGGACGGCGGCATGCGAACCGACGCCGAGGGCGTGTTCGCCGGGGGCGACATGATCTCCTCCGGCGGATCCGTCACCGCCGCCATTGGCCACGGCAAGAAGGCGGCACGCAACATCGACGCGTACCTGGGGGGCTTCGACTACGAGCCGCCCGAGCGCGCGGAGCCGGCGCTCCTCGAGTACATGGAGCCCTGGTACTACTCCGACGCGCCGCGATCCCACCGGCCGCGCCTGGACGTGGTCCGACGCACCAGCGGCTTCGCCGAGGTCGTGGGCAACCTGGACGAGGAGACGGCGGCCTACGAAGCCCGACGCTGCATGTCCTGCGGCAACTGCTTCGAATGCGACAACTGCTACGGGGTCTGCCCGGACAACTCGGTCATCAAGCTGGGCCCCGGGAAGGGCTTCGAGTTCAAGTACGACTACTGCAAGGGATGCGGGCTGTGTGCCAGCGAGTGTCCCAGCGGCGCGATCAAGATGATCCCAGAGGTCATCTAGCGCCGGTCCGATGGCCGCCGCCGGCTCGAGAGCACGGGGCATCGGCGGGAGCGGAGGTGGAAGGTGCCGAGCATCTACGTGGCGGCGAGCGAGGCGCGCAGCGGGAAGTCGCTCGCGACGCTCGGGCTGATGGAGCTCGCCTCGCGTCGCGTGGGCCGCGTCGGGTTCTTCCGCCCGGTGGTACGCGCGGCGGACGACGGCAGCATCGAGCTGATGCGACGGCGCTACGGCGCAGGAGAAGGTCGGGCAGAGGACTTCGCCTACGCCTGCCTCTACGACGAGGCGGTGAAGCTGGCCGCGGACGATCGCAACGAGGAGCTGCTCGCGCGGATCCTCGACCGGTTCCGTCGGGTCGAATCGCAGTGCGACTTCACGATCTGCCTGGGAACCGACTTCACCGGCCTCTCCGCGGCCTTCGAGTTCGAGTTCAATGCACGGATCGCGGGGCACCTGGGCTGTCCCGTCTTCTACGTCGCCAACGGCCACGGGCGCTCTCCCGAGAGCCTCGTCGAGTCGGCTACCGCCGGGCGTCGCGCCTTCGTGCAGGAAGGCTGTGCGGTCGTCGCCACCCTGGTGAATCGAGTCGATCCCGGCCAGCTCGAAGCCGCCCGGGCGCTCTTCGCGCAGGGATGGAAGTGCGAGGATCCGGTCTTCGCCGTGCCCGAGCACGGCAGTCTCGCCCGTCCGACCCTCGCTCAGCTGGTCGACGCCCTCGGCGGTCGCCTGGTGCACGGCGGCGAAGGGCGTCTCCAGGCCCATGCGAACGATTTCGTCATCGGCGCCATGCAGATGGAGAACGTGCTCGAGCGGCTGATGCCGGGCTGCGTGGTGATCACCGGGGGCGACCGCGCAGACCTCGTGCTGGCGTGCCTGGCCTCGGTGCGCTCCGAGGGGTGCCCCAATCTCGCCGGCATCGTCCTCACGGGCGGTCTCGAGCTTCCGGCGTCCGTGATCCGGCTCATCGAGGGCCTGCCCCACGTCGACCTGCCGATCATCGGCGTGGCCTCCGATTCCTACGCCACCGCCCGCGCCATCGGAGACCTGACTCCGTCGATCGGCCCCCACGACGAGCGGAAGATCGCCGCCGCGCTGGGGCTCTTCGAGGATCACGTCCCCTCGCAAGAGCTCGAGGAGCGGATCCGCGTGACGCGCTCGGCGAAGATGACGCCGCTTCGCTTCGGATACGAGCTGATCGAGCGGGCGAAGGCCGGCCGCCGTCACATCGTCCTGCCGGAGGGCCGGGACGAGCGGATCCTGCGCGCCGCGGAGATCCTGATGCGTCGAGGCGTGGCGGACCTGACGATCCTCGGCGAGGTGGCGGAGGTGCGGGCTCTCGAGGCGACGCTGGGCATCGACCTCGAAGGCGTGGCGGTCGTCGACCCCCTCGAGTCCGAATGGCGCGACGAGTTCGCGAAGACCTACCACGAGCTGCGTCAGCACAAGGGGGTCAACGAGGACATGGCGCGCGACATCGTCGCGGACGTCAGCTATTTCGGAACGCTGATGGTTCACTGCGGGCGCGCCGACGGGATGGTTTCGGGGGCTGCCCATTCGACCGCCCATACCATCCGCCCCGCACTCGAGCTGCTGCGCTCGAAGGATGGGCCGTCGGTCGTCTCCAGCGTGTTCCTGATGTGCCTCGAAGACCGGGTGCTCGTCTACGGCGACTGCGCAGTGAATCCCAGGCCCACGGCCGAGCAGCTCGCGGACATCGCGATCAGCGCGGCGGAGACCGCGCGCACCTTCGGCATCGATCCGCGGGTCGCGATGCTCTCGTACTCCACCGGGGAATCCGGCTCGGGGGAGGACGTCGACAAGGTGCGCGGCGCCACGCAGCTCGCACAGGAGCGTCGCCCCGACCTCCTGATCGAGGGACCGATCCAGTACGACGCGGCGGTCGATGCCAACGTTGCGCGGGCGAAGCTACCCGACAGCGAGGTCGCCGGCCGCGCGACGGTCTTCATCTTCCCGGATCTCAACACCGGCAACAACACCTACAAGGCCGTCCAGCGGTCGGCGGGCGCCGTGGCCATCGGCCCCGTGCTCCAGGGCCTGGTCAAGCCGGTCAACGACCTGAGTCGCGGTTGCACGCTGGCGGACGTCGTCAACACGGTGGTGGTCACCGCGATCCAGGCAAACGAAGCGCGGGGGAGCGAATGAAGGTGTTGGTGCTCAACTCGGGGAGCTCCTCGCTCAAGTACCAGCTCTTCGATATGGAGGGGCGCGTCGGCCTGGCGAGCGGAATGGCCGAACGCATCGGCGACCCGGGAAGCCGGCTGGTGCACCGCCAGCGCGAGGGCATCGGCCGGCCGGTCGAGGTGCCCGCCGGCGACGTTCCCGACCACGCCGAGGCCATCGACCGGATCGCCGCCGTCCTGACCGACGGTGGGCTGGTGGAAGAGGGCGAGTCTTTCGCGGCGATCGGGCACAGGGTCGTGCACGGCGGCGAGGTCTTCCGCGAGGCGACGCGCATCGACGGGAAGGTCGTCGAGGCGATCCGCGACCAGTGTCGCCTGGCGCCGCTCCACAACCCGGCCAACCTCGTGGGCATCGAAGTCGCCCTCGAGCGCCAGCCCGGTGTGCCCCAGGTCGCGGTCTTCGATACCGCGTTCCACCAGACGCTCCCGCCCCGGGCGTACCGCTACGCGATTCCCGACGATTGGTACGCCAGCCACGGCGTGCGCCGCTACGGGTTCCACGGGACCTCCCATGCCTACGTGGCGCGGGAGGCCGCCGCCCGGCTCGGGCGACCGATCGAGGAGCTCAACCTGATCACGCTGCACCTGGGCAACGGCGCGAGCGCGTGCGCGATCGAGGGCGGCCGGAGCGTCGAGACCTCGATGGGTCTCACGCCCCTCGAAGGCCTCGTCATGGGAACCCGCAGCGGCGACCTCGACCCGTCGGTGGCCGGCTACATCGCCGGTCAGGCCGGTCTCTCGCCCGAGAAGGTGGAGGCCGCCCTCAACAGGAAGAGCGGGCTCGAGGGGCTCTGCGGGGCGAGCGACCTCCGCGACGTGCTCGAGCGCGAGGCGTCGGGTGACGAGCGCGCGGCGCTTGCCGTCGACGTCTACGTCCACCGGATCCGGAAGTACGTCGGGGCCTACACGGCGGTGCTCGGCCGCGTCGATGGACTCGTCTTCACGGCGGGCGTCGGGGAGAACTCGCCGGACGTCCGGGAGCGTGTGTGCGACGGGCTCGAGGGCCTCGGCATCCGCATCGACCCGGCGCGCAACCGCGCCCAGGCCGCTGGCTCGCGGACGATCCACGCGGAGGGCGGCGCCGTGGCGATCCTCGTGGTGCCCACCAATGAGGAGCTCGAGATCGCCGAGCAGACGCTCCGCTGCGTCCAGGGCGATCGCCCTGCCGCACCCTGACCCATCTGCGAGGTCGGTGCAAACGAGAACGGCTTCTGGGTTCAGATCGGACCCGCACTGGGACACCTCGAGGCAGAACGCAGCAACCTTCCTGTCCCCCGGGCTGAGTCGACTCGCCGGAAATCCGTCTTCGTGCTTGCGGACTCGTGCGATGCTGGCCGGATCTGCGGAGGTGGTGGGATGTGAAGGGCGTTCTTCCGATGATCGGGTCGCTGCCGCCCCCTCCCA
>JAAUYE010147969.1_pt1 | contig 16681 bp, 17 predicted proteins | sample 7278081 | NCBI WGS metagenome assembly JAAUYE01 (sample SAMN14350131, study PRJNA611818) | marine sediment metagenome | isolation source: surface marine sediment (0.6m) | place: French Polynesia: Moorea | collected 2018-08
ACTAATTACACGTATTGCCTGTTACGCAGTTGTCATGTGGACGTAACCTCGTTGTCATAGTGACTGCTTACCATTCCGTTCCAGGGAGACAACAATCTGGAGCTGGTAATGGATCATGCTGATATGGCAGATAAAGATATTCTTGAATTCCTGGATCGGGCCATCAACGCGGCGCGTGGCCTGAGAGACAGCGATGTTCAAAATGGATCGAACGGGATTCACTGCTGCGACTGCGGCGTAGAAATACCCCTCGCACGCCGCGAAGCCGTAGCAGGTTGCAAGTACTGTATCGATTGCGCGGAACTCAATGAAATCAGGCAAAAGGGCAGCGGTCGCCCGATATCACATACCACCCGGTTCGCAGAGCTGGACGACAACATCAGCAGCTACGATCTTTGATTACTTGCCGGTCAATCCGGCGATGCTGATCAGTCGTAGATAATGCCCGGCAGCCAGGTAGACAGGGCCGGCCAGTAGGCCAGCACGATGAGCATGCTGATCTGTATGGCAATGAAGGGCAGCACGCCGCGGTAAATCTGCGAGGTCGACACGGAGGCCGGAGCGACACCGCGCAGGTAGAACAGCGCAAAGCCGAACGGTGGCGTCAGGAACGATGTTTGCAGGTTGATGGCGATCATCACGCCGAGCCAGACCGGATCGAGACCCATCGCCAGCAGTGCCGGCCCGACGATCGGTACGACCACGAACGTGATCTCGATGAAGTCGAGCACGAAACCGAGCAGGAACATCACGAGCATTACCAGGATGACGGCGCCGACCACGCCGCCGGGCAGCGACGCGAGTATCGCATGCACGCCGTCATCGCCGCCGAAGCCGCGAAACACGAGCGAAAAAAGCGATGCGCCGATCAGGATCAGGAACACCATGCTGCTGATCTTTAGCGTGGCCTGCATGATGTCGCGGAGACGGGAGAGGTCGATCTCGCGACGGGACAGGGCGAGCAGCAGCGCGCCCATGCCGCCGACGCCGGCCGCCTCGGTCGGCGTCGCGAGCCCGGCGAGGATCGACCCGAGCACCGCGAAGATGAGCAACAAGGGCGGCAGCAATGCGCGCAGGATCTGCACGAGCGACACGGCGTCTTCCTCGTCCCGCGCGTACGCCGGCATCAGCGAGGGCCTGAACCATGCGGCAAGGAGCAAATAGAGGACGTACAGCGCAACGAGCAGCAGTCCCGGAATCAGCGCGCCGGCGAACAGGTCGCCGACCGATACCGTCTTCGGTGAGAAGATACCCATCTCCACCTGCGCCTGCTGGTAGGCGCTCGACATCACGTCGCCGAGCATAACGAGGATGATCGACGGCGGGATGATCTGGCCCAGCGTACCGGACGCGCAGATCGTGCCGGTCGCAACCTCGGGGGAGTAACCGCGGCGCAGCATGGTCGGCAGCGACAACAGGCCCATCGTGACCACGGTCGCGCCGACGATACCCGTGCTGGCGGCGAGCAGCATTCCCACCAGCGTGACCGATATGCCGAGGCCGCCACGCAGGCTGCCGAACAGCCGGCTGAGCGTGTCGAGCAGTTCCTCCGCGATGCGCGCTCGTTCGAGCGTCACCCCCATGAAAACGAACAACGGAACCGCGACGAGGGTCTCGTTGCCCATGATGCCGAACACCCGGTTCGGGAGGCTGGACAGCAGCGCGTCATTGAAGGTGCCCGTGGCCGCGCCGAGTCCCGCGAAGGCAAGCGCCGTGCCGCCGAGCGTGAAAGCCACGGGAAAGCCCGCAAGCAGCGCGACGATGACGGCCGCGAACAGCAGGAGCGCCATCCACTCCATCAATCCTGCCCCCCACGGATCGCCAGCAGCGCGCGAACGAACATCGAAACACCCTGTATCGCTAGCAGCACAGGCATCAGCAGAAGCACGGACTTGAGCAGCGGCACGAACGGGTAAGGCATCCCGCCGGGTTCGCGCGACGACTCGCCGAGCTGCCACGAGATCACGACGAAGTCCCAGGACTTGTAGCCGAGGAACGCGCACAACGGCAGCAGGAACAACAGCGTACCGAGGAGGTCGATCCAGGCCCGGCGCCGTTCACTCATGTCCCGATAGAAGATGTCGACGCGCACGTGCTCGTCCTGCTGCAGCGTATAGGCCGCGCCAACCATGAACACGACCGCGTGCATCCAGACGACCGACTCCTGCAGCCAGACGGCGCCGGCGTCGAACACGTAGCGCATGACGACGACGATAACGGTGACGATTACCATCACGAGTGTCAGCCATGACGCGAGGCGCCCGGATACGACGCTGATCCGGTCGAGGACGTCGAGAAGGCGGTTGCGGGCCGGGGACTCCGCCAAGGCTTAGCGCCGCCAGAACGTCGGCGTGACCAGCACGAGCAGCGTGAAGATCTCGAGACGCCCGAGCAACATGCCGGCAATCGCGATCCATTTCGCAACGTCGCTGACGGACATGAAACCTTTCGAGACATCCCCTAGCCCGGGGCCGAGGTTATTGAGCGTCGCAGCAACGGCCGAGAACGCCGTCACCTGGTCGAGGCCGGTCGCCATCATCGCGAGCATCATCCCGGCGAACACGATCACGTAGATCGAGAAGAAGCCCCAGACCGCGTCAACAACCCGGTAAGGCACCGCCTTGTTGCCCAGCTTGACCGGGATCTCGGCGGACGGATGCACGAGGCGCACTATCTCCCGGACGCCCTGCTTGTACACGAGCAACCAGCGGATGACTTTGATACCGCCGGCAGTCGAACCGGCGGAGCCGCCGACGAAGCTCGCGAATACCAGCAGCACGGGAACCGCGGTGGGCCACATCGAGAAGTCCGAGGTCGTGAAGCCGGTCGTCGTCGCGATCGACACCGCCTGGAAGAGACCGTTGACGAGAGCATCGCGGGGTCCGGCGTAGGTACTGAAATAGAGCAACGCCGAGACGACCAGCACGGAGATGACCATCAGGAAGAAGGCATAAGCCCGAAATTCCGGGTCCTGCGTGTAGTGCTTCACCGAGACGTAACGCCACGCAAAAAAGTGCAGGGAGAAATTGATGCCGGCGAAGAACATGAACACGATCGCGACGAGGTCTACGGCCGCGCTGTCGAAGTAGCCGATACTGGCATCGTGGGTGGAGAATCCGCCGATGGCAACGGTCGAAAAGGCGTGGCACAGCGCGTCGAACCAGCCCATGCCCGCAAGCATGTAGGAGGCGAAGCAGCCGAGCGTGAACGCCAGGTACACGTACCAGAGCGCTTTTGCCGTCTCCGTGATGCGCGGCGTCAGCTTGGTGTCCTTGACCGGACCGGGGGTCTCGGCGCGGTAAAGCTGCATGCCGCCGACACCGAGCATCGGCAGCACGGCGACGGCGAGGACGATGATGCCCATGCCGCCGAGCCACTGCAGCTGCTGGCGGTAATACAGGATGGACCGCGGGAGTTCGTCGAGGCCGGTGAGAACCGTCGCGCCCGTCGTGGTCAGCCCCGATATGGACTCGAAGATCGCATCGGTCATCGACAGAGACAGGCTGTCGTCGAAATACAGCGGCGCGGCGCCGAAGGTGCCGAGTACGGTCCAGAAAGAGGCGACCACGAGGAAGCCGTCGCGCAGCCTGAGCTCCCTGCGTTCGCGATGGACCGGGAACCAGCAGACGATGCCCGCGACCAGCGTCAGCGCGAAACCTTCGACAAACGACAGCCAGGCGCCGTCCGAGTACAGCAGGCTGAAAAGAATCGGCGGCAGCATCGTCAGGCTGAACACCATCAGCAGCAAACCGAGGATGCGTTGTACGACGGTCCAGTTCATGTTGCGACCACGGCCCTAGACGAACGATACGCCGACCTGGAACAGCTGCTCGAGGCGCTCGATCTTGCGCCGATCGGTCATGAACAGGATCACGTGATCGTCGGTCTCGATCACCGTATCGTGGTGCGCGATGATAACCTTGTCATCGCGCACGAGCGCGACGATGGCCGTGCCCTTGGGCAGTTCTATGTCTTCGATCTTGCGCCCGACGACGCGCGACTCCTTCTCGGTTCCGTGCGCGATGGCTTCGATGGCCTCCGCGGCACCGCGCCGCAGAGAATGGACCTTGACCACGTCGCCGCGGCGCACATGCGCAAGCAACGAACCGATCGTGACCTGCTGCGGCGAGATCGCAATGTCGATACTGCCCGCCTCGACGAGGTCCACGTAGGAGGCCCGATTGATCAGCGCCATCACCTTGTGGGCGCCGAGGCGTTTCGCCAGCATCGAGCTGAGGATGTTCGCTTCCTCGGAATTCGTGATCGCGCAGAACACGTCCACGTTGTCGACGTTCTCTTCCAGCAGCAGCTCTTCGTCGGCCGCGTCGCCGACCAGTACGATGGCCCGGTTGAGCTGCTCGGAGATGGTCCGGGCACGACGGGTATCGCGTTCGATAATCTTGACCTGGTTGGTTTGCTCCAGCGCCAACGCGAGTCGTACGCCGATATTGCCGCCGCCGGCGATGACGACGCGGCGCACCGGGTCCTCGAGACGGCGCATCTCGCTCATGAACACCCGGATGTCCTTGCGGTCGGCGATGAAGAAGACCTCGTCGTCCTCCTGGATGACCGTTTCGCCGTCCGGCAGCATGGCCTTGCCGCGCCGATAGATGGCGGCAATGCGGCCTTCGGTGTTCGGCACGTGATCCTTCAGCGTTGCAATACGCTGGCCGACGAGCAGTCCGTCGCGGTCGGCTTTCACGCCGACGAGCCTGGCGCGGCCGCCCGCGAAGTCGAGGACCTGCGAGGCACCCGGGTACAGGATCAGCTGTTCCACGTATTCGCAGACGAGCTGCTCCGGGCTGATGCCGACGTCGATGGGGATGGCATCCTGCGAGAACAGCTGCTCCGTGTTCATGTATTCGGCCGAGCGGATGCGGGCGATCTTGGTCGGCGTATGGAACAACGTGTACGCGACCTGGCAGGCGACCATGTTGATCTCGTCCATGTCCGTCAGCGCAACGACGATGTCGGCGTCGTTGGCGCCGGCACGGTCGAGCACTTCCGGATAGGCTGCATGGCCGACGACGGTGCGAATGTCCAGGCGGTCCTGCAGTTCGCGCAGCACGTCGGCGCGAACGTCGACAACCGTCACGTCGTTCGCCTCTTCACGCGACAGATGATAAGCGGCGGAAGAACCAACCTGACCTGCACCGAGTATTAGGATCTTCATTGTTGTCGACAGGCTTTTCGGCGCAACACACTGGTGTCGCTGAAGGTCCTCAAGTCTACATCAGATCGAGATTGGCATAGGAAAGAACCAGCCATTTTGTGCCGGCCGTCTCAAAATTGACCTCGACCCGCGCATGTGCGCCCTGCCCCTCGTAATTGAGGATGACGCCGTCGCCGAACTTGCCGTGGCGGACACGCTGCCCGAGTCGCACCCCCATCTCGGCGTCGGCCGACTTCCTGATGGAACCGGCCGAACCGGAGCGCTGCGTGCGAACCGGACGCGACACCTGCACGCGCGGTCGGATCTCCTCGACGTACTCGTCCGGAATCTCGGCGATGAAACGCGACGGCTGGGAGAAGCTGTCCATGCCGTGCAGGCGCCGTTGCTCGGCGTAGGTGACGAACAGGGCCTGCTTCGCACGCGTGATGCCGACGTAGCAGAGGCGCCGCTCTTCCTCGAGGCCGTTCGGGTCGGCGATCGAACGCTGGTGCGGAAACAGCCCGTCTTCCATGCCGCACAGGAACACGAGGGGGAACTCGAGGCCCTTCGCCGAGTGCATCGTCATGAGCTGCACGCAGTCTTCCCAGGCCTCCGCCTGTCCTTCGCCGGCCTCGAGCGCCGCGTGGGACAGGAACTCGTCCAGCGGTGACATCTCTTCTGCCGGGTCCGGCTCGAAACTCTTCGCGGCGCTGACCAGCTCCATCAGGTTCTCGAGCTTGGTCTCGCCGCGCTCGCCCTTGTCGTTCCTGAACATCTCGACGAGCCCGCTCGCATGGATGACGTGGTCGACCTTGTCCTGCAGGTCGAGCCCGGTGACCTCGCGCGCCATGCGTTCGATCAGCGTCATGAATGCGTGCACCGCGTTTGCCGCACGGCCGGCGAGTTCATCGCTCGCGACGGCGCCGGCGGCGCGCCACATCGAGCAGGCATTGGCCCGGGCGTATGCACGCATGATCTCGACGGTGCGGGCACCGATGCCGCGCGTCGGCCGGTTGACGATGCGCTCGAAGGACGAGTCATCCTCGCGATGCGAGATCAGCCGCAGGTACGCGAGCGCGTCCTTGATCTCGGCGCGCTCGAAGAAGCGCAGGCCGCCGTAAACCCGGTACGGAATGCCGGCATTGATCAGCCCTTCTTCGAGTACGCGCGACTGGGCGTTCGAACGGTACAGGACCGCGGCATCCGCTCGCGCGTTGCCCTGGTCGATCCAGTCCCGCAGGCGGCCGATAACGAAGTCGGCTTCGTCGCGTTCGTTGTATGCCGCGTACAGCCTGATCGGCTCGCCCTCGGCGCCCTCGGTCCAGAGGTTCTTGCCCATGCGATCGGCGTTGTTCGCGATGACCGCATTGGCGGCGTTGAGGATCGTTGCGGTAGAGCGGTAGTTCTGCTCCAGCTTCACCACGGTCGCGCTCGGGAAGTCCCGCTGGAAACGGTGGATGTGTTCGACGCGCGCGCCGCGCCAGCGATAGATCGACTGGTCGTCGTCACCGACGACGAACGGGATGGCGGCGTTGTCACCGGCAAGCAGCCGCAACCACGCGTACTGGATCGAATTGGTGTCCTGGAATTCGTCGACCAGCAGGTGCTGGAAGCGACGCTGGTAATGCGCGAGCAGGTCGGCATTGTCCCGCCACAGCTCATGTGCCCGCAACAGGAGCTCCGCGAAGTCGACGAGGCCGCCGCGCTCGCAGACTTCCTCGTACGCGGCATACAGCGAGATCATCTGCCTGCGGTTCGGATCGCGTTCGTCGTCGAGATGCTGCGGCCGCCGGCCCTCGTCTTTTTGCGCATTGATGAACCACTGGATTTCCTTCGGCACCCAGCGGCTGTCGTCGATCTCGAGGTTTTTCAGCAGCCGCTTGATCAGGCGCAGCTGGTCGTCCGAGTCGATGATCTGGAAGTTCTGGGGCAGCTTTGCCTCCCGCCAGTGCCGACGCAGCAGGCGATGCGCGAGCCCGTGGAACGTGCCGATCCACAGGTGGCTGACGGGCATGTCGAGCAGCGATTCGATCCGGCCGCGCATCTCCGCGGCCGCCTTGTTGGTGAACGTGACGGCGAGCAGGCCCTCGGGCGGCACGCCTTCGACGTCGATCAGCCAGGCGGCCCGGTGCACGAGTACGCGCGTCTTGCCGCTGCCGGCCCCGGCGATCACGAGGGTTGGCTCGGCGGGGGCCGTTACGGCTTGCCGCTGCGCGTCGTTGAGGGATTCCAGTATCGGGGTGACGTCCATGAAGCGCGCAAGTTTAGCAGGATTGCGCGCTGTTTCGGATCGCCCCCAGGGGCCGAAAGGCTCTAGTTCTGGCGCCAGGTGAAGCCCAGCGAGTAGCGGGCGCGGTCATACTGGATGCGAGTATCGTTGGATGCGAAGTCGTCGAAGCGGCCTTCCAGCGCCACGCTGAACCGGGGCGTGATCCGGTAACTGATCGTGGCGTCGGCCCTTACGGTCTCGAGCGTCTTGTTCGGCAGCCCCGGGTTATTGAACGCAAACGCGTTCTCGTAGTTGTAGTTGCGATAGTAGCCGGACAGTTCGAAGTCGAAGCGTACGCCCGGCGACCAGTGGAACTCGAATTCGTAATGATCACGAACGTAGTTGTTGTAGCCCGCGAAGCGATCCTCGCGGTCGACGCGCTCGTACTCGAACCCGAACCACATGCTCTTCGTGACGCGCTGTCGCGCGAGCAGCGACAGCCCGATGTAGTCGTAGCGGACCGCCGGGTTGCCGATCGTCTGCGAGCCGTCGAGATCGAAGGACGGCCGGTCGCTGTAACGACGGCTGAACTTCTCGGCGGTGACCCGCAGGAGCGAGGTGCGCGTGAAGGAGTATTGCGTGTGGAGGCCGAAGAGGAAGTACTCGTGGTCGTAGGACGGCACGACCTCGACGTCCTCGTAGTCGTACAGGTAGCCCTTGGCGACGAATCCGAGCGCGAGCTTTCCCCAGCGCTGGCGGAAGCGCATGTCCGGGCCGTAGCGGGTGTAGTTCATGCGGTCGCCGATATCGACACCGCCGACCGCTCGCGGCAGCCCGTCGTCCGGGTCGTAGTACACGCCGTCGCGCTGTGCGAAGCGAAACGAACTGTAGACCTCGCGCTTACGATTCTCCTGCTTGCGGATGTACTCGTTGCCGATCCGCAGCTCGTGCCGGAACTCGTCGGCATCGCTCTGCTCGCGGTCCTCGTAGTACTCGCCGGTCGCCCGGTACGCCGCGTAGAAGCCCTCGAAGCGGTAGGTGTTGATCATGTACTTCGCGCCGAGGTCGTAGGGCAGGTAGCTGCCGGTTTGCACCTCGGGCACGATCAGGGGCAGGTTCGGATTTGCGAAGTCGATGTACGGTTCGGACGGCGAGCGGAACACGTTGGTGTCGTTGCCGTAGCCGACGCTGGCGAAATACGTGAAGTCGAAGAGGTCGCGCTCTTTCTGTTCCGCGACTTCCTGCTGGTAGACGGGGTCTTCTTCGAGCCGGCCGCGCCGGATACGGCCGATTGCCGTGCGGGCGAGGGCCGCGATCTCCTCGTTGCCGCCCTGGTCGCGGGCGTAGCGGAACCACTGCAGCGCTTCGTCACTGTCGCCGGCCGCGTAGGCGTTCAGGCCGAGGTTGAAATGCGCGACCTGTCGCAGCGACGATGAGCGAGTCGCCTTCTGCAGCGACTCGCGCGCGCGAATGTGCTGGCCCGCCTTGTAGTGCGCCACGCCCGTGTTGTAGTGGAGGAGCGGCGTATCCATCCCCGCTTCGGCGGCCTGGTTGTAGCGCAGCAGCGCCGCCCAGTAGAGGTCGTCCCGAAACAGCCGGTTGCCGTCGTTGAAGAGCTCGTCCGCGCTCATAGCGGCCGCGGGGCCCGTGGCGAACAGGCAGCCGAGCGCCATGGCGGCGGCGATTGACCGCGCCAGGCGTCGGATTCCCTGTTTTCCGTGTGCGGCAGTGATGCGCAGAATTCCCGTATCAGGTTATGTCAGATGGCAAAAATGCCTGATAATCGCGGCGAAAACTATGACGTAGTGCAAGAAAATCCCCCTGGACGGAGACCGCCCAGGGGGATCGGTGCGGATTGCGCCTGGTAGCAATCAGGCGGGAGGTCCGATGCACTGACCTTAGTCGTCCGTGGGGTCGTCGCCTTCCTCACTTCCGTCGTCGCCATCGAGGTCGCCTTCCATCTCGTCCTCGACGTCGTCTTCTTCGAAGCCGGAGTCGTCTTCGGGCTCGTCGCCCTCCATCTCGTCCTCTTCCTCTTCGTCGTACTCGTCTTCCTCGATGTCCTCGCCTTCTTCGTGATCGTGCTCGTCGTCATCGATCTCGTCGATGTCGTCGATGTCGTCGTCACTCTCGAAGTCGTCTTCCATGCCGTCATCTTCGTCGAAGTCTTCGTCGTAATCTTCGCCGTCGTCCTCGTCGTAGTCCTCACCGTCGTCATCGTCGCCGAATTCGCCGTCTTCCTCGTCAGAATCGCGCTCGTCCTCGGACTCGTCTTCCTCTTCGTCTTCAGACTCGTCCTCGTCTTCGGCCTCGTCGTCGTCCCAGTCGTCCTCGTCGTCCTCGGGACCGCGCATCTCGGCCATCTCGGCGATGTCGTCGTCGAGGTCGAGGTCGTCATCGAGGACCTCCATCATGACGGCGAGATCGTCGAGATCGTCGTCCGCCCTAACGGCAGCGGGCAGGAATGCAAAGCAGGTCAGCACCAGCACCGCGACAAAAATGTTGAAATGTTTCATGGCTATACTCCGTTAGTACTCAGCGGACGTCCGGTCCGGCCGTGGTTCAGGAAACGTCGACCTGCAAGCGGAATGTCCGGTTGCGGTCCTTGTGTTCGAGGCGCGCCAGCAGTTCGCCGCCGGCCGGTGTCAGCGCGATCAGCGTCAGCGGCAGCAGGTTCTTGCCTTCCTTGAGGCTCGTCTCCCAGGTGATCTCGCGCTGACCCGGGAAGCCCGCCAGCTCGATGCCGTCGGGCAGGGAGACCGTCAGCATGGCCGAATCCAGCGCCTGGGCCGAGGAGAACACGAGTCGCACGGTGTGCTCCTTCTCCATCGCGATCGTCACGCCGGGAATAGCCGGCTCTGCGTCCGGCAGTTGCGGCGTCGTCATGAGCATAGCGGTAATCGCCCAGATCGCGAGCCCTGCCGCGATCGCCGACCCGAAGCCGGCCAGCATCCAGCGATTGCGCTGTCGGCGCGAGCCCTTGTGCACGGCGCGCACGACTGCCCGGTCGTAGAAACCGGGGTCGGCGTCCGGCGCCGGGTACTCCTTCAACATGTCGAGGAGTTCCTGCTCTTGCATTTGCGGTTCGTTGTTCATGACATCTGTCCTGCCTGTATTCCTACACGATTGGCATCAGGAATTGGTTCCATCTGTATCGAGTATTTGACGTAATCGGGCGCGTGCCCGGTGCAGCCGGGACTTGATCGTTCCGAGCGGTATCCCCGTGACGTCCTCTATTTCCTCCAGCTTGTAACCCTCGGTGTCGTGCAGCAGCACGACCATGCGGTGGTCCTCGCTGAGTTGCTGCAGTGCCGCATCCAGGCGCCGGAATTTTTCCAGCCGCTCCCGGTCGGCGACCGGGTCCAGGTCCCCGGCCAGCCCCGCGAGGCCATCGCCCGGCAGGTGACCCTCGTCGACGAGATGCATGCGCTGGCGGACGAACCGGCGGTGCTGGTCGACGAACAGGTTGTACATCACCCGGGACAGCCACGAACCCGGCTCCTCGATGTGGACCAGTTCGTCGAGCATGCCGAAGGCCTTGACCAGCAGTTCCTGGAACAGGTCCTCGGCTTCGGCCTTCGCCCCGGTCAACCGCCAGGCCAGCCGGTACAGGCGGTCGAAGTGCGGCCGGACGACGCGTTCGAAGACCTCGGTTTGTTGCGGATCGTTCATGGCACCGCCAGTGTATAGCTGCACGCACCCTCTTCGGCAAGGACGTGTCCTGCTATTCTTCGAGAAAACCGGGGGGTTCGTGAAAGCAAATACCCTGTTCCTGACGGCGGCGGCGATGATCGCCTTCGCCGCAAACTCGGTGCTGTGCCGGCTGGCGCTGGGCGCCGGGCTCATCGATGCGGCCAGTTTCGCCACGGTGCGTACGATCTCGGGCGCGATCCTGCTCGCGGCGATACTGTTCTTCAGGCACAAGCCGGTCACCGCGAGACCGGACTGGCGCTCGGTCCTCGCGCTGTACCTTTACATGGTGTTCTTCGCGTTCGCGTACCTGTCGCTCAGCGCCGGTACCGGCGCGCTGATTCTCTTCGGCGCCGTGCAGTTGACGATGTTCATCGTCGCACTGCGATCCGGCGAGCATTTCTCGCCGCTGTCCTGGGTGGGGCTGGTCCTCGCCATCGCGGGCCTCGTCTACCTGGTGTCGCCCGGCCTGACGGCGCCGGACCCGCTGGGTGCCGCGCTGATGACGGTCGCCGGCATCGCGTGGGGCGCCTATTCCCTGGTCGGCCGGTCGGCGGGGGACCCGACCGAGGCAACGGCCCACAATTTCGTGTACGCGGTGCCGCTGGTGGTCGTGACCAGCCTGGTCTTCATCGGTGACTTCTCGGTTTCCGCGGCCGGTGCGGCCTACGCCGTCGCGTCCGGCGCGGTGGCGTCGGGGATCGGCTACGCGATCTGGTACACGGCCCTGCGGGGACTCACCGCCACCGTCGCCGCGACGGTCCAGCTTTCGGTGCCCGTCATCGCGGCTATCGGTGGTGTGCTGCTGTTGACGGAAGCGGTGACGCCGCGCCTCGTCGTGGCCTCGGTTGCCACGCTCGGGGGCGTCGCGCTCGTGCTCACGCAGCGGAACCGCGCGCGGTCCTGACTAGATGCTTAACTGCAGCAGGAAGTAGTGGTCGACGAGCAGTGCCGCAAACAGCGCGGCCAGGTAGGTGATCGAGAACTTGAAGGTACGCATCGGCAGCTCGACGTCGTCCCGGTCGCGCAACATCCGGACAGCGTAGTTCAGGAACACCGCCCCGAGCGCAATGGCCGTTGCGAGGTAGATAAGGCCGCTCATGCCCGTGAGATAGGGAATGATCGTAATGACGACGAGCAAGATCGTGTACAGCAAGATGTGAAGCCGCGTGTACTGCTCGCCGTGCGTAACCGGCAGCATCGGGATGCCGACCTTCGCGTAGTCGTCCTTGCGCGCGATCGCGAGCGCCCAGAAGTGCGGCGGCGTCCAGACGAAGATGACCAGGAACAGCAGCAGGGCACTGCTCGTGATCTCGCCGGTGACGGCGGCCCAGCCGAGTACCGGCGGAGCCGCGCCGGCAGCGCCGCCGATGACGATGTTTTGCGGCGTCGCCCGCTTCAGGAACACGGTGTAAATCACCGCGTAACCGATCAGTGAGCCGAAGGTGAGCACCGCGGTCAGCGGGTTGACCAGGAACCACAGTACGATCATCGACAGGACGCAAATCGCCGACGCAAACGCCAGCGCATTGCTTTCGCTGACGCGCCCTTCGGGCAACGGCCGGCCGCGCGTGCGCAGCATGTGAATGTCGATGCGGGCATCGAGCACGTGGTTGAACACCGCCGCGGACGAGGCGGCCATGCCAATGCCGATGGTGCCGAACAGCATCGCCGTCGCGCCCGGCCAGCCGGGTACGGCGAGGAACATACCGACCACCGCCGTAAACACGATCAGCATCACTACGCGGGGCTTCGTCAGCTCGTAGTAGTCACGCCAGTCCGTCAGTCTTTCTATATTCGCACTCAAAATCGATCCTCGTTCAGCCGATGCGCGACAGTTTCAGCAGACGCTTTATATCGTCGACCATGTCTCGCGGCTTGATGTCCGGGCTGAAATAAAGCACCAGGTTGCCGTGCGGGTCAATCAGGTAATAACCCCCGGCCGGCAGGGATTCGGGCCGCTTGTCCTCCAGCACGGCCTGCAGCGCGGCGTCGTGCAGGGCTACGAGCCCCTGGTACTCTTCGGCACCGAGGAGGTTATCGGGCCGCTCCGCGCTATGCAAGAACACGCGATCGAGCCGGTCCATCTCCTTGCCCAGCATCAGTCGCGATTGCCGCAGCGTATACAGCGCCTTGCGGCACGGTTCCGCGCAGGCGCCATCCTCGGCATACACCAGCCGCCAGCTGCGGCTGTCGAGGATGGCCGAACCCGGCACAGCGTCCTCGAGATTCACGATCGGCTCCAGCAGTGCGCCGTGGTTGGCGCGCGCGTCAGGCTGCAGGGCGTCGCCGCTGTAATAGAGCCACGCCGCGAACAGCAATGGGCCGAAGAACAGGGCGGCGATCAGCAGGAACTGCAGGCGGCCCTTGGTGCGCTGTCGATCGTTCACTTCCGGTATCCTCGCTTGCGGTAATTCCAGGCCAGCAGGGCGGCCAGCACGACCGCCATCGCAAACCACTGGAACGCGTAGGCATAGTGCCGTCCCGGCCCGATCTCCGCGGGCGCCCAGCGCCGCAGGAAGCCGTGCTCCTCGCCGGGTGCCATCAGCAGCACGAACGGCTGGACCTCCCGCCCCAGTGACGCCGCGACGTCGTCGGCCGTCGGGAACACCGCGTGCTGCGGCCAGGTCGACGGCGACTCGATGGCAGCGCCCATCCGGTAGCCGGCTCGCGGCAGGTTACCCGCGCGCCCCCTGACCGTGATCCGCGTGTCCGGCACCGCGAGCATCCCCGGGTCGACCGTCTCGCCGCTGCGCGGGATCCAGCCACGGTTTACGAGCAACACCGGTTCGTCGTCCGAGTACACCAGCGGTGTCACCACGTAATGACCGTTGCGGCTGTCGACGACGATGTTGTCGAGCAGGAACTGGCGCTCGCCGTCGAACACGCCTTCGGCCGACAGCTGCTGGAAAGGCTCGACCTCCATGCCGTGAACGAAGCGGGTGAAGTTGGTCTGCCGCTCGAACGCGTCCTGTGCGGCGCGCTTCTCCTGCGCGCGGCTGATCTGCCAGAAACCGAGGCCGACAAACTGGGCAACCAGCAGCGCGCCAAGCGCATACGGCAGCCAGCGCCGCGTTGAATTTTGCCGGGTTGTCTCCACGTTATAATGCTCGTTCCCGCGCCACTGGGTATTCAATGAAAGCCATCATCTTGATCTTGCTGGCGGCCGTCGTGGTCAGCCTGTTTTCCGGGCTGTTCTTCCTCGTCAGGGACAGGGACTCTCAGGAGTCCACCAGGATGCTCACGTCGCTGAAGATCCGCGTCGGGCTCTCGATCACGCTGGTCATCTTCCTCGTCGCCGCTTACTTGCTGGGCTGGCTCGGCTCTTAACGTTGTGCGGCGAGCGGAGCATTTGTCTCCCTCATGGCTCGCTGTGCTGCGCTTTACTTCGGTCGACAAACGCTCCGCTCGTCGACCCGGCCGTAGGAGCGCGCCTCGGCGCGCGATCGATCTGTGATCGCGGTTCGAGAACCGCTCCTACAGACTCTCTTTAAGCCCCGCAGGTGTTATACCGTTCACATCCAGTAAACGAATACGTACAGGCCGATCCAGACGACGTCCACGAAGTGCCAGTACCAGGCGACGGCCTCGAAGGCAAAATGGCTCGTGGGCGTGAAATGCCCCTTCATCACCCGCAACCAGATGATCAACAGCATGATCGCGCCGATGGTCACGTGCATGCCGTGGAAGCCGGTCAGCATGAAGAACGTCGAACCGTAGATGCCGGTCGTCAGCCTCAGGTTCAGGTCCTGGTAGGCATGAACGTACTCGTAAGCCTGCAGGCCGACGAAGATAAAGCCGAGGATGAACGTCAGCGCCAGGAAGGTCGCCAGGATTCCCCGCTGCCCGGCGATCAGCGCGTGGTGCGCAATCGTCACGGTTACGGAACTCGTCAACAGGATCGCGGTGTTGATCAGAGGCAGACCCATCGGGCCCATGATCTGGAAATCGCCGCCGACCTCGCCGGGCCCGTTCGTCGGCCAGCCCGCTTCGTAGCCTTCCCACAGCAGCAGGTTGGTGAAGAAGTTGTTGCTGTCACCGCCGAGCCACGGCACCGCAATGGCACGGGTATAGAACAGTGCGCCGAAGAACGCCGCGAAGAACATGACTTCCGAGAAGATGAACCAGAACATGCCCATACGGAAGGAATGGTCGACCTGCTCGTTGTATAGCCCGCCCTGGCTCTCGCTGATTACCGTGCCGAACCAGCCGACCAGCATGAAGATCATGACCGCGACACCGGCCATCATGATCCAGAAGCCGGCGCCGGCGCCGTTCAGCCAGTTGGACACCCCGACCATCAGGAACAGGAGCCCGATCGAGCCGACGATGGGCCAGTGGCTGTCATGAGGTACGTAATAGCGGTCTTCAGCGTGTGCCATGTTTTACTTCCGGTGCGTTGTCGTTCAGGACTCGTCGTTCGCCGAGACGCGAACGGTGTCGTAAAAAGTGTATTGCAGCGTGATCGTGTCGACGAACTCGGGCAGGTCCGGGTCGACGATGAACTGCAGCGGCATGGCGCGCTCCTCGTTCGCCTGGAATTCCTGGTTCGTGAAACAGAAGCACTCGATCTTCGTGAAGTGCCCGGATGCGCTGATGGGCGCGACGCTGGGCACGGCCTGGGCAACCTTGGTTTCGCCGGTGAGATTACGTGCAGTGAAGTTGGCGTAGTACATCTTGCCGGGCGTCACTTCCATGCTGTCGCGTTCGGCGCTGAACTCCCAGGGTGCGTACTCGTTGACTGTCGTGACGAACTCGACGCGTATCGAGCGCGAGTAGTCCGGGTTCTCCTCGCGGACCTCTGCGATGCTATTGGTGCGACCGCCGAAGCCGGTGATCTCGCAGAAGACGTCGTACAGCGGGACGAGCATGTACCCAAAACCGAACATCACTGCGGCAAGCAACAGAAGCTTGCCCATTAGCGAGCGGTTGTCGTTCGAAGGCTTCTGTTTTGTGCTGTCGTTCATAGCGTTCAGGCGCGCAATACGCCGATCAGGATAAATCCGAGATAGAAAGCCAGCGCAACGGCAAAAAGGACAATCGCCGTCCGCCGTATGCCCTTGCGCCGGTCATCCCCGGTTTCCGTCACTCGAAGGCTTCCTGGAAGACGCGAGCCTTCGGCGGCGTGTCGAAGGTGTGATACGGCGCCGGCGACGGTACCGTCCACTCGAGTCCGCGCGGCGCTTCCCAGACCCTGTCGGTCGCCTTGGCGCCCTTCTTCGCTGTGAGCAGCACCCAGACGAAGATCAGCTGCGAGAAGCCGAAGCCGAGTGCGCCAATGCTAGCGATCATGTTGAAGTCGGCGAACTGCGTCGAGTAGTCCGGTATGCGTCGCGGCATGCCGGCCAGCCCGAGGAAGTGCATCGGGAAGAACGTGACGTTGACGAAGATTGTCGACAGCCAGAAGTGCAGCTTGCCGAGCGATTCGCTGTACATATGGCCGGTCCATTTCGGCAGCCAGTAGTAGGCGCCCGCCATAAGGGCAAAGATCGAGCCGGGTACGAGTACGTAGTGGAAATGGGCGACGACGAAGTAGGAGTCGTGGTACTGGATATCGGCCGGCGTGATCGCGAGCATCAAGCCCGAGAATCCGCCGATCGTGAACAGGAAGACGAACGCGAGCGCGAACA
>JAAUYE010155794.1_pt1 | contig 16666 bp, 16 predicted proteins | sample 7278081 | NCBI WGS metagenome assembly JAAUYE01 (sample SAMN14350131, study PRJNA611818) | marine sediment metagenome | isolation source: surface marine sediment (0.6m) | place: French Polynesia: Moorea | collected 2018-08
ACATCCCTGTGCTCCGCGACGTTAATCCATCCATGGATGTCAGCGCAGCGAAGCGAGCCATGACCGAGAGGAATACCCCGGCCCGGCTCCGCCTGACTTGAAACGAAAACGCCCGGGCTGGGCCCGGGCGTCGATGTTCGATCGTGCTGCGCTTGTCTAGCGTTTCAGGACGGCGTGGATCACGCGGTCGTATTCGAAATAGACCGTAAATCCGGCGTATTCCCAACGCGAGATCGGCGGGTCGCCGACAGCGGCTTTCTTCGTGACCGGGCTGCCGTATTTCGCCTCGACCTGCGCCTGCGTCGAGCCGCGCATCGGTCGCGAGCCGTCGGCGCCCGAGGTGATACTCGGGGTAGTGAGCGTGTCGGCGTTGGCGCTTGCCATCAGGCCGAGAGCCAGGCCGGTGATTGTCAGTAACCGCAGCTTGTGCATGATGCCTCTCCGATTGCTTGCCGGATCAATATAGCACCCGTCGCGGAGCCAAAAAACAGGATCGATGTCCGGTTTGCGTTCACATTGGGGGGGAAACGCCGGGATTGAGACCTGCGTCACAATTCGGGAGCGCGGAAACCGCGTGAACCGCGGCGGGTCGATTGTGGTTTAATGCGTGGCGATGATTAACCCCGTCGAACTGTTTGTCGGGCTTCGCTACCTGCGGGCGAAGCGCCGTACCCGCTTCGTTTCATTCATCACCCTGATATCGCTGATTGGCATCGCGCTCGGCGTGGCCGCGCTGATCGTGATCCTGTCGGTGATGAACGGCTTCGAAGGCGAACTGCGCAGCCGGCTTCTGAGCATGTCGGCACACGGCTTCGTGACCGGCAGCGACGGCGTTACGAGCGACTGGCGTCAACTCGTTGAAGACGTCGAGGCGGAAGACGGCGTAGCCGCCGCTGCGCCGATTGTCGAACTCGAAGGCATGATCCAGTACGGGCGCGACTTGCGGGCCGTCATGGTTCACGGCGTCGATCCGGAGCACGAGGAACGCCTGTCTGGTGACGTCTTCAATCTCGTCGAAGGCAGCCTGTCGAACCTGCAGGCGGGCAGCCGCAGCATCATCCTCGGCAGGGTGCTCGCGTACGACATCGGCGCGCGCGTCGGGGATGGCGTCGTGCTGCTGATCCCGCGGCCGGTCGGTGACGGGACAATGGAACCCGTGCTGGAGCGATTCGTGATGAGTGGCGTCTTCGAGGCGGGGCTGGCGGACCACGACAGCATCCTGGCGCTGGTCAACACGCGCGATGCGGCGGGTATCCTGGGGCTTGGTGACGAGGCAACGGCCGTGCGATACCGTGCGGATGACGTCATGGCGGCGCCGGCGATCAGCAGCCGCCTGTTGCAACGTATCGACGACGTATCGGGCAGCGACTGGACCGTCGAGAACGCGAGCTATTTCCGCGCGATCAAGCTCGAGAAGATGATGATGTCACTTATCCTGTCGCTGATCATCGGCGTAGCCGCTTTCAATATCGTGGCCAGCCTCGTTATGGTCGTTACCGACAAGACCAACGACATTGCAATCCTGCGCACGCTGGGCATGGGTCCCAATGGCGTCGTTCGCGTGTTCTTCGTGCAGGGCGCAATGATCGGCTGGGCCGGCGTGCTTGTCGGAGTGTTGCTCGGCATCGTGCTCGCGATCAACGTGCCCGTCATCGTGCCGATCCTCGAACGCCTGTTCGGCTTCCAGATCATGCCGGGCGACGTGTACTACGTCACGCGCATCCCGTCCGAGCTCGAGTGGGCTGACGTGACGGTCATATCGATCGCCGCGTTCCTGCTAACCTCGCTTGCCACGTTGTACCCGGCACGCCGTGCGGCGCTGGTCAACCCCGCAGCTGCGCTCAGGTACGAGTAGACGCCGTGGCACAGAAGTTCGAAACCTGGATCGGTGGCCGCTACGTGCGCTCGAAGAGCGCCAACAGCTTCGTGTCACTGATCTCCGCGATCTCCATGCTCGGAATCGCTATCGCGGTGGCGGTGCTGATCATCGTGTTATCGGTGGTCAACGGCTTCGAGCGGGAACTCAAGGATCGCCTTCTGGCGATGACCTCGCACGCGAGCATCGAAGGCGTCGAGGGTGAACTCGACGGCTGGCGTGACCTGCAGGAAACCGCTACGCGCAACGGGCGGGTCGTTGCAGCGGCGCCTTACGTGAGCGGGCAGGCACTGCTGGTTTTCGGGGAGCAGCTGAGCGGTGGGGAACTGCGCGGCATCGACCCGGCGCAGGAGCAAGGTGTTTCGGGTGTGTCAGAAGTGATGCTCGAGGGCGAACTGGCCAGCCTCGAGGCCGGCGCGTTCAACATCGTCGTCGGCGTCGAACTGGCGAAGGATCTGCAGGTCGGGATCGGTGACAAGGTGACCGTGACGCTGGCAGAGGGGATCGTGACGCCGGCCGGCGTCGTGCCCCGGACGAAGCGCTTCTCGGTGAGCGGCATCTATCGCGTCGGCATGTACGAATTCGACCGCCGTCTCGCTTTCATCAACATCGGCGACGCGCAGAAGCTTTACCGCAAGCGCGACACCGTCACCGGCGTACGGCTGGCGGTCACCGACATATTCGACGCGCACGCGATCGTGCGCGAAGTGGCGCTCGAGCACGGCGCGCTGGTGCTGATCAGCGACTGGACCCGGCGGCACGTGAACTTCTTCCGCTCGATCCAGATCACGAAATCGATCCTGTTCGTCATACTGCTGCTGGTGATCGCCGTCGCCGCGTTCAACATCGTGTCCACGCTGGTGATGGTGGTTAAGGAAAAGCAGGCGGACATCGCCATACTGCGCACCGTCGGCGCGCGTCCCGGGAGCATTCTCAGGATCTTCGTGACGCAAGGCAGCGTCATCGGTATCGTCGGCACGCTGGCGGGCGTGCTCTTCGGCGTGTTGCTCGCAATCAACCTGGAGACGGTGGTGACTCACCTCGAAGCGCTTTTCGGCATCAAGTTTCTCGCGGCGGATGTGTACTTCATCAGCGACCTGCCGTCCGAGCTCCGCACCGGGGACGTCGCACGGATTGCATCCATCGCACTGGTGCTCGCATTGGTCTCCACGCTATACCCTGCATGGGTGGCTGCGAAAACCGCACCGGCGGAGGCGCTGCGCTATGACTGAGGGCGCGCGCAAAGTGCTGGAATGCCGCGGCGTGGTGCGGCGCTTCACCGAGGGTGGTTCGGTGCTCGAGGTGCTCAGCGGCGTCGACCTGCAGGTGGCGCCGGCCGAGCGCGTCGCAATCATTGGCGCGTCCGGGTCGGGCAAGACCACGCTGCTGCAGATCATGGGCGGCCTCGACGATCCCGACGAGGGCGTCGTGCTCGTGGATGGCGTCGCGATGCACGGTGGTGATGAGAAGGCAAAAGGCGATCTGCGCAACCGCTACATCGGCTTCGTCTACCAATTCCATCACCTGTTGCCCGAGTTCACGGCGGAGGAAAACGTGGCGATGCCGTTGCTCATTCGCCGTGAGCCCAAGGCGGACGCGCTGGCCAGGGCCCGCGACCTGCTGGGGCGCGTCGGGCTCGGCGAGCGCCTGACCCACAAGCCCGGTGAGTTGTCCGGCGGCGAAAGGCAGCGCGCGGCCGTGGCACGCGCCCTCATCACGCGGCCGCAGCTCGTGCTTGCCGACGAGCCGACCGGCAATCTCGATGCAGGTAACGGCGAGCACGTGCTCAACCTCATGCTGGAACTGAATCGCGAATTGCAGACCAGCCTCGTCATCGTCACCCACGACCACTCGATCGCGAACCGCATGGATCGCGTCCTGGTTCTCGAAGACGGGCGGTTGGTCGAACAGACCTAGTGCCCTGACCGGACAGGACTAGGCGGCGCTCAGGGTTTCCTGTCGCGGCGCTGAGCGCGCTTGCGGGTCTTGTACTGGCCGAGTGAGCTGCGCCACACCAGGTCGAGCGTTACGTAGGCCACCAGCGCCGCGACTGATCCCAGCAGCAGGCATCCGAGCAGCATCGGCTGCCAGACGTTGACGAAGGTGTGCGTCACCCAGTCGACAGACATCTCCACGGCGAAGGGTTTCTCCGGCACGCCGAGCAGCAGGGCACCGAGCTGGTAGGCGAAGTAATACATCGGGCCCATCGTGAGCGGATTGCTGATGAACGTCGAGAGTGCCGCGATCGGGATGTTGACGCGCAGCGCCAGCGCCGCGAGCGTTGCCCAGACCGGGTGGCCGGGGAAGGGTAAGAACGCGATGAACGCGCCCAGCGCAACCGCGGGTACGACGTTCTTGCGCCGCACGCCCCACAGCCGGTGGTCGTGCATCAGGTGGCGGAAAGGCGCGAGGAACCACCGCTCACCGAACTGGTGGCGTTTGAGTGCGAACTTCCTGAAAAAGCGTCTTGGCATCCCTGGTCGAATCCGGTGTCCTGATAGCAGGCGGTCCATTGCCGGTTGGCCGATACGACAGCAACGCGATGATCAAGTTCTGCTTGAGCCTGCTGGCAGGTGCGTACGCGCTGCACTTTACCAGTTTTGCATCACCTGACGTCTTATTTCCGCTGGCCGCCATCGGCGCCGCGATCGCACTGCTCGCGGGCGGCTGCCGGTCCGCTGCCGGGTTCCTCGTCGGGCTGATCCTGTTCGCGGCACACGCGCAAATCGTAATCGCTTCGCGGCTGCCCGCCCGGTACGAGGGCGACAGCATGCTGACGGTGCTGCAGGTCGTCGATTTTCCGCGCCGCACGGGTAACTCGATCAGTTTTCTCGCGCGGCCGCTCAACGATCGCCGCATCCCATCCCGGCTGCGCATCAGCTGGTACGAGGCCCCCGATCGGCCCGCGATTGGCGACACCTGGCAATTCGAGGTGCGGCTCCGCCGCCCGCGCGGGACCAGCAATCCCGGCGTCTTCGATTACGAGGCGTGGCTGTTCCGGCAACGCATCGGGGCGACGGGCTACATCGTCAGCGGCCCGCGCAATCATCGGCTGGCGCCCGCGGCCGGTGATCCGGCCAGCCGCCTGAGGCAGCAGATCGTTCGTCGTATCGGCGACGTCATCGAGGACGAGCAGACAGCTGCAGTGATAGCCGCAATCTCCGTCGGGGCTCGCCACGGGATCACGCCGGAGCAGTGGCTTCGATATTCTCGCTCCGGGACGAGTCACCTCATGGCTATCTCCGGGCTGCACGTGGGCCTCGCTGCATCGGCAGCCTGGCTGGTTGCGGCGGCTCTCTGCGCGCTGCTGCGTTGCCGCGGTCATCACCTGAAGGTCGCGTGGATGGCGTCGATCGTGACCGCCGGCTGTTACGCGAGCCTGTCCGGCTTCGCTGTGCCGGCACAGCGCGCGACGTTGATGCTGCTGCTACTCGCAATGGCGATCCTGCTTTCACGGGAACCGCGGCCCATGACGATCCTGGCCGCGGCCTGCTGCCTCGTGACGTTCCTCGACCCGCTCGCGACACTGGCGCCCGGTTTCCAGTTGTCGTTTGCGGCCGTGCTGCTGCTGCTCTGGTTTGCCCGCCGGCGAGCGGTCGCAGTGCCGCGTTCGAGGATCGTGCGATGGTTGGCCGGCGGCGTGCAGCTCGCCGCGGTGCAGGTGTTCCTGTTGTTCGGCCTGGCGCCGTTGACCGTGGGGAATTTCTCTCGCGTTTCGCTGGTCGCACCCGCGGTCAACTTCCTCGCGGTGCTGGTTTTCAGCGTGGTCACGGTGCAGTTCGCGCTTGGCGGCGTGCTCCTGGACGGCGCGCTCGCTCGCGCCGGTGACGCCGCCCTGCGCATCGCGGCGGCCAGCATTGACATCCTGCACCGGCTCATCGATTTTGCGCTGGCGGTGCCCTTCGGCGCGGTCGATACGGCAGCAAGCGCGGTCGGCAGCGTGAGCCTCGGCGTCATCCTCGCCTGGGTGGCTTTGCCGCGCGGCTGGCCAGGGCGTCACGTCGCGGTGCTTGGCATGCTCGCGCTGCTTTCCGTTCGAGTCGAGGGACCACCACGGGGCTGCGTGGATGCCCGCATGCTCGACGTCGGGCAGGGTCTCGCGGTGGTCGTGCGTACTCGGCAGCGCACACTGCTTTACGATACCGGCGCCGCGTTTCGTGGCGGCAGCGACATGGCGAGCCGGGTCGTGTTGCCGTACCTGTCGTCCCAGGGGCTTCGCCGCATCGACCGCCTCGTCGTCTCGCACTCTGACGTCGATCACTCCGGAGGCGCGCCGCGCATCCTGGCGGACATGGAGGTCGGGGACGTGCTGGCCGGGGAGCCGGAGGAGTTGACCGGGGCCGTTCACTGCCGGCGCGGCGAGGCATGGCGCTGGGACGGCGTCGGCTTCCGGGTGCTGCATCCGGGTGGCGGCGAAAGTCGTGGCGGCAATGACGCGTCCTGCGTCATCCTCGTCTCCGCCGAAGATGCCGGCCTGTTGCTGACCGGCGATGTCGAAGCCCGCGTCGAGCGGACGCTCGTGGCGTCGGGAGTCAGGGAGAAGGTCGACGTCGTCGTCGTGCCGCATCACGGCAGCGGCACATCCTCGAGCGACGCTTTCGTCCGCGTCCTGGCCGCGGACCTCGCGCTGGTGTCCGCAGGTTACCGTAACCGCTGGGGACTGCCGCGGCCGGAGGTTGTCGAGCGCTGGCGCGAAGCAGGTGCCACCGTTCTCGTTACGGCGCGCGACGGCGCTATCGGGTTCAGGCTCTGCGGCAACTCGGGAATCACGGATCTTACCCGGAATCGTGAGCACAGACGCCGCGTGTGGCACGAGCCGCCGGCACGATGAGCGGGGAGAATTTTCTATCCCGGCGCTGTATATTTCATTTTTCCTCCGAGTCCGACTGTATGGTTGAAATCGTCAAATCCGGTGGCTGGTTGATGGCGCCGATCATCCTGTGCGCCATCATCGCCATGGGGATCATCCTGGAGCGCTTCTGGACCCTGCAACAGAAGCGGGTTATCCCGGAAGACCTGACCAGCAAGGTCTGGGGCTGGGTCAAGAAAGACCAGCTCGACCAGAAGCAGATCCAGAGCCTGCACCAGGGTTCGCCGCTCGGTCAGATCCTGGCCGCCGGCCTGATCAACCGCGACCGCGACCGTGTGGTCATGAAGGACAGCATCGAGGATACCGGGCGCCATGTGGTTCACGAACTCGAGCGCTACCTGGAGACGCTGGGCACGATCGCCGCGATTACGCCGCTGCTCGGGCTGCTCGGCACCGTGATCGGCATGGTCAAGGTATTCACCGCAATTACCACGCACGGCGTCGGCAACCCGACCGTCCTCGCGGGCGGCATCGCGGAGGCGCTGATCACGACCGCCGCCGGGCTGACCGTCGCGATCCCGGCGCTGATCGGCTATCGCTATTATCGCAATCGCGTCGAGGAGCTGGTCGTCAGCATGGAGAAAGAGGCGATCAAGCTGGTCGAGGCCCTGCACCGGCGGCAGCAGAAGGGCGGCGAATGAAGCTCAGCGTGCGCGCGAAGACCCAGCCCGAGGTCAACCTGACTTCGCTGATCGACGTCGTGCTGCTGCTCCTGATCTTCTTCATGGTCTCCACGAGTTTCGTGAAGCAATCGCAGATCGAACTGCGGCTCCCGGAGGCGGACAGCCCTGCGATTGTCGAGGAGACGCCGGAACAGATCGACATCATGATCACCGAGGTTGGCACCTATTTCGTCAACGGCCGCGAGCTCATTAATACCCGGCCAGAGACGATCCGCAACGCTTTGCAGAAGATCTCCGGAGGCAATAACCAGTTGCCGCTGACGATCAGCGCGGATGCCAATGCCAGGCACCAGGACGTCGTTACCGCGATGGACGTCGCAGGCCGGCTCGGCTTCACGCAGATCAACATCGCCACCGTCAACGACACGGCCGAAGACTAGTGTCCTGTCCGGTGAATCCGCATACTATCAGCGCGTTGTACAAGGCGTGTGGCGAGGCGCGTACCGCCGGCAATGGCCGGGTCCTTGCCAAGGGGCGCAACGTGGCCACACGCCTTGTACAACACGCCCTTCGGGAACCGATGAAATGGGCCATGACGGCGTTGCATCCCTTGCCAAGGTCTCGACATTGGCGGCGGAATGCGCCTTGTCCTGGCCCCTTTCATCGGTTCTGAATGCATGCGGATTCACCGGACCGGACACTAGCTCCAGGTCGCAGACGGGAGATCGACCATCACCGCAAGCACGCCAACCGACAAGGACACCGCCGTTATCTACCGGCGACTGTGGCGCTACGTGATGCCGCACAAGGGTATCGGTGTCATCGCCGTCGTCGCGATGGCGGCGACCGCGCTGATCGAGGCGAGCCTCGTCTACCTGCTCGAGCCGCTCATGGACGAGGCGCTGGTCGCGAGGAACCTGGAGACCGCGCGCTGGCTGCCGATCGCGTTCATCCTGATCTTCATCGCCCGCGGTATCGCAGGGTTCGCGACCGAGGCCTCGCTCGGCTGGATCGGGCGCAGCGTCATCAGTTCGTTGCGTCGCGAAGTGTTCAACAAGTTCCTGACGCTGCCGTCGCGGTTCTTCGACGACCGGACCGCCGGCCCGCTGCTGTCGCGCATGACGTACAACGTCGAGATGGTCGCGGAATCCGTCACGAGCGTCGTCACGATCGGCGTCCGCGACGTGCTCACGGTGATCGCGGCCTTCGGCGTCATGCTGATCCAGAGCCCGAGGCTGACCGTGTTCGTCGTCATACTCTTCCCGGTGATCGCCGTACTCATCCGGGTGCTCGGGATCGCGTTCCGGCGCTACAGTAACCGGATCCAGGACTCGGTCGGCGAGGTCACGCAGGTAACGGAAGAGATCGTGCGCGGCAACTGGGTCGTCAAGATGTTCGGTGGCTATGACTACGAGCGCGAGCGGCTCGAGGAGGTCGACGAGCGTAACCGCAAGCAGAACCTGAAGCTCATCCGGGTGCGGTCGCTGGGCGTTGCGGTCACGCAGACGATCTTCGGTTTCGGTGTCGCGCTGGTCATCTACATGGCGAGCAGGGAATCGCTGGAAGGGAATCTCACCGCCGGCCAGTTCATTTCCTTTTTCAGCGCAATGATGCTGATGCTGCAGCCGGTCCGTCGCATTACGAACGTGAATGCGACCCTGCAGCGCGGCGTTGCCGGCGCGGACAGCCTGTTCATGATCATGGACGAACCCGACGAGATCGACACAGGGTCCGTGGTGAGCGACGACGTTCGCGGCGACATCGAGTTTCGCCACGTCAGTTTCCGCTACGGCGACGAAGACGGTCCGGTGCTACACGACATCTCCTTCAAAATCGGCGCCGGGCAGACGCTCGCGATCGTCGGCCATTCGGGCAGCGGCAAGTCCACGCTGGTCAGCCTGTTGCCGCGATTCTACGAGGTCAGCGAGGGCGACATACTGCTGGACGGCGTGTCGATCCGCGACTACGCGCTGTCCAACCTGCGGGACAACATCAGCCTGGTCAGCCAGGACGTTGTCCTGTTCAACGACACGATCGCGAACAACCTCGCGTACGGCGAGCTCCGGGTTCATTCCCGCGAGGAACTGATGACGGCGGCACAGGCCGCACACGTGCTCGATTTTGCGAACGAACTGCCCAGGGGGCTGGATACGCGTGTCGGCGATCGTGGCGCATTGCTGTCCGGCGGCCAGAAGCAGCGGGTCGCGATCGGCCGGGCGCTGTTAAAAGACGCGCCGGTCCTGATCCTCGACGAGGCGACCTCTGCGCTGGATTCGAAATCGGAGCGACACATCCAGGAAGGCCTCGCCGAGCTCATGAAGAATCGCACGACGCTCGTCATCGCGCACCGGCTGTCCACGGTCGAGAATGCTGACCGCATCGTCGTGCTGGATGCAGGCAAAATCGTCGAATCGGGCACGCATGCGGAATTGCTCGCGGCCAACGGTCATTACGCCGCGCTCTATCGGATGCAGTTCAGCGAGCAATGATCGTGCCGCAATGAACGAGGCCGTGCATTCCTGGCTGCAGCGCGCCTGGTACGGCGGCCACGGCGGGTACCGCCTGCTGCTCCCGCTATCTGCACTGTACTGGTTAATCACCGCGTTGCGGCGCCTCCTGTATCACGCCGGCGTGTTGCGAACGCGCCGCGCGCCGGTGCCGGTCATCGTCATTGGCAACGTTACGGCGGGCGGTACCGGCAAGACGCCGGTAACCGTGTGGCTCGCCGCCGAGCTGGCGGCGCGCGGATTTTCGCCCGGTATCGTGAGCCGCGGCTACGGCGGCAGCAAGTCGGGCACGTCCATGCGCGTCGACGCGCGCAGCGACCCCGCGGTGGTCGGCGACGAACCCGTGCTTATCGCCATGCGTACCGGCCGACCGGTCGTCGTGGACGCCGATCGCGGGCGTGGCGCCGCCATGCTTGTGCAGGACGGTGCGGATATCGTGATCGCGGACGACGGCCTGCAACACTACGCGCTTGCAAGGGACTACGAGATCTGCGTCGTCGACGGCGCGCGCGGCCTCGGCAACCGCGCATTGCTGCCGGCCGGGCCGCTGCGCGAACCGGTCAGCCGTATCGAAGAGGTAGACCAGGTCCTGTTGAACGGCCGCTTGCGGAATCGCGAGGAAGTACTGCCAACCGGTATGCAAAACGCTATCGAGTTCACGCTGGTCGCAGCCGACGCCTGCAGGGTGAACGGCTCGCTGACTCGCCCCCTGGAACGATTCGCCGGTACGACCGTGCATGCCGTTGCGGCCATCGGTAATCCCGATCGCTTCTTCGACATGCTGCGCAGCCACGGCATGCAGGTCATCGAGCACGCGTATCCGGACCATGCGCCACTGCGGCCGGGCGAACTCGACTTCGGCGACAACTTCGATATCCTGATGACGGAGAAGGACGCGGTGAAATTCCCGCGCCAGGTGGCAGACCGGTACTGGTACGTGCCAGTGAACGTCGCGATCGACCCCGTCATCGCGGCGCCCTGGCTGGAGCAGATAGAGTCGCGTATGCGAAACGAGCAAACCGACAGTGATTGATTTCGTCGTCGTCATCCCGGCGCGCTATGCATCGACGCGGTTGCCGGGCAAACCGCTGCGCGACATCAACGGCAAACCGATGATCGAGCACGTGTACCGCCGCGGTCGCGAGAGTCGCGCGCGCGACGTCGTAATCGCAACGGACGACGAGCGCATCGCCGACGCCTGCGAGGCATTCGGCGCTACGGTCTGCATGACCGGCGACCAGCATCGCTCCGGCACCGAGCGCATCGCCGAGGTTGCCGACCTGATGAACTGGCCGGACGAGACCATCGTCATCAACCTGCAGGGCGACGAACCGAACATGCCGGCCGAGCTGATCGACCAGTGCGCCGCCTTGCTGGACGAATCCCCGGCCGACATCGCAACGCTCGCGTCGCCGATCCTGTCGGACGAAGACTTCGGTAACCCGAACGTCGTGAAGGTCGTCCTGGACGACGACGGTCTCGCGATCTACTTCAGTCGCGCGACGATCCCGTATCCCCGCGACGCGGCGCGGCTGGCGGAGGCGAGGGCGGCGGCGCTGCATCACCACGGCATTTACGCGTATCGTTGCGGCGTGCTGCGCAGGCTGGTTGCGTCCGCACCGTCGGCCCTCGAACTCGCTGAGCATCTCGAGCAGTTGCGGGCGCTGTCGCTCGGCATGTCGATCAGGGTAGGGGTTCCTGCGATGCGACCCGGCGCCGGCGTCGATACGGAGGACGACCTGGCTGCGGCCGCGCGCGAACTTGCGAGCCCGTCATGAAGGACTTCGGCGCAGCGTGCCGGGAGATCTACTACGGCCTGTCGCCGCGGGCGTTGCGTGCGCAGTACACGTTCCTCGCGTTCGACCTGCTGGTGATCAGCTATTTCGTCGTGACGACCTTTCTCGATCCTCAGGAGTGGATCATCTGGGTCGATATGGCCATCGGCGTCGTGCTCGTCATCGATTTCCTCTGCCGGCTCGCGGCGCAGCGAGATAGAGGGGCATTCCTGGTCAAACCGATGACGGTGGTCGACTTCGTCGTCATCGTCTCGCTGTTCGTGCCCGCATTGATCGGCAACTTCGCGTTTCTGCGGCTGGTCCGGTCGCTGCGCCTGCTGCGTTCCTACATCGTCGCCCGCGAACTGCGCCAGCACTTCCGGTTCTTCGCGAAAAACGAGGAGGTGATCTTCAGCGCGCTCAACCTGCTGGTGTTCATCTTCCTCGTCACGGCCATCGTCTACGAGTTCCAGGTGCCCGTGAACGATTCCATCAACAACTACGTGGACGCGCTGTATTTCACCATTACGACGCTGACGACGACCGGTTTCGGCGACGTGATCCTGGTCGGCAGCACCGGCAGGCTACTGGCCGTCGTGATCATGATCGTCGGCGTCGCCCTGTTCCTGCGGCTGGTGCAGACCATCTTCCGGCCCTCCAAGGTGAAGTACGAGTGCCCCGACTGCGGGCTCTCCCGCCACGAACTCGACGCGATCCACTGCAAGCACTGCGGTCGGCAGCTGCGTATCCGGACCGAGGGGCTGCCGGGCTGAGCTCGTTCGGCCGCGACGTTCCGTCAACTTGTCTAGGTGTTGTCTAGAAAAAACCCCAGCACTATACTGAGCGCGGCCCGCAGCAGCCTCAGGGCCGATCGGTCCAAACGCTCGAGGAGACGACCATGCCCCGGAAACCCGACGGTCCCCCGCTGTACGGCATCGGTGCCGTGTCCCGGCTCACGGGCCTGACCGACCACACGATCCGCGTCTGGGAACGCCGCTACTCGGCGGTTACGGCCGCGAGGGCGCCAAACGGGCGTCGGCAATACACCGAGGCGGACGTTCAGAAACTGGCGCTGCTCAAGCGGCTGACGCAAAACGGCATCGCAATCAGCCGCGTGGCCGGCGACACGGTTGACGAATTGCGCCGCCGCATGGACAGCCTCCGCGAGCTGGCCGCCGACACGGAGCCTCGCGCGCTGCGGCTAGCCGTCCTCGGCGACTTCCTCCCGCGGCAGTTGCGCGAACAGGAACCGGGCGCGCTCGACATCCGGATCGCCGACAGCATTCGCGAGCGCTTCGCCGCCGACCTGCACCGGCAGCCGGTCGACGTCGTCGTGCTCGAACGCCCGGTACTCGACGCCGAAACCCTGGACGTAATGCGGCAGCACCTCGAGGGCGCCGGCGCTGCGCAGGGGGTCATCGTCTACTCGTTCGGCCGCAGCCGCGACGTGAGCGCCGCGGCTGCGGAGGGCATCGTGGCGTTGCGCGCGCCGGTCGGGGCGGATGAGCTGTGCGACGCCGCGACCCGTTCTGCAGGCGCCGCCCGGCGCGTGCCAGGGATGGCCGCGGCCGACGACGAGGCGCTGTCCGCACCGGAAAGCTCGTTGCCGGTTGCGGCACGCCGCTTCAGCCCCCAGCAGCTCGCCAACCTGGCGTCGACAGATACGGGCGTCGATTGCGAATGCCCGCGCCACCTCGCCCAGCTCGTATCGGACCTGAGCGCGTTCGAGATCTACAGCGACCGCTGCGCGAACCGTGATGACGATGATGCGGCACTGCACCGGTTCCTGCACCGGACGACCGCCGAGGCGCGGGCCCTGGTCGAGCGGGCCCTGCAGAGGCTGGCCGAGGCCGAGGGCCTCCGCTACTAGCCCGGCAGTTACAAACTGATACAACGTTGTCTACTAAAAACTTAGACAAAATATTGACAATAATGCCCGTCGCGCTATCCTTGTCGCACGGTTTAAAGCACTGCGGTGCTACCGGATAGAGACAGTATTCACCTCCCCCGAACCCTCTGTCTCTGTTTGCTGCGGCCGGCGCTTGCGCCGGCCGTTTTTTGAGCCGGAGTACATGAACGAGCGACCCTTTGCGCAGGCGACGCGCCACGATGCCTTCGAGGCGCTGGAGCGATTTTTGCCGCATGCCGGTACAGAATACGCGGCGCGCCGTAACTTCGACCTGGGGCGCGGCGAACACCGCAATGTATCGGTACTGTCGCCCTATATCCGACACCGCCTCATCCTCGAGACCGAAATCATCGATGCCGTGCTGCAGCAGCATGGCCCTGACGCCGCCTCCCGGTACATCGAGGAAGTGTTCTGGCGTGCTTACTTCAAGGGCTGGCTGGAGCAACACCCGAGCGTCTGGACGGACTACCGGGCGACTGTCCGCGGTCTTATCGATACGCTGGAGGCCAACGCGGGCCTGCGCGATCGCTACCTCAGGGCGCTCGACGCCTCGACCGGCATCGACTGTTTCGACGCCTGGGTGACCGAACTGCAGACGACCGGTTACCTGCACAATCACGCGAGGATGTGGTTCGCCAGCATCTGGGTCTACACGCTCGGTTTGCCCTGGCAACTGGGCGCAGATTTCTTTTATCGCCACCTCGTCGACGGCGACCCGGCCAGCAACACGCTGAGCTGGCGCTGGGTTTGCGGCCTGCACACGAAAGGCAAGACTTACCTGGCGCGCTCGACCAACATCGTCAAATACACGGGCGGCCGATTCGTGCCCTGCGGGCAGCTCGCTAGCGAGGCGCCGCCGCTCAACGAAACCCAGGTCCACTCGCTACGGCCGCTTCCCGACGCGCAGTCGATCCCTGTCGGCGCAAAGGTCGGCCTGCTGGTCACGGAGGAGGACTGTGCGCCGGAAACAATGACGCTGGCAGCCTCGCCAGTCGCCGTCATGGGTGCGGTAGCAACCGGGTCGCGTTCGCCGCTCCCGATCGGAGCCGCGGCGCGCGAGTTTGCCATTGGCGCCGTGGCTGACGGCACGGAGCGGGCTGCGCGCCATTTCGGGATCCCGGCCCAGAGCATTCACGGCGCGGACTGGGACGACGCACTGGTCGCCTGGAGTCGTACCCGCAGGCTCGATGCAGTCGTAACCGCGTACGCGCCGGTCGGGCCCGTCGCAGAGCGGCTGGCCATTGCCCGACGGGCGCTTGCCGCCAACGGCGTGGCGCTGCTACAGCTGAGGCGGGACTATGATTCCTGCACCTGGCCGCACGCAACGCGGGGGTATTTCCGTCTGAAATCGCAAATCCCCGAGGTGCTCGAGACACTCGGTCTCGCCGGCCCCGAGGCTCCGTCGCAGCGTGCCACCGGCTGACGGCCGATACGAGTTGTTACAGTAATCGGGTAGATAAGCCCGCGGCCGGCAGGCATCCTCACTACTATCAACTACTGGAGTTACCGATGCGTGCGATTGCTGGACTTTGCGTGTTTATGGTGGCCGCCACGGCCTTTTCCGCCGGGGGCTCGCTGCTCGATCAGGACTTCCGACGCCTGGCTTCCGACGAGACGGTGAATCTCGCCGACGCCTACGGCGGCAAGGTGATTCTCGTCGTAAATACGGCTTCGAAATGCGGCAACACGCCGCAATACGAAGGCCTCGAGAAGCTGTACGAGGAATATCGCGACGATGGCCTCGTCGTTCTCGGCTTTCCGTCGAACGATTTCTTCGGCCAGGAGCCCGGAACCGAAGAACAGATCCAGGAGTTCTGCCGCCTTACCTACGGCATCCGTTTCCCGATGTTCGAAAAGGTCACGGTGAAGGAGGGCGAGGCCCATCCGTTTTTCGACGGACTCGCGAACGCCGCGGGCACCTACCCGACGTGGAACTTCCACAAGTACCTGATCGGCAGGGACGGCCAGCTCATCGCCGAGTTCAGTCCGCGTACCAAGCCGTACGACGAGCGACTCGTCGGCAGCATCAAGACCGCCCTGGCGCAATAGCAGCGGCGGTGCACGCAAAGCCGAACCTGCCGAGCAAGGACTGCGCCGTGTGTGGCCGGCCGTTTACGTGGCGTCGCAAGTGGGCCAGGACGTGGTCCGAAGTCCGTTACTGCTCCGCCCGCTGCCGCGCAAAACGCTGGAGCAATGCCCGAGGGGCCTGAGATCCGTCGGGCGGCGGATCGCGTCGCACGCGCGCTCGTCGGCCGGGTCGTCGAAGATGCCCGTTTGCACCTGCCGGCGCTGGCGCGGCGCGCACGGAAGCTCTCCGGCCGCGCGGTCACGGCCGTCGATACGCGTGGCAAGGCAATGCTGACGCGATTCGATAACGGCCTGACGCTCTACAGCCACAACCAGCTCTACGGCCGTTGGTATGTCATGAAACGGCCGCGCATGCCGCGGACGCAACGGCAGCTGCGGGTGGAGCTGCACACGGCCACGCATAGCGCTTTGCTATACAGCGCTTCCGACATCGAGATACTCGATCGCCGACAGCTCGAGCGACACCCTTTCCTGTCGCGTATTGGTCCGGACGTGATGGACTCCAGGCTTTCCGCGGACCAGCTGGCGGCCAGGCTATCAAGCGCGGATTTCGCGGGTCGCCAGGCGGGATCGCTGTACCTCGACCAGGCGTTTGTCGCCGGCATCGGCAATTACCTGCGATCCGAGATCCTGTTCGTCTCGGGTATCCACCCCGCAAGGCGGCCCACGGATCTCGATGCGCGCGAGCGGGAAAAGCTGGCGCGCAACACGCTACGCATTGCGCGGCGCTCGTATCGCACCGGCGGCGTGACCGTGCCCCCGTCGCTGGAGAAAACGCTGCGGGCGAGGAACTGGTCGTTCGGCGAGCGGCGCTTCCATGTATTCGATCGAGATGGCGAACGCTGTCACCTGTGCGGGAGCACGATCGAGCGCACAACGGTCGGCGGCCGCAACCTGTTTCTGTGTCCCGGCTGCCAGCCGGGATCGCGCGGCAAACGGGCAGGGCCGGCGAGATGTTGATTTGACACGATTCTCAGGTACCTTACGGTGCTGCGACGCAATCCACCCAGTAACCCGG
>JAAUYE010116055.1_pt1 | contig 16652 bp, 15 predicted proteins | sample 7278081 | NCBI WGS metagenome assembly JAAUYE01 (sample SAMN14350131, study PRJNA611818) | marine sediment metagenome | isolation source: surface marine sediment (0.6m) | place: French Polynesia: Moorea | collected 2018-08
AACCGGTCCCCTACGAAGTCGGGCACCGTGAAGTGGCCGAACTTGCGCAGATACGGTGCCAGCAGCAGGGCCAGCAGCACGTATCCCCCGGTCCAGCCCATGAGGTAGACCCCGCCCGCGTATCCCAAGAACGAGATGATGCCGGCCATCGAGATGAACGACGCCGCGCTCATCCAGTCGGCCGCGGTCGCCATGCCGTTGGCGAGCGGCGACACGCCTTTGCCCGCGATGTAGAAGTCGCCCGTGCTGTGGGCGTATCACCGGTCGCCAACGGCATGGCGACGGCCGCCGACTGGATGAGCGCGGCCTCGTTCATCTCGATGGCCGGCCTGATCGCGTTCCTCGGCTACGACGGTTCCGTGTACCTGATGGGATGGACGGGCGGCTACGTGCTGCTGGCCCTGTTGCTGGCGCCGTACCTGCGCAAGTTCGGCAAGTTCACGGTGCCGGAGTTTATCGCCGAGCGTTACTACTCGAAGACGGCGCGCATCGTCGCCGTTATCTGCCTGATCTTCATCTCGTTCACCTACGTCGCGGGCCAGATGCGCGGTGTGGGCATCGTCTTCTCACGCTTCCTCGAGGTCGACGTCACGGTTGGCCTGCTTATCGGCATGGGCGTCGTCTTTATCTACGCCGTGCTCGGCGGCATGAAGGGCATCACCTACACGCAGGTGGCGCAGTACTGCGTTCTGATTTTCGCGTACACCGTGCCGGCGATTTTCATCGCGATCCAGCTCACGGGCAGCCCGATTCCGCAGCTCGCGTTCGGTGGCGAGGTTGCTGACGGCACGCCGTTGCTCGACAAGCTCAACGACATCGTCACCTCGCTCGGCTTCAACGAGTACACGTCGGGCACCAAGAGTCGCATCGACGTGTTCTGTATCACGATGGCGCTCATGGTCGGCACGGCCGGCCTGCCGCACGTCATCGTGCGCTTCTTCACGGTACCCAGGGTGCGCGATGCGCGCGTCTCGGCCGGCTGGGCGCTGCTGTTTATTGCCATCCTGTACACGACCGCGCCCGCGGTAGGTTCGATGGCGCGTTACAACCTGCTCGAGACGATCCAGCCCGGCGAGGTCGGCGCCGTCGACGGCAACCTGGCGTACGACGAGCGGCCCGGGTGGTTCGAGACCTGGGAACAGACGGGGCTCGTGACGTTCGACGACAAGAACGGCGACGGCCGCATCCAGTACTACAACGACGCCAACCCGGAATTCGCGGCGCAGGCGGAGGCCTACGGCTGGCAAGGCAACGAGCTGAGCGTCGATCGCGACATCATGGTGCTGGCAAATCCTGAAATCGCGGGCCTGCCGAACTGGGTTATCGCACTCGTCGCCGCCGGTGGCATCGCGGCCGCGCTGTCGACGGCCGCGGGCCTGTTGCTCGTTATTTCGGCGGCCATCTCGCACGACCTGATCAAGGGCATCTTCCTGCCCAGCATCTCCGAGAAGCGCGAACTGCTGGCGGGGCGCATTGCCGCCGCGTTCGCGATCATGATCGCCGGCTACCTGGGATTCGACCCGCCAGGCTGGGTCGCGCAGGTCGTGGCGTTCGCATTCGGCCTGGCCGCGGCCTCGCTGTTCCCCGTCATCCTGCTCGGCATTTTCTTCAAACGCGTCAACAAGCAGGGCGCGATCGCGGGCATGTTGACAGGCCTGCTGTTCACCTACGGTTACATCGAGTTCTTCAAAGGCCTGTTCCTGAAGTGGGCGGGCGCGCCGTGGGGCGTGAACACGGCCGACAACTGGCTGTTCGGCATCTCGCCCGAGGGCATCGGCGTCGTCGGCATGGTGCTCAACTTCTTCGTGGCCATCGTCGTCAGCCACCTGACGGCGCCGCCACCGGATAGAATTCAGCACATGGTCGAGAACATACGCGTACCACGCGAACTGGAAGAGAAACACCTATGACACCAAGGACGTTTTGCATTGCGCTCGCCGCCGGGCTGGTCTTCGCCGGCCCAGCCGCGGCCAACGGCCTCTCCGACGAAGAGCAGCGCATGGCTGACTGGATCGATGCCCACGCCGAGGATGCGATCGCGCTGCTCGAGGAGACCGTCAATATCTCGAGCGGCACGATGAACCCCGAGGGCGTGCGCGAGGTTGGCGTTGTGATGCGCCGCGAGCTCGACGCGCTGGGGCTCGAGACGGAGTGGATAGAGATGCCGCCGGAGATGAACCGGGCGGGGCACCTGTTCGGCCGCAAGGGCGGCGACGGCAAGCGGTTTGTCCTGATCGGCCACCTCGACACGGTGTTCGAGGCCGACGACGACTTCCAGGCGTTTGTGCGCGACGGCGATGAGGCAACCGGCCCCGGCGTGGACGACATGAAGGGCGGCAATGTCGTTATCGTTTACGCGCTGAAGGCGCTTGCGGAGATCGGCGCGCTTGATGACATCCCGGTGGTCGTTGCTTACACGGGCGACGAGGAGAAGACCGGGTCGCCCCTCGACGTTGCACGCCACGACCTGATCGAGGCGGGAAAATGGGCCGATATCGCGCTCGGCTTCGAGGGTGCGGTTCACTACGACGACCAGGACTGGGGCACGACCGCGCGCCGCAGCGCCAGTAGCTGGATACTCGAAGTCGAAGGCAAGCAGGCGCACTCGTCGGGCATTTTCAACGAAGACGTCGGTGCCGGCGCGATCTTCGAGGCGGCGCGGATCCTGAACGCGTTCTACGACGAGGTGCGCGGCGAGGAATACCTGACGTTCAACGCCGGCACGATCCAGGGCGGTACGGACGTCACCTACGACGCCCAGCAGAACCGCGGCACGACCTTCGGCAAGACCAACGTTGTGCCGCAAAAAGTAATCGTGCACGGCGGACTACGGACAATCTCGCTGGACCAGCTAGAACGTACCAAGGCCAGGATGCAGGCAGTCGTCGAACAGAGCCTGCCGCACACGGCGGCGACGATAAGTTTTCGCGACAGTTACCCGCCCATGAAACCGACCGAAGGTAACGAGCAGCTGCGAATCGTGCTGTCCGACGTCAATGAGGCCCTGGGGCGCGGCCCGATGCCCGCGCTCGACCCGTCACGGCGCGGCGCCGCCGACGTATCGTTCGTGGCCGATTACACGGACGCGCTGGCCGGACTGGGTGCGCTGGGCAAAGGTGCGCATTCGCCCAACGAGTCGCTCGACCTGACCTCGTTGCCGCTGGCAATCAAGCGCGCCGCCATCCTCATCTACAGGCTGTCTAACGAGCAGTAATGGGCCACGCGCATCACAGCAGCAACATGCGCCGGGTGATCATCGCCCTGGTGCTGACGGGCACGTTCATGGTCGTCGAGGTTATCGGTGGCCTGCTGTCGGGCTCGCTGGCGCTGCTGGCCGACGCCGGGCACATGCTCACCGACACGATGGCCCTCGCGCTGGCTGCGGTCGCGTTCAAGGTCAGCAAGCGCCCGGCAGATACCCGCCTCACCTACGGCTACCAGCGCTTCCAGATCCTGGCGGCGTTCGTCAACGGCCTGAGCCTGCTGCTCATCGTCGGCTGGATCATGTACGAGGCTTTCCAGCGCTTCATCACGCCGCAAACCGTCATGGGACCGATGATGCTCACGGTTGCCGCGGCCGGTCTCGTGATCAACATCATTGCGTTCATCGTGCTCCACGGCGGCGATAAGGAGAACCTCAATATTCGCGGCGCGGCCCTGCACGTGGCCGGCGATCTGCTGGGTTCGGTGGCCGCGATCGTGGCGGCGATCATCATCATCTACACGGGCTGGATGCAGATCGACCCGATCCTGTCGATCGCGGTTGCGATACTGATCCTCAAGAGCGCCTGGGTGCTGGTGAAGCGCAGCGCGCACGTGCTGCTCGAGGGCGCGCCCGAGTGGCTGGACGTCGAGGCGATGCAGACGTACCTCGTGGAGCGAATTCCCGAGGTGGCGAGTATTCACCATGTGCATGTCTGGGGTCTGACCCCGCAGGACCTGATGCTGACGATGCACGTGTGCATCGACTCGGAGCCGGGTAACCCGACCGACGTTATCCGCCAGGTGAAGGTGTTACTGCGCGAAAAATACGGAATCGGCCACTCGACCATCGAGATTGAGACGGTCGATTGCGCCGACCACTAGTCGGTCGGTTTGACGCAGCCGATGTAGGGCAGGGTGCGGTTCTGCTCCGCATAGTCGAGCCCATAGCCGACGACCCACTCGTCGCCAATCCCGAACCCGACGTAGTCGATGTGGACATCGACCTCGGCACGTTCAGCCTTGTGCAGCAACGTGCAGGTCTTCACCGACGCGGGATTGTGCGATTCGAGCATGCCGATCAGGTACTTGAGCGTGTGGCCGGTGTCGACGATATCCTCGACGATCAGCACGTGGCGGCCGGCGATGTCGCCACGCACGTCCATCACGAGCCGCACGGCGCCGCTCTTGCTGCCGGAGCCGTAGCTCGATACGGCGATGAACTCGATCGTGCGCGGAATGGTCAACCGTCGCGACAGGTCTGCCAGGAAAACGAAGGCGCCCTTGAGTACTCCTACGAGTACGATCTCACCGGCATCGGCATAGTCGGCCGAAATCTGTTCGGCCATTTCCAGGACGCGTTTCTGAATGGCTTCTTCGGAGATCAGTTCGCGGGGTGACTTGTCGCTCAACGGGATTTCCTCGGGGGCTGAATGCGGTAAGGTAGCACGGATGAAGCGCTCGATCGCCATTGCCGGAAACATGGGTTCGGGAAAGTCGACGCTGGTCGAATTCCTGTCACGAACCTACGGCGTCACCCCGTTCTACGAGCCTAACGACGAGAACCCCTACCTGGCCGACTTCTACAAGGACATGAAGTCGTGGGCGTTCCAGTCGCAGCTGTATTTCCTGAGCAGCAAGTTCAAGCTCCACCAGGAGCTGGACCGACAGCCCGGCGTGGTCGCGCTCGACCGGACAATTTTCGAAGATGCCGAGATCTTCGCCACGGCGCTGCACCAGATGCGCAAGATCTCGAAGCGCGACTGGGAGACCTACCAGTCGTTTTACGGGGCGATCCTCGACGCGATCCGTCCGCCCGACCTCATGATCTACCTGCGTTGCTCGATGCGCACATTGCGGCAACGCATCCGCCTGCGCGGCCGCAAGATGGAGCAGGACGTGCCCCTCTCATACCTCAAACGGCTCGAGCGTCTCTACGACAACTGGATCGACTCCTACACGATGAGCGAGGTCCTCGTCCTGGAGACGGACAGGCTGGATTACATCCACGACCTGGTGCATCGGCTCGACGTCATGGAGCGCATCGAGGCTGAATTGCCGCCCGAATTCGGCAAGCCCGCCTGCGGCTGAAACCCGCGCCAGCACTGCGTTTCAGGGCGGTTTTGACCTTAAGTACAATCCACTATTGCAATCACAAATGCGAATCATTATCATTTTCGTCATTCTAGGCAAACCGCTATAAAAAACAGGCGCTTATGAAGATCAACGGCAACTCTCTCGCATCCATGAAGCGCGGACAAAAAGGCGTGATTGCAGCGGTTGATGCGACGGATCCGCAGGTGCAGCGGCTCATGACGCTGGGCCTGGTTGAAGGCACCGAGGTCGAGCTGGCCGGTGCTGCTCTCGGCGGCGACCCGATGGAGTTCCGCCTGTTCGGCTGCGGTATCTCCGTGCGCCAGGAACAGGCGCGGCGCTTTGCAGTATCGTCTCCGGGCTCTGGTGACTAAGACCGCCGAAACCCGAATACCCGTAACTGACATTTCCGTAAGCCGGCAGCCCAGTGCCAGCATCGCGGTTGTCGGTAGTCCCAATTCCGGCAAAAGCACACTCTTCAATCGCCTGACCGGCCTGCGGCAGCGCATCGGCAATTACCCGGGCGTCACGGTCGAAAAACACATCGGCACGCTCAAGACCGACGACCGCACAATCGAACTCGTTGACCTGCCGGGCACGCACGGGCTGAGTGCGCACTCGTACGAAGAACAGATTTCCATCGACGTCATCTTCGGCCGCATGGAAGGCACGCAGCCGCCTGACGCAATACTCGCCGTGGTCGATTCGACCAACCTCTACCAGGGTCTCTACCTCGTCCAGCAGCTGCTTGACCTCGGCGTGCCCGTCGCAGTTGCCCTGACAATGTCGGACGCCGCGGAGGCAGGCGGGCTCAGCATCGACGTCGAGAAACTGCAGCAGCATCTCAACGGCATCCCGATCTGCAGGGTCGTGGCGACGACCGGGCAGGGCATCGGCGAGCTGCGCGACGTGCTTGTCGGACTCGTGGACCAGCCGGCGGCCCAGCCGACCCGCGCCTGGCCGGAGCTGACCGAAGCGGCGCGTGAACTGGCGGAGGGCGCCACGGTGCCGTTGTCGAACGCCGAGATCGAACGGCTCCTGATTGACGGGCCCACGGGCAACAACCAGCACGTGCTCGAATGCCTCGGCGACGATGCCGATCAGCGGCTCGAGCAAATTCGCGAAGCGCTCTTTGGCATGGATCCACCGCTCGCGCGCGAGGCGCGTGTGCGTTATGCCTGGGTCCGGGATGTCATGCATGACGTCCAGCAGCATGCGCCCGTGTTCTATTCCTGGCGGGCCCGCTTCGGCGCCTGGCTGAATCGGCCCATCCCGGGAACGATCGGCCTGTTTCTCGTCATGGCCATCGTGTTCCAGGCCGTGTTTGCCTGGGCGACGCCGATCATGGATCTCATCGACGAGGCCACGGTTTCGCTCGGCGCCATGGTCGCCAACCAGCTCGGCGACGGCGCGTTTGCGAGTCTCGTGTCCGACGGCGTCATTGCCGGCGTCGGCAGCGTCATCATCTTCCTGCCGCAGATCCTGATCCTGTTCGTGTTCATCATCCTGCTCGAGGACTCCGGTTACCTGGCGCGCGCCGCGTACCTGATGGACCGGGCCATGCGCTCGGTGGGTCTGTCCGGGCAGTCGATCATCCCGATGATCTCGAGCTTTGCCTGTGCCGTTCCGGGCATCATGGCGACCCGCGTCATCCCGAACCGCCGGGATCGCATTGCGACGATTCTCGCCGCGCCGTTCATGACCTGTTCGGCGCGCCTGCCGGTTTACGCGCTGCTGATTGCCGCGTTCGTTCCGGCGAGGGACGTCGGCTTCCTGAACCTGCAGGGCCTCGTGCTGTTCGGCCTGTACATGTTCGGCATCATCGGCGGTGTGCTCACGGCGTTGCTGATTCGAAAGACCGCGTTGCGCGGACCGAAGCAGCCCTTCGCTCTGATGTTGCCCGAATTTCGCCGGCCCAACCTGCAAACCGTCTTTTTCCAGCTCATGGGGCGAGCGAAGGTCTTCCTGTATCGCGCCGGCACCGTGATCTTTGCCGTGGCCGTCGTGGTCTGGGCGCTGGCTTACTATCCGCGTGCCACCGACATTGATCCCGCGCTGACCGAGAACGAGGCGGCGGCCGTACAGCTCGAGCAGAGCTGGCTGGGACGGGCTGGCAAGTTCGTTGAACCTGCTTTCGAACCGCTCGGCTGGGACTGGCGCGTGTCCTCGGCGGTCATCGCCGGCTTCCCGGCGCGCGAGGTCGTCGTGGCCGTACTCGGTACCGTCTACGCGGTCGGCGACGAAGCCGACGAAGCGACGTTGTCGGAACGACTACGCAGCGCGACCTGGCCCGACGGCAGGCCCGTGTTCACGTTCGGGATGGTGATTGGCCTGCTGATCTTCTACGCCTATTGCCTGCAATGCGCGGCAACGCTGGCCGTCATCCGGCGCGAAACCAATACCTGGAAGTGGCCGATCTTCGCCTGGGTCTACATGACCTCGATAGGCTACGTGGGCGCGCTGGTCGCCTACCAGCTCCTCTAGCGGACCGGGAAACAGCCGAGATCTTCTGCCAGCAGTACGTCGCCGTCGTAACTGGCAGCCACGCTCTGCACGTTGCCGTCCAGGTCGCGCAGGCTGCGCGCCATGAAATGACTCAGTAACAGCTGACCGGCGCCGGCCGCCGCGGCGACCTGGCCTATCCGGCTCGGCTCGGCGTGCAATTGCTTTGCTCGCTCACTGGCGCCCTCGGGAATCACCATGTGCATGACCAGCAGGGAAGCGTCCTTTGCGAAATCGACAAACGCCGGGTCGCTGCCATTCTGGTCCGACGAGAATACGATCGACCTGTCATCCATCTCGACACGAAAACCCAGTGCCGGGACGATGCCGTGCGGCACGTGCTGCGCGTAGACGGCAATCGCCGATTCACTGTCGGCCAGCAGGTTCGTTTTAGCGTCGGCGTCTTCTGCAACCTCGGTCGGCACGAGCCGTGGCAGGCTGCCACCACCGTCGAGGTAACCGCCCAGGTAGCGGTAGGCGCCGGTTTCTCGGCCGATGTTGGCCGCCAGGAAATCGTCCAGCCCCGGAAAACGGCGGTTGCCGCTCGGGCCGGCCAACGGCAGCGGCCGCTTGCGGCCCGCGAAATTGCCGGACTTCAGCAACGCGACGAAGTCCGCAGCGTGGTCCGTGTGGAAGTGGCTCAGGCCAATGAAATCGAGCTCAGTGAAATTCGCGCCAGCTTCGCCAAAGCGCACGAAGCTGCCGCTGCCCATGTCGATCAGTACGCGCGACTCGCCATCAACCCAGACGACATAGGCTGTCGAGGCGCGGGCGTCATCGGCAATCGGCCCGCCAGACCCGAGTACCTGGACGGCCACGCCCTCGCCGGGCGGGCAGACGGGCGGCGAATCGGCCAGTGCAGCACCCATCGAGAACAGCAGTAGCAATGCGAGTCGGCCTCTCATGCCGACGAATTATAGATGGCATACTCGGCCGGTGTCCGAATCGATACTCGTCATAGCCTGCGGCGCGCTGGCGCAGGAAATTACTGCGCTCAAGCGTGCCAGCGGCTGGGATCACCTGCACCTGGCAACGCTGGACGCCTGGCTGCACAACCGGCCCGAGCATATTCCCGAGCGGCTGCGTGAGAAATTGCGGCGCTATCGCGATCGCTACGATCGCATCTTCGTCGCTTATGCCGACTGCGGTACGGGTGGCCGGATCGACGAGGTGCTCGAGGAAGAGGGCGTGTCGCGACTGCCGGGCGCTCACTGCTACCAGTTTTTCGCGGGTGCCGAACGATTCGACGCGCTTGCCGACGCCGATCCCGGCACGTTCTACCTGACGGATTTCCTCGCCCGGCATTTCGAACGGTTCGTCATTCGCCCGCTCAAGCTCGATGCGCACCCGGAGCTGCGCGATTCCTATTTTGGTAACTACCGGCGTCTCGTGTACCTGTCCCAGCAGCAGGATGACCAGTTGCTGCAGGCGGCCCGAGCGGCCGCGGACCGTCTCGGGCTCGATTTCGAGCATATCCATTGCGGATTCGGCGATTTAGAATCGGGGCTGGCCGGGTTCGTGGCGGAAACAACCGATGGTTAAGCTGATCCTGATTTCGTGGCGGGACATTCCGTCGCAGGTCATCGTGCAGCGCGGCCGGCAGCGCGAAAAGGCCATGCTCAGCCAGCGCTTCCAGGAAGCCATCGACCGGGCCGCAATGCGGGCAGGCAAGGGCGGTTCCGACGCCTACATTGCTGAATGGCGCCGCGACCGCACGGCGCTGGAAACAGACGACGACCTCGGCGCGATCGCCCGGGGAGAAATCGAGAAGCTGGAGTCCGAGTATTCCGACGACCGACTGCAGCAGATGATCAGGAACCACGGCTCGAACGAGCCCCAGTAACCGGAGCACCGTGTCATGACAGAAACCGTGGTCAGCTCGTCCAGTAAGGAAGTCCGCATTGGCTTCGATCGACCATTTGTGATTATCGGCGAGCGCATCAATCCGACGGGCCGCAAGGTCCTTGCCGAGGAAATGAAGAACGGCGACTTCAGTCGCGTCGAAGCGGACGCGGTCGCGCAGGTCGAGGCAGGCGCTCACATGCTCGACGTCAATGCCGGCATCCCGCTGGCCGATGAGCCCGCGATACTCGCCGAGGCGATCAAGCTCGTGCAGTCGGTGACCGATGTACCGATATCGATCGACTCCTCGATCGTGGCTGCGCTCGAATCGGGCCTCGCGGTTTACGAGGGCAAGGCGCTCGTTAACTCGGTGACGGGCGAGGAAGAGCGGCTGGAGTCGGTGTTGCCGCTGGTGAAAAAGCACGGCGCGGCCGTCGTCGCGATCTCGAACGACGAAACCGGAATCTCCGAGGACCCTGACGTACGTTTCGAGGTCGCGAAGAAGATCGTGGAGCGCGCGGCCGACCACGGTATCCCGCGCGAAGATGTCGGTGTTGATCCGCTGGTCATGCCGATCGGCGCAATTAACACGGCGGGCAAGCAGGTCATGCACATCGTTCGCCGTCTGCGCGACGAACTGCAGGTGAATACGACCTGCGGCGCATCGAATGTCAGCTTTGGACTGCCCAACCGCAATGGCATCAACGCCGCCTTTCTGACGATGGCCATCTCGTCAGGGCTGACGTCGGCGATCACGAGCCCGCTGCACGATGAGACGATGCAGGCCGTTCTCGGTGCCGACGTGATGATGGGTCACGACCCGGATTGCCGGAACTGGATCGCCAAGTACCGGGAGCCCACTGCCGATCGCGAACCGCGGAGACGCCGCCGTCGCCGTCGCGGGTCGAATGACCGATAAGAAGGCCTGGATCGTCTTTACCCCGTCCGGGCGGCGGGGCTCCTTTGCGCTCGGCACGCCCGTGCTCGAAGCGGCGCAGAGTCTCGGCGTCGACGTGGACACCGTTTGCGGCGGCCGCGGACTGTGCGGTCGCTGCCAGGTCACGTGCTCCGAGGGTGAGTTCACCAAGCATCAGATTCGCTCGAGCGCCGACAACCTGACGCCGTTTGGCGAGGTTGAGACCCGCTACAACGAGCGCCGCAAGCTGAAACCGCTCGCGCCCGGCAGGCGGCTAAGCTGCCAGGCGCGCATCCAGGGGGACCTGGTCATCGACGTGCCGCCCGAAAGCCAGGTGCACCGCCAGGTCGTGCGCAAGGACGCGGATCATCGCGACATCACGCTGGACACGGGCGTGCACCTGTATTTCGTCGAGGTGCGCGAGGCGAACATGGACGAGCCGAGTGGCGACGTACAGCGGCTGCTCGAGGCGCTGGCCTCCTCGTGGGGGCTGGAGAACCTCGTCTTCGATACCGAGATATTGCCGGACATCCAGGCGGCGCTGCGCGAGGGCAAGTGGGCAGTGACGGTCGCCGTGCACAATCAGCGCGATGTCATCGCTGTGTGGCCCGGAATCAAGCCGGACGCCTATGGGCTCGCGATCGATATCGGCTCAACGACGGTTGCGGCTCACCTGTGCAACCTGACCAGCGGCGAGGTCGTGGCGACAGGCGGCATCATGAATCCACAGATACGTTTTGGCGAAGACCTCATGAGCCGCGTGTCCTACGTCATGATGCATCCCGAAGGCGCCGAGGAGATGACCGCAGCGGTTCGCGCCGGCATCAACGACCTCATCGCCGAAGTCGCGGGCGAGGCCGGCATCGAAACGACCGACATCGTCGAGCTGACGGTTGCGGGCAACCCGATCATGCACCACCTGTTCCTCGGCATCAGCCCGGTCGAACTGGGCAGCGCGCCGTTTGCTCTCGCGACCGACGAGGCAATCAACTTCTGGGCGCCCGAGCTCGACCTCGACGTGAACAAGGGTGCGCGGGTCTACGTGCTGCCGTGTATCGCGGGCCACGTCGGCGCCGACGCGGCTGCGATGATCCTCGCCGAAGAGCCGCACCTGCACGATGAAATCTCGCTGGTCGTCGATGTTGGCACCAACGCCGAGATCGTGCTCGGCAACAAGGATCGGCTGCTGGCCTGTTCGAGCCCGACAGGTCCCGCGTTTGAAGGCGCACAGATCAGTTGCGGCCAGCGCGCGGCGCCCGGGGCGATCGAGCGCGTCCGCATCGATCCCGAATCGCTCGACGTGCGCTTCCGTGTGATTGGCTCCGAGCTCTGGTCGGACGATCCGGGGTTCGACGAATCGATCGAGTCGCTCGGCATCACGGGTATCTGCGGCTCCGGCATCATCGAAGCCGTGGCCGAGATGTACCTGGCCGGCGTCATTACCGAAGACGGCGTAGTGGATGGGTCGCTGGCCGAGCGCAGTGACCGAATCATCGCCGACGACCGTACCTTTTCTTTCCTGCTGCACGACGGCAAGCAGCGCATCGTCGTGACCCAGAACGACCTGCGCCAGATTCAGCTTGCCAAGGCCGCGCTCTATGCCGGCGTGAAACTGCTGCTGGATCGCGCCGGCATCGACAAGGTCGATCGCATTCGCCTGGCTGGCGCGTTCGGCAGTCACATCGATCCGAAGCATGCCATGGTGCTCGGGCTGGTGCCTGACTGCGATCTCGACAAGGTGGCCTCGGCCGGCAACGCGGCCGGGACGGGCGCACGCATCGCTTTGCTCAACGTCGGCGCTCGCCGCGAGATCGAAGAGGTTGTGCGCAAGGTCGAGAAGATCGAGACAGCCGTTGAGCCGAAGTTTCAGGACTACTTCGTCGACGCGATGGCAATCCCGAACAAGACGGACGAGTTTCCACGACTGTTCGCGGCGGTGCAGCGACCGGCATTAAGGACTGCCGAGTCACAGCAGGCCGGGCGGCGCCGCAGGCGGCGGATGCGCTGAAAGTGCTTGTTGGGGTCAGCCGGCGCCGCTAGGATGCCCCGATGAAAAAAACAATAATCGGACTCGGGGCCGTCCTCATTGGCCTCATCGCCATTGTACTTTTCAGGGCCAGCACGGTCTTTGAAGACGTTCAGATTCCACCCGCGGAGAATCTGGCCCGGGTCGAGCTCGACGAAGAGCGTGTTGTCGAGCGCATGGCCGGCGCGATCCGCTTCCCGACGATCTCGCACGACGATCGTTCCAACTTCGACGCGGACGCTTTCCTGGCCTTGCACGACTACCTGCGTGAGTCGTTTCCGCTCGTGCACGAGCGGGCTGAGCTGACACTGATCAACGACTACAGCCTGCTGTTCCACATTGCGGGTTCGGATTCGTCGCTGAAGCCTGTCATGTTCATGGGGCACATGGACGTCGTGCCGGTCGACGATGTCACGCTGGCCGAATGGACCCACGATCCTTTCGCAGGAGTGGTCGCCGGCGGCGAGATCTGGGGCCGCGGGACGATCGACAACAAACTCTCCGTCATGTCGTTTCTCGAGGCCACCGAAGCGCTGATCAGGGATGGATTCGAGCCCGAGCGCTCGCTGTACCTGTCCTTTGGTCACGACGAGGAAGTGGGCGGTCTGGACGGTGCAAAAGCCGTCGCCGAGCACCTCGCGGAGCAGGGTATCCAGTTCGAGTTCGTGGTCGACGAGGGCGGCGTCATTCTCGAAGGCATCATCCAATCGGTGGATCGCCCCGTTGCAATGATCGGCGTTGCCGAGAAGGGCTACCTGAACCTGAGGCTCAGGGTCGACGCGCCGGGCGGGCACTCTTCGCGGCCACCGCCGCAGTCGGGGCTCGGGATCCTCAGCCGCGCGATCGTCAAGCTCGAGGACAACCCTTTCCCGTCAGAGCTTACCCATATCAAGAAAACATTCAGCGCCTACGCGGCGGACGCAAAATTCACTGACCGGCTGGCCATGGGTAACACCTGGCTGCTCAGCCCGATTATCAAGGCCGCACTCCTCAAAGATCAGGCAGTGGCTGGCGCAATGCGCACGACAACGGCTGCCACGATGGCCTCCGGCAGCTCGAAGTCGAACATCTTGCCGACGCGCGCCGAGGCGGTTGTCAACTTCCGCATTCTGCCGGGCGACACCGCGGAGCTGGTCAGGGACCGGGTCGTCGACATCATCGATGACGAGCGGGTCGAAGTGATCATGGAGACGAATATTAACCCGTCGCCTGTCTCACCGACCGATTCCTGGGGCTATGAACTTCTGTCGAGGACCATTCGCGGCTTCGATGACGACATCCTGGTCGCGCCGAATCTGCTCATTGGTGGGACCGATGCCCGGTACTTCCATGCGGTATCCCCGAATGTGTATCGCTTCATCATGGTCCGCGCGAATCCGGATACGCTGAATATCGTGCACGGAATCGACGAACGCATCGCCATCGAGGACTACCTGACGGCGATACGGTTCTACTACGCGCTGATCCGCGAAGCGACGGGCTAGAGGACCTTCAGAGCCCGACCAGCTGGGCGTGAATCCCCTCGCTCTGGACTTTTGCCAGAATGTCGTGAGATTGCACTTTATCGGTGTCATAACTCACGAGGATCATATTGGGTTTGTCGTCCCGATTGGTGGCTTTTAACACGCCGCCCATCTTGTACAGGTGATTCTCGAGTGTCTGCAATTGATCGGCCGGCAGCGTCTCGTCAATGTGCAGCATGACGTCGGCAACATTCTTGGTCATTGTGGTCTCCGTCTCGCGACGATCTTGCATCTATCAACTATTCGTTTAGGGGCGAGTGTCCTGTTTTCAATGGGCGGAAGTACTTATCGGAACGCCGTGTTCGCCGTGAAACGGCAGCAGCTATCGATGACCCCACCAAGCGGTGGGGTCATCATCAGGCAGGCGGCAGGTGCTAGTGCTGCGGGTACGGGTCCGTGCACGGGGTGTGCAGGTGATTGTTGTCGCGCACCAGGTCCTCGATGTTCCTGAAGCTCTGGAAGTTGCTTTCATCCACGCCGAGATTCAGCGTGTAGTCCAACGGGTTGCCAGCCGGATTCCATACGACGAGAAAGGCCGTGGTGAACGGAGCAAAGATCGGGGCGCCCAATGTATCGGACTGTGAGCAGTCGAAGTACGGCTCGGTTACGCAACCATTCGGAAGGAACCAGCTCAGGTTGAGCGGAGTTTCCGTGTCTTCCGGCGGCAATACGAAGATCGGGCGCTGTTCGTTGCCCTGTGCACGCGTATTGAAGACGGGCAGTACACCATGGCCTAAGGGTACGTCGAACGGCAGGTCAAAGAACGCAGGATCCTGCACGGGTGCCGTTCCGAAAGGAGCCACCAGCGCGATGGCCGGATAGTGGTTCTTTGTCTGGTTGCACGCAGGCGGGATTGGCGACGCCAGGACGAATGCGGTCGGAAAGAACAGACTTTGTGCGTGAGCGATGTCTGAGGGAAGGACCGTAAACTGGAAGACATCAATATCTTCCGGGTCGAGCCACGCAAAGATGGCCTGAGAGTCCATCAACGGAAACTTGATGAAGTGCGGCTGCGCCCAGCTCGAATCGGCTTCGGCTCGCTTCCAGGGCTTCGGCTCACTCAAAAGGATTTCCTGTCCGTAGTCGTTGTACTCTCCCGTGCGAACAACGATCTGCTCCTCGACATCCAGGTTATGCGCACTCGTGACAGGCGAGAAACACATAATTAGCGGCAGCAATAACATCGACAAATTGAAAGGCTTGCGCATGATTAGATCCCCAATTGGCAAATGTAGGTCGGTTGCATCGAATGGCAGCCCGGCGATCTTGGGGTCCTTCGTCGCGTCGCAGAAGGCGTGGCGGAGGAAGCGAGGACCCGTGGCTTTGCGTCCCTGACTTTGGTCAAGTTTGCCTTTGTCGATTGGACAGCGTCTAACAGCGCCCGAATGGCCGTCAATTCTGGGATGTACTTAAATTAGACGCGGTCAAAGCAGAAACCGGGTGGAGGAATGGTGGGCGATACCGGTCTCGAACCAGTGACCTCTGCAATGTGAATGCAGCGCTCTCCCAACTGAGCTAATCGCCCACTCTCGCCAAAATACGCCTTGCCGCGGCAGCCGATCTATCCGGGATCATGCCTACTTGCGGGATCGCCGCCGCCGTCGGCGGCCACCGCGTTCGGGTTTCGCCCTCGGTTCCGGTGGCGGCGGCAGTTCGGGAAGCGTGTCCTGCTCTTCGAGTCCGTCGAGGATGAGCTCGCGCATCGCGGCGTCGGTCGCCGCGTCCGTATCGATCGGCGTGTAGTTCGCCAGTCGCTCCTCGACCTGCTGGCAAGCGCGGTCCCAAAGCGACTTCGAACCCGTCTCCTCCCAGGTCTCGCGGTTGGCGCGGTCGATGACCGGGTCGGTCAGGTAGAGCTCCTTCGGCCACTGTGCCAGCGTATGCGGTGACGTGATCAGGTGATCCTCGGCCATGAGGTCGCTAACGAGTTGGCCTGTCGGCAGGTCGTCTAGTACTTCGAGCTCACGCACGAAGTGCAGGCATTGCCCGCAGACTTCGTTGTCGAACACGAGCTTCGGCAGGCTGAAGGTCAAAACGAAGTCGAGCATGCCCGGGCCGGAAACTGAATTGACGCCCGCAATCGCGGCCAGCAGCGCGCTGCTGAAGGTCTCGCCGCCGCCCTGGGCATCCAGGAATTTGCCGTCGGACAGCGCCATGTAGGCCTGAGTCGGCAGGTCGAGCGACTTCGCGATCGCAACGTAAGCCACGTTGAGGTGCTGCGCCTCGATCGCGGCCATCGGTGAGCTAGCCGCCTTCATGTGGAAGGTCGCCGGCGCGCCACCGAACAGCACCGGGGCGCCCGGTCTTACGATCTGCGCCATCGTGAGGCCGGTCAGGACGTCGACGCAGTGAAACACGAGCGCACCGACGAGCGTGACGGGTGCGATCAGGCCCATGAGAGTGACGGGCACGACCTCGATCGGGATGCCGGCCTCGACACAGTCCAGCAGGTTCTGGCACGAGTCCTCGCCGTAGCGGAAGTTGCCCGTTGCCGTAATCGTGAAGATCGACATCGGCCTGGCGATCAGGTCGTCACGGTCCGCGCGGA
>JAAUYE010197079.1_pt1 | contig 16638 bp, 14 predicted proteins | sample 7278081 | NCBI WGS metagenome assembly JAAUYE01 (sample SAMN14350131, study PRJNA611818) | marine sediment metagenome | isolation source: surface marine sediment (0.6m) | place: French Polynesia: Moorea | collected 2018-08
CGGCCGACGCGTGCGGCGTGGTCACGGCCGACGTTCCCTCGAAGTGGAACATGGAGGGCGGTGAGCTCCTGCCCGAGCCCGGTGAGGAGGCCGCCTGGCTGGAGCGACACCGCCAGCACGGCGGCACGTGACTCGGAAGGCCTCGGAGGACGGCTTCGTCGAGGGTCCGGAACGAGCCGCGCCGGAGCCGCCATGTCCGCGACACGCCGCATCGACCTGCCTCCCTACACGAGGGGCTGGTTCGCGGTGGCGAGCAGCAGCGAGCTCGATGCGGGCGACCTGCTCCCCCGCCACTACTTCGGCCGCGAGCTGGTGCTGCTCCGCAGCGAGAGCGGCGAGGCCCGCCTGATCGACGCCTACTGCCCGCACCTGGGCGCCCACCTCGGCCACGGCGGCCGCGTCGAGGGCGACGACGTCGTCTGTCCCTTCCACGGCTGGCGCTTCGGCCGGGACGGAGCCTGCACGGGCATGCCCTACGGCACGCGTATTCCCGCAGCGGCCAGAACGGAGCTCTTCGAGCTGCGCGAGCAGAACGGCGTCGTGCTGGCCTGGCACGACCCGGAGGGCGGCGCGCCCGACTTCGAGCTGCCGGTCTTCGACGACGGCCACTGGACGGAGCCGGCCTGGAAGACCTGGACGATCCGGGGTCACACCCAGGAGGTGTGCGAGAACACCGCCGACTTCGGCCACTTCCGCTTCATCCACGGCACCCACGTGATGAGGCCCCTGGGCGAGCCGCGCAGCGACGGCCCCTTCTTCGAGGTGGCCTTCGAGAGCGACCCGGAAGCGCTCGTGCCGGAGCTGCGGCTGGACCAGCCCGAGACCGCCGGCTCGGGCTACTGCTTCGGCCCGGGCCTCACCGCCGCCGACATCGTGCCCAAGGGCTCGGGGCTCACCGCCATGCAGCGGCTCTACGTGACGCCGGTGGACGACGAGCGCGTCGAGCTGCGCGGCATGGTGAACGTGGGCCGCCTGTCCGACGAGGCGGCCACCCGCGCCTTCGCCGAGGGCCTCACCAAGGCCGTCTTCGAGCAGTGGGAGCGGGACGTCCCGATCTGGGAGCACAAGCGCTACCGCCGAAACCCGGCGCTCAACGACAGCGAAGCGTACCTGGCCACCTTCCGCCGCTGGTACCGGCAGTTCTATCCCGCCCGCGCCACCGGCGCCGACTGATCGGCCCGAGCACGACGTGCGCGCCCCGCCCTACTCGACCCGCGCCGACGAGCTCTTCGCGCCCGAGACCATCGCCTCTCCGCACGCCCTGTTCGCCCGGCTGCGGAGGGATCGCCCGCTGTCGCGCGTCGCCGACACCGGCGTGCACCTCGTCGCCACCTGGGACCTGATCGACGAGGCCCTCCAGCGCGAGTCCGACTTCTCGGCGAACCTCACCGGCGTGCTCGTCCGCGGCGAGGACGGCCAGCCGGGCGTCTTCGAGCTGCCCGCCACCGACGCGAGCCAGGTCATCGCCACCGCGGACGAGCCGGACCACGCCGTGCACCGCCGGCTGGCGCAGCCGCGGCTGGCCGCGTCCCGGATCGCGGCGCTCGAGGAGCCGATCCGCGCGTGGACGAAGCAGGCCGTGGAGCCCTGGCTCGCCGCGGGCGGCGGCGACTGCGTCCCCATCGCCGAGGTGGTTCCCGCGCGGGTCGTCGCGGCCCTGCTGGGCCTGCCCGACGGCGACGTCAGCCGGCACCGGCACTGGGCGATGATGGGCGGAGACATGCTGGCCGGCGACGTCACGCCGCAGCGGCTCGGCGAGTTCGCCCAGGAGACCGCCCGGATGGTGGAGTACCTGGCACGTCACCTCGAGAAGGCGCGCGTGGCTCCGCGCTCCGGGCCGGACGCGCCCCTCCTGCACGCGCTCGCGCGCGGCGTCGACGGCGGAGCGATCGGGGCCGGCGCGGCCATCGGCATCGCCATCGTCATGTTCGGCGCCGGCGGCGAGTCGACGGCCGGCCTCATCGGCAGCGTCCTGCGGCGGCTCGCCGAGGAGCCCGCCCTGGCCGAGCAGCTGCGCCGCGACCCCGAGCTCGTGCCGCGCTTCGTGGAGGAGGTGGCGCGCCTCGACCCGCCCTTCACCTTCCACTACCGCGCGGTGCGCCGCGACTGCGAGCTCGCCGGCGTGGAGCTCACGAAGGGAGATCGGCTCATGCTGCTCTGGGCCTCCGCCAACCGCGACGCGGCCCACGTCGAAGACCCGGACGCCCTGCGCCTCGACCGGCGCCACCCCAAGGACCACATGAGCTTCGGGCGCGGCAGCCACTTCTGCATCGGTGCGCCACTCGCGCGGCTCGAGGCGCGCGTCGTCTGCGAGGAGGTGCTGCCCCGGACCTCGGAGCTGTCGCTGCTGGAGCACGACCCGCCGGTGCCCGCCCACAGCATCTTCGTGCACCGTCTGGAGCGCCTGCCCGTCGTCGCGAAGGCCCGGCACACCGGGACCTGAGCCCGAGCGCGCCCCCCTCCGACGCGGCGGCCGCTTGCGCCGGACCCCGCGGGATGGCGCCTCGGAAGGCCGAGAAGGGGCCGTCGGCCCAGGTGATCTCGCTCAGGGTGCGCTTGCAAGATCTCGATGCGAGCGCGACCTCGGCGACGGCGATGGAATCCGGTGCGATCAGGGCTGCGTCATCCGGGCGAACGTGACGTCCCGGAACGGAGGGGACGGCATCTCCGCCGCCAGGAGCTCAGTGGTCGGGAACACTGCGACCGGGAACACGGGATTCGGCCTCGCGATGAGGGGCCCGGGCAACCCCTCCGGATACGCGGAGAACGTCAGCGCCTTCAACACGGCGGGCGCCGTGGCCGGGGGCATCCAGACCGGTACGAACGTCTGCGACACGACGACCTGTCCGTAGCAGAGCCCCGCGCGGAGGCGCCGCCTCCGCGTGGCCGCGGCCCGATCGCCGCCGGGCGTCACGGGATCCCGGGAACCGGCTGGGCGACGAGCGAGCTCACGCAGGGCCCGCGGATGTCGATTCCCACGGCTTCCTCGCCGAGCGAGTTCACGAACGGCGTGTCCACCTTGATCGAGGTGTGGCTCGGACGCGTCGGGCCGGACGTCGAGCGGTTGAAGTCGCTGGACGGGTTCGAGACGTCGTCGAAGTCGGTCGCGTGGCCCGTGAACCAGAGATCGTCGATCTGCTCCCCGTCGGCATCGCTGAGAGTGCCTCCGTCGGCCTCCTCCACGTCGACGAGCCGCCGGGAGTCGAAGCTGTTGTCGGGCATCCGCTCGTCGACGTGGAAGATCGCGACCCCGCCGTCCTGGGACGAGAGGTCGATGAAGGCCTCGAGACCGCGGTCGTAGCCACGATACGTGCGGTACTGGGCGAGGAAGTACTCGTATCGCGAACACGCTCCGACCACCCCATCGGGGCTGTCGAAGAGGGGGGCGACGCCGACCTGGAGCGAGCTGGCCGCTCCAGAGCCCACGTCGCGCGCCGTCTCGACGAGATGGAGCTCGACCGGACTCTTCGCGTGGGCCCACTCCAGCCGGTAGAGCGACCACGCCGAAGGCAGCACGGGCGTCTCGCCGTCGTACAGGTCCTCACCCGGAACGTGTCCGAACCATCCCGTCCCCATCACGCCGTAGGCACCGATGCCCTGCGAGCTTCCCTCCACGTCGTAGAGGTCGGGAAGGCCGAAGATCAGGTGCCCGAGCTCGTGCACCATCACGCCGAGGGTCGAGCTGTGGTCGGGAACGTAGACCTGGTCGTCTACCCCGCGCTGGATCTCGGCCATGATGGCGAACGCCCCTTCCAGCAGGACGCCATCGAATGTCTCGAGGTCGCCGTTCTCGTCCGTGAGGATCACGGTGTTCTTCTGGGGCCAGACCGAGGGGCTCGCGCTCGGGTCGCGCGACTGGTCGTGACCGGAGGCCACCACCAGGATCGCGAGCTCCTGAGGGGTGAGAATGCCGTCCGCCGGCGCCACATCGAAGCTCGCGAAGTCGATGTGCGGGTCCGCCCCCTCGATGGCGTCGCGAAAGATCTGCCCCTTCGCGTCCGCCTCGGCCTGGCTCGGTCGCGCGTACTGGCCCGGATTCGGGTGCGGCCCGGAGATGCGAAGCCACCCGATGACGCCGTCGTTGGGGTCCCCGTCCCCCTCTCCCGCAGGCCGAAGCCGCGCGACGTCGTTGGAGGCGTCGCGGTAGTAGTCGATCACGGTCCTGGCCTCGGGATCCTCGGGCACGTCGAGCTTCGGGGCCCAATCGTCCAGGTCGGCGAAGCTTGCCGGAGCGTCGTCGTACTCGACGAGGATCATCACCACGGCAGGCTCGAGCTCGCCCGCGTGCAGTCGTCCGAGGTCGAAGGACTCCTCCGGCGGATACCACGGGAACTCGGGCCGGACGGGCTCTCCCTCCACGACAGGAGGCGGGCGGTGCGCGCGACGTTGCGTGAGCAGCGGCCTGGAGCCCGAATAACCCCGCACGTAGTACCAGAAGCCGTCCTCGCCGCGAGCCACGGTGTGACCGGTCTCGGTCTCGACCCAGCTCACGTGCTCGTCGCCCCGCTGCGCCGCCACGAAGCTGTGGCCGTCGGGCTGCTCGATGGTCCGGAGCACACCGGGCGCCGGGACCGCCCAGGTCGGGCTGGCGCCGGCGAGGGTCACGCCCAGCGCGAGGACGAGCGGGAGGAGACGGACGGGCTTCGGCATCGAGGGCTCCTTTCGCTGGCTCGATCGCGGGGTGGCGTCGTCCCTCGCGGCTTCCGGCCACCTCCGCCGGTTGGACCCAACCGTCGCCCATCCCAGGCCTCCGGGACGTGAAGGACTTCACAGGACCGTGGATTACGGGAGAGCGCCGCGCGGGCGTCGGGACTCACCGGCCGCGGGATTGACGGATCCGGGTGGCCGTGGGAGGGTGAGCGCAGCCGCTGCCGCGCACCGGAGCCGGTCGGGCGGCACCCCTCGGAGAGGACATGTTCGATCTCGATGCGGGCGACGAGCTCGGCCTCGTCGTCGACACCGCGCGCCAGCTCGCGGAGACGGAGCTGGCTCCCCGCCAGCGCGAGTCGGAGGCCGCGCGCCACGTGGCGGCGGAGCTGCGCACGACCTGGAACGCCGTCGGTCTCTCGGACCTGGAGGTCCCCCGCACGCTCGGGGGTGCCGGCTTCGGCAGCCTCGCACGCGCGCTCGTCAACGAGGAGCTCGCCGCCGGTGATGCGGGCGCGGCGCTCGCCCTCGACGCCTTCGGCCCCGCCCTTGCCGCGCTGCTCGAGGTGGGCGGCGAGGGGGCAGTGGCAGAGCTGCTGGGAGCGCTCGGCGAGGAAGGGCAGCGGGCGCTGCTGATCGGCCCGGGCGACGCCACCATCGAGATCGGCCCCGACGGCGTGACCCTCGAGGCTCCCTGGGTGCCTGCGGAGCGCGTGGGCGCCGCGGTGGTCCTGGCGGGGGACGAGGCCCTGCTCGTGACCGAGCGGCTCGCGCTCACCCCCGTGCGCGGCGCCGGCCTCCGCGCCGCCGGCGCGGCCCGTCTCTCCGCGGTCGCCGCGCCCGTGGCCGGCCGCTGGGCAAGCCCCGAAGGAGTCGTGCGCGCGCGCGCCCGGGCCCGGCTCTACTTCGCCTCGCTGCTGCTCGGCGTGCTGCGCGCCGCCTGCGAGTTCGCAGCCGGCTACTCGCAGCAGCGCGTGGCCTTCGGCAAGCCGATCGGGCACCACCAGGCGCTGGCCTTCCTGATCACGGACATGCGCATCGCGCTCGACGCCGCCCGGCTGCTGGTGCACGAGGCGGCCTGGCGGGTGGACCAGCGCCTGCCCTGTGCCGCCGAGGCGGCCGCCGCGTGGGCCGAGTGCATCGAGGCCTCGCGGCTGATCGGCCCGGGCGGAGTGCAGGTGCTCGGAGGGCACGGCTTCATGGCCGACTATCCCGTCGAGAAGCACATGCGCGAGGCGCGCGCCCTGGGGCTGGCGCTCGGGGGCTACGACGCGGCGGTCGAGGAGGCCGGCCTTCTGCTGAGCACGTGCGACGCGCCCCTCGGTCTGGGCGTCGCGGGGTCCCTGTGATGCACTTCGCCGTCGACGAGGCGACGCGGCGCCGCATCGAGGAGGTCCGCGAGCTCGGCGAAAAGGAGATCCGGCCGGTCGGCCTCGAGGCCGATCGCAACGGCGCACCGATCCCCGTCGGCCACCCGTTCTTCGATCGCTGCCTCGCGCGCGGCGAGGGACGGACGCGCTGGCGCCGCCCCGGCGGCCCCCCCAGCGAGACGCCGTCCCCGCGCTCCACGGTGGCGACCCTGCTGCTGGCCGAGGAGCTCGCCTACTGGGACCGGGGCGTGATCATCGCCATGCCGGGGCCCGGGCTGCCCGAGCAGAGCGTGCTCGGCATGGGCACGGAGGAGCAGAAGGAGAAGTACCTCGGGCCCTTCGTCGCGTCCGACCGCCCGCGCTGGGCGTGCTTCGCGATGACCGAGCCCGGCGCGGGCTCCGACGCGGCGGCCATCCGCACCCAGGCCCGGCGCGACGGCTCGGGCTGGATCCTGAACGGAGCCAAGTGCTTCATCGGCGGCGCGTCACGCGCGGACTGGATCCTGGTGCAGGCCACCCTGGATCCGAGCCAGGGGCGTGCCGCCCAGCGCGCCTTCCTCGTCGAGCGGGGAACGCCCGGGCTCGGCGGCTTCAAGATCGAGCGCAAGATGGGACTCAAGGCCTACGAGTCCACGTCCTTCACGCTCGAGGACGTGCGGGTGCCCGCCGCCAGCCTGCTCGGCGGCGAGGAGCGCTACGGGCGCAAGGCCGGCTTCGAGGCCGCCATGAAGACCTTCAACGCCGGACGACCGGTGATCGCCGCCAACGCCGTGGGCATGGCGCGGGCGGCCCTCGACGAGTCGCTCCGCTTCGCGCGCGCCCACGACCTGCTCGGCCGCGAGCGGGTTCGCGACCGCATCGAGGCGATGGCGCGGCGCGTCCGCAAGGCGCGGCTCGTGTGCTTGCGAGCCGGCTGGCTCGCCGATGGCGAGCGACCGAACATCGTCGAGGCCTCGATGTCGAAGGCGCTGGCGGCGCAGATCGCGCAGGAGGCGGCCAGCCTGGCCTTCGAGCTGATCGGGATCGTCGGCGGCGCCGGGGACCACCTGATCGAGAAGCTCTATCGCGACGTGAAGGCCATGGACATCGTCGAGGGGACCGGCCAGATCCAGCGCATGATCATCGCCCGTCAGCTGGTGGGCCTGCCGCGATGAGCAACGCCGGGGCCTTCGGCGACGTCCGCGTCACCCTCTCGGGCGACTTCGTCGCGCTGGCGGAGATCCACAGGCCGCCGGACAACTTCTTCGACCGCGCTCTGATCGCCGATCTGGCCGACGCCTTCGAGCACCTCGACGCCGAGCCCGGCTGCCGCGCCATCGTGCTGGCCCCCGAAGGCCGACACTTCTGCGCCGGGGCGAACCTCGCCTCGCGCGACTCGCCGGTCTCCGACGCCACGGGCCGTCACCTCTACGACGAGGCCGTGCGCCTGTTCGCGACGCGCACGCCCGTGGTGGCGACCGTCCAGGGCGCCGCGATCGGCGGCGGGCTCGGCCTCGCCCTGATGGCCGACTTCCGCGTGGCCGCTCCGGAGGCGCGCTTCAGCGCCAACTTCGCCCGCCTGGGCTTCCATCACGGCTTCGGCCTCACGGTCACGCTGCCGCGCGTCGTCGGTGCGCAGGCGGCCGCGGAGCTCCTGTATACGGGGCGCCGCGTCAAGGGCGAGGAGGCTCGGGCCCTCGGGCTCTGTGATCGGCTGGCTCCGCTCGAGCGCCTTCGCGAAGAGGCGCGCGCCTTTGCCGCCGAGATCGCGGCCTCGGCGCCGCTGGCCGTCGCCTCGATCCGCGAGACGTTGCGCGGCGACCTCGCGGAGCAGATCCGGCGCGCGACCGACCGCGAGAAGGCCGAGCAGGAGCGGCTCCAGAAGACCGCGGACTTCCGCGAGGGAGCCCGCGCCATGGCCGAGCGTCGCACGCCCACCTTCGAGGGCCGCTGAACGCGCGAACGATGCAGCGTCGCTTCGCCCCGCCGGCGCGTCCGTCATCTGCCGGAATCGCGTTCTCGCCCCGCACGCAGAGCCACCGCGGCACTTGCCGGATGGCCCGACCGTAGGGGGTGTCGGACGCTGTGGCCATGCTGCCGGACCCCTTGCACCCGGCCGTCGTCCACTTCCCGATCGTCCTGGCCGTCCTCGCTCCGCTGCTCGCGGTCGCGCTCTTCTGGGCCATCCGCACGGGGCGCGCCGCCCGTCGTGCCTGGGTGGGTGTCGTCGCGCTCCAGCTCGTCCTGGTGGGCGTCGCCTGGCTCGCCATGGAGACCGGCGAGCGGGAAGAGGAGCGCGTCGAAGAGGTCGTGGCGGAGCGCCACATCGAGGCACACGAGGAGTCCGCCGAGCGCTTCCTCCTGTTGGCGGCGCTCGTGATTCCGCTGGCTGCGGCCGGGCTGTTGGCCGGGCCCTTCGGCACGGTCGGTCGGGCCCTGACGGTCGCTCTGTCGTTGGCCGCCCTGGTGGCGGCCGGAGCCGCCGGCCACAGCGGCGGCGAGCTCGTCTACCGCCACGGCGCCGCATCGGCGTACGTCGGGCCTCCGGGCGACGGGACCGGGGCGTCACTGGCCGGGTCGGAACGCACCCGGAGCCGCGAGGACGACGATGACTGAAACGCCACCCGGCAAGCGATGCACCGGCCTCTGCTTCACGCCTGTCGGAGTCGTTCTGCTGTTGCTCGCGGGTGCGGCCACTGCCCAGCCCGTCATCTACACCGACGAGGCCCTCTTCCTGGCCGACCTGGCCACGCTCCCGGGATCCACCGTCCACGAGAGCTTCGAGGACGACGTCGTCTGGGCGGAGTCCCGGAGCTTCGGGAGCGCGCCGGCGGTCACCAGCCAGGGCGTCCTGTGGACCTCCAACTTCCCCCAGAACGACATCGTCACCGGCACGGTCGGCGGGTCTGCCCCCGATGGCATCTACGCCGTCTTCTCCATCCCGCACGGTGTGACCGACGACTCCGGCCTGTACTGTGACAACGCCGAGGATCCCATTCCGGTCGAGTGCTGGCAGAACGACGGCGTGAAGATCACGGCCCTGCCCGGCAGCACCCTCTTCGCCTTCGGGGGCCGGATCGACACCGCCAACCTGGGAAAGGTCACCTACCTGCTGGACGGCGTCGACGTCAACGCCTTCGAGCCCGACAACATCGACAACTGGCAGCGCGAGGGCGACTTCGCCGACAACTACACCTTCGTCGGCGTGATCGACCCGGCCGGCTTCTCCAGCGCCGAGCTCCGCGAGCTCCGGGGCAAGGACAGCCAGCAGGTGCTGCTCTTCGCCGACGACTTCACCGTTCGCCGGACGGCCCCCGTTCCCCCGCCCGTCCCGGCCCTCGGAGGGCTCGGGCGCGTGCTCGCCACGGCACTGTGCCTGGTCGGCGGCTCGGTCACCCTCGACCGTCGCCGCGGAGCGGACTCTCGGACCTCACGAGCCCGTCCTTCTCCACCGCGCCGTTCTTGAGCACGACCAGGACGTTGGCCGGGTCCTTGAGGCAGGTGATGTCCTGCAGGGGGTCGCCGTCCACGACGATCACGTCGGCGAGCCGGCCCGCCTCGACCCGGCCGAGCTCGTCGCCCATGCCCATCAGGTCGGCGCCGTTCTGGGTCGCCCAGCGGATCACGTCGAGGGCCGGGACGCCGAGCTGCTTCACGTAGAACTCGAGCTCCGAACCGTAGTCGCCGTGGGGCATGATCGGCGTGCCAAAGTCGTCGCCGACCACCATCTTCACGCCCGCCGCCGCGGCCTCCGGCATGGCACGACAGGTGTGCTCGAAGTCCTCGCGCACGCCGCGGATCCGGGTGAGGGTGGCCTCCAGCGATTCCGGGAAGCCCTCGTTGATCGGCAGGACGTGCTCGCTGTGGTCCCAGTTCTCGGCCAGCTCGAGGAAGCGCACCGTCCAGAGCATGCTGGGCACCACCGTGCTGCCCGACTCGAGGATGGCGTCGATGCACTCCCGGTCGATGCGATCGGCGTGGTCGATCACGTCGACGCCGGCCCGGGCGCAGGCGAGGATTCCGTCCCGCGTGGCCACGTGGGCACGCACCTTCTTGCCGAGCTCGTGCGCGGTGTCGACGCAGGCGCGGAGCTCCTCGGGAGTGAGGTAGATCCTCCCCCGGGCGGGCGACGAGCCGTGACCGGCACTGGCCGAGATCTTGACGATGTCGGCCCCCTTGCCCAGCTCCGAGCGCACGGCGTAGCGCCAACCGTCGGCGCCGTCGGCGTGCAGCGTGAGGCCAGTGTGGCCCAGCTCCATGAACCAGTTGCGATTGTTCGGATAGTCCGAGTAGTCGCCCGTCGTGACCAGCTCGCGCGTGCAGGCCAGATAGCGCGGACCCCGCACGTGACCCGCGAGGATGGCCTCCTTGAGGGCCACGTCGATCACATGGGCGTTGCTCGAGCCGACCGCGCCCGTGAAGCCACAATCGAGGGCGATCCCCGCGTTCTTCGCGGTGAGCATGGCCAGGAAGGCCGGCGACGCCTCGAGCCCCAGGGCCGGAGCCGTCACGCCCTCGCCGAAGGCTCCGAAGTGGGCGTGGAAATGACACTGGTACATCCCCGGCATCAGCGTCCTGCCCCCCAGCGCCACGACCCGGTCGTCGGGGCGGGGGTCCGGCACCGGACCCTGGCCCACGCTCTTGATGCGAGCCCCCTCGATCACGACGGTCGAGCCCGGCCGCGCAGGCTGGTGGCCATCCACCAGATTCGCTTCGGTGAACACGATTCGTGACTGTGCCATGGTTCATCCACCTCTCCGCGTCGACAGACGCTCTTCGACGGACGCCTCGAGCCCTTCGCCCACACACAGCGCACGCTCGAGATAGGCCGAGATGCGCTGTGCGATGACCTCCGGGTCGGGTGTGCCGCCCTTCGCCAGCCGGGCCGCCAGCTGGATCTGCATGACGCCGAAGGTCGTCACGGCCATCACGTCGGGATCCTCGGCATGGAAGATCCCCTCCGCGATGCCCCGGCGCATCAGGTCCGTCCAGTTCTTGATCCCGGCCTGGAAGGCCGGGCTGGCTTCGACGTCGCCGATCGCCCACGAGCGTCCCTCGCGGAGATCGACGCGAAAGTAGTCGGGGTGGCGCACCAGGTAGTCGACGAAGGCGCGAACGCCCCGGCGCAGCGACTCGCGCGCGTCTCCGGGCTCCTCGAGGGCGGCCGTGCACAGCGCCAGGAACTCGGCGCCACGTGTCTCGTGCAGCGCATCGAAGACCTCGCGCTTGCCCGGGAAGGTCGCGTACAGGGTGTTGAGGGAGATTCCGGCCTCGGCCGCCACGTCCTGCATCCGGGCGGTGTGGTAGCCACGCTGCGCGAACACGCGCTCGGCGCACTCGAGCACCAGCGCCCGGTACATCTGGGCGCGGGCCTCCTCCACGGGTGTTCGGCGCCGACTCCCCGCCACGGCTCCTCCCTGCGTCTGGGCACCAGCATGCGGCATAATGGCACTTCTTGACAAGAGAACATAAATTACTATAAACAGATCATCAAGTACCAAAGTGTTTTCCGCAAGGAGCCCCCGCATGGCGATCCACTACGACCCCTTCTCCGAGGAAGTCCGCAACGACCCGCTGCCCATCTACAAGCGCCTGCGCGACGAGGACCCCGTCCACTACCTGGAGAAGTACGACGCCTGGGCGCTGTCGCGCTTCCAGGACATCTGGGACGCCTCGTCCAACGACGCGCTGTCGGCCGCGCGGGGCACGACACCCGCCCAGCTCCTCACCCGGGACCAGCCCGTCGCTCCCATGCTCAACCTGATGGACCCGCCGGAGCACACGCAGCTGCGCGCCGTGATTCGCAAGTGCTTCCTGCCCAAGCACGTGCGCAACGTCGAGCCGGTGGCGCGCAAGCTCGCCGGAGAGCTCCTCGACCGGGTCGCCGACCGCGACGAGTTCGACGCGATCGGCGACTTCTCCGCCCTGCTGTCCGTGTCGATCGCCTGCCTGGCCATCGGGCTCCCGGTCGAGGACGGCCCGATGCTGACGAGCTGGGTGCAGGCCTTCTTCCACCACGATCCAGACTCCGGGGGCATGACTCCCACGGGCCTCGCGGCCCTCGCCGACCTCACCGCCTACTGCGAGGAGAAGATCGTGGAGCGCCGCAAGGCGCCGGTCGACTCGCCCGAGGCGCTCAACGCACTGGCGCGCTTCGAGCTCGACGGCAAACGCTTCTCGGACGCCGACGCGGCCTCGCACGTGTCGATGCTCGTGATCGGCGGCTCGGAGACCTTTCCGAAGGTGCTCGCGAGCTGTCTGCGGCGGCTGTGGGAGTACCCGGACCAGCGCGCCGCGCTGGTGAAGGATCCGAGCGGCATCCCCGACGCGTTCAACGAGGTGCTGCGCTACGACATGCCGACCCAGTTCCTGGGACGCACGGCGACACGCGACCTTCAGATCCATGACGAGATCGTCAAGAAGGACCAGCCCGTGATCTTCCTCTACGCGTCGGCCAACCGGGACGATCGCGAGTTCGACGATCCCGACCGCTTCGACATCACGCGCCGGGCGCCCCGCTTCCTCTCCTTCGGTGCGGGCAACCACCAGTGCCTGGGAACGCACGTGGCGCGCATGGAAGGCAAGGTCTGCCTGGAGCTCATGCTGTCCCGCTACCCCGAGTACGAGGTGGATCTCGACAACGCCGTGCGCCTGCGCACGGAGTTCGTGCAGGGCTTCGCCTCGCTGCCGGTGCGGATCGCGGCCCGTTGAGGCACCGGCCCGAAACCGTTTCCGGACGACGGAAGAGAGCCATGAAGGTGCTGGTGGACACGGAGCTCTGCGAGGGCCAGGGAAGCCGCCGCCTGAGGCTCGAGACCGCGGCGGGTGGATTCTGACAACGGACAGGAGTAGGCTCGTTCGGCCCGATCAGCCGCTCCCACGGGATCACCTGGTCCAGCTCGACCAGGAGGCTCCCCCGCCGCGTCACCTTGCCCTTCCGCACCCAGGCCACCGATACGAGAACGTCCGCTCACTCGTTCCTCACCCCGCGATCGCGGTGTACCGTTTCCGGGTGACCTGTGGAGGGATTCCCCAGACGGGCGGCGAGTCCGCTCCAGCAGCGCTGCAGGTCGGGTACATCGCCGACCCGACGCCGTGGCGGTTGGAGTGTGTGCCCTGGCCCTTTCGAGGAGGTCTCGCAGCTTGGAACCGATCGGATTCTGGGCCCGCCTGTGGCTGGCCATCACCTTGCCTTGGAGAGTCCTGTTCAACCGTGGGTTCGCGACCCGAGTCGAGGTCGCTCGCCGCACCGCCAGGCTGCCGCCCGAGTCCGCAGCTCCCCGAGGAGATGCGGCAGCGACCGAGCCCAAGACCAGCGAAGCCGAGCCGGAGCCCGACCATAGCGCGGCACTCCTGCTCCTGGCGATCCTCCAGCGCGAGGGGCGCTTGATCGACTTCCTCGAGGAGGATGTCGCTGCCTTCTCGGATGCCGACGTCGGCGCTGCGGCTCGCGTCGTGCACGAGGGATGCAAGCGAGGGCTCGCCGACTACGTGGAGATCGAGCCGGTGCGTTCCGGTGAATCCGAGGGCACCGCAGTCACCCTCGCGCCGGGGTTCGATGCAGCGTCCACGCGGGTCACCGGCAACGTGGTCGGTGAGCCACCCTACTCCGGTACGCTCGCTCACCATGGATGGCGCGTGAAGAGGATCTACCTGCCCGAGCTCACCGGCGGTCACGACCCGCGGATCGTGGCTCCAGCAGAGGTCGAGGTCTCGTGACGCGGCTCGCGATCGGCATCGATCTCGGCACCACCAACTGCGCGCTGGCTCACGCCGAGCCGGGCGACGCGCAGCCGGTCCCCCTCGCGGTGCCTCAGATCATCGAGGCGGGCGAGCTGAGTGAACGATCACTCTTGCCCTCCTTTCTCTACGTTCCGGCGCAAGGGCAGCTTCCTGCCGAGGCTCTCCGTCTGCCGTGGGATCCGGAGGCTTGCGACGTGGTAGGTGCATTCGCCCGGGCGCAGGGGGCGAGCACACCGGTGCGCCTCGTGTCGTCGGCCAAGAGCTGGCTCTCGTATGCGGGTGTGGATCGGCACGGTGCGATTCTGCCGTGGGGTGCACCCGACGAGGTGCCGCGAGTCTCGCCGGTCGAGGCCTCCGCGCGCTACCTCGCCCACCTGCGGGCGGCGTGGCAGGCGGCCCGGCCCGATGCTCCGTTGTCCGAGCAGGATGTGGTACTCACCGTGCCTGCATCCTTCGACGCGGTCGCTCGCGAACTCACCACGGAGGCGACCGGTCTCGCTGGCTTCGAGCAACCGCCACTGCTGCTCGAGGAGCCGCAGGCGGCCATGTACGACTGGCTCGCACAGCGCGGCGAAGACTGGCGCAAGGAGGTTGCGGTCGACGATGTCCTTCTCGTGGTCGACATCGGCGGCGGCACCAGCGACTTCTCTCTGATCTGCGTGCGCGAGGCCGATGGTGCGCTCGAGCTGGAGCGCGTCGCCGTGGGCGATCACGTTCTGCTGGGTGGCGACAACATGGATCTAGCCCTGGCGTATGCCGTGCGGATCCGGCTCGAAGCGGAAGGCAGGACGCTCGACGATTGGCAGATGCGGGCGCTCACGCACGGCTGCCGGGCTGCCAAGGAAGCGTTGCTCGGCGAGGATCCACCGGAGGAGCACCCGCTCGTGATCCCGGGACGCGGAAGCAAGCTCATCGGGGGGACGCTTCGTACCACACTCACGCGCGCCGAGCTGGACAAGTTGCTGCTCGACGGCTTCTTCCCCGAGGTTTCCGTGGACGCGCCGCTGCAGGCGCCCCGCCGTGCGGGACTCACGGCGTTGGGCCTGCCCTATCCCTCGGACGCGGCGATGACCCGCCACCTCGCTGCGTTCCTGCGCCGCAGCGGAGAGGCGCGCGGCTCCCATGGCCACACGTTCGTTCACCCCACGGCGATTCTGTTCAACGGCGGCGTGACGCGGTCCCCGATGATTCGCGATCGCATCGTGTCGGTGATCCGCACGTGGACCGAGGCCGAGGGGGGGGTCGCTCCGCGCGTCCTGCAGGGCGCCGATGCCGAGCTCGCGGTGTGTCGCGGGGCCGCCTACTACGCGCGCGTCCGGCGCGAGGGCGGAATCCGGATCCGCGGCGGCACGGTACAGGCCTACTACGTAGGCATCGAGCGCGCGGAGCTGGCGGTGCCGGGGATTCCTCCGCGCATCGATGCGGTCTGCGTGGCGCCCTTCGGCATGGAGGAAGGCAGCGAGGTCCAGCTCGAAGAAGCCTTCGGGCTCGTGCTCGGCGAGCCGGTCTCCTTCCAGTTCTTCGGATCGGCAGCCCGCAAGGATGACGCGGTGGGGACCACGGTGGACCCGGCCGAAGTGACGGAGCTCGCGCCGATCGAGACCACGCTCGAGGGCACCGCAGGTCAGGTCGTGCAGGTCCGTCTGCACGCGCGGGTGACCGAGGTGGGGACACTCGAGCTGTCGGCGGTGGAAGAGGTCTCGGGCCAGCGCTGGAAGCTGAGCTTCGACGTGCGAGGATCGGAGTCCTGAGCCGGCCCCAGTACGCGGTCGGGATCGATCTGGGCACAACACACTGTGCAGTGTCGGAGGCCCGTCTCGAGCGGCCGTTGGTGAGGGCTCTTCCGGTGCCGCAGCTCACTGCGCCCGGCCAGGTGGTAGAACGTTCGTTGCTACCTTCCTTTCTCTACCTCCCGGCGCCCGGCGAGCTCGCGGAGGCGGCTCGCACGCTTCCGTGGGGGCCCTCCGATCACGTGGTCGGGGAACTGGCGTGGCGGTTGGGGGCGAAGGTGCCGAACCGTCTGGTGGCGTCGGCCAAGAGCTGGGTCTGTCACGGCGGGGTCAACCGCCGAGCGCCGATCCTGCCGTGGAGTGCGCCCGACGACGAGCCGCACGTCTCGCCCTTCGACGCGCAGGTCGCCTACCTCGCCCACCTACGAGCCGCATGGGACCGGGCGCATCCGGATGCCCCGCTCGCACAGCAGGACGTGGTGGTCACGGTGCCAGCCTCCTTCGATGAAGGTGCGCGCGAGTTGACCGCGCAGGCCGCCGAGGCTGCGGGACTCGGAGAGGTGCGTCTGCTCGAGGAGCCTCAGGCCGCGTTCTACGACTTCCTCGGAGCGCACTTCGACGATTGTAGGGCCCAGCTGCAGGACGCGCGGTTGATCCTGGTCGTCGACGTAGGCGGAGGCACCACCGATCTCACGTTGCTGCGGGTCCTGCCGGAGCCGGCCGACCCGCGGATCGAACGGATTGCAGTGGGCGGACACCTGATGCTCGGCGGCGACAACATGGATGCGACGCTCGCGATGCATGCCCTCGAGAAGGCGAAGCTCGAACGCCCGCGCGACGCCAGCGTCTGGTCGGCACTCGTGCAGTCGGCCAGGCAGGCCAAGGAGCGGCTGCTGGACCGGGATCCGCCCGAAGCGATCACGCTTTCCTATCAGGGCCGCGGCTCGACTCTCATCGGGCGCACGAAGAGCCTTCCACTGGAGCGCGAGGAGGCACTGCGGGTTCTGCTCGACGGTTTTCTGCCCCGAACCGGACCCGGCGAGATCGGTGAGCGCGCGGCGAGAACAGGCCTCACGACGCTCGGGCTCCCCTACACCCAGGATGTGGCGATCGGGCGTCATATCTGCGGTTTTCTGCGCCGGCACGCAGCGGCGGCGCGTGAGGCGGGA
>JAAUYE010007730.1_pt1 | contig 16614 bp, 9 predicted proteins | sample 7278081 | NCBI WGS metagenome assembly JAAUYE01 (sample SAMN14350131, study PRJNA611818) | marine sediment metagenome | isolation source: surface marine sediment (0.6m) | place: French Polynesia: Moorea | collected 2018-08
ATTGATGGACAATTTTTCAACAATGCTCTCATGACGGTGCGAACATGCGTATGTAAACATGGAAGCTTTCAATTTTCACTTTGTTCTATTCATTCGTTTCACTGCAGTCAAAAAAATTTCTAATTTTGGTAGATTATCTACCTAAATTTTGGTGGATTTTCCATTAAAATTAGGGGGTTTTTCCAGCAAAATTTTCGTCTACAGGGCCACTTAAATTGAATAGCTATCCAAAATTTATACCATTAAAATTAGCACAGTTATACTGGTAAAATTTGCTTATTTTTGGTGGATTACGGACAATTTTGCTGGAATAGCTTCCGATTTTACTGGAATAGCTATTAATTTTGATGGAATACGGACAATTTTGCTGGAATACGGATGAATAGATATTGTTTACTGGTGGTTACATTAAGTAATTTTTGTGGTAAATCTACCATAATTTTGGTAGATTATCTATGTAAATTTTAGTAGATTGCAGTATAATTTTTCTGGAAAATCTATGATAATTACTGTAGATAATCTACCCAAATTTGAATAGGTAAACCATTACAATTTTAATGGATTACCTAACTTTCTTGGTATAATCCAATGAAATTGTAATGAATTATCCATCAAAATTGTCATGGGTGTTGGACCGTAATTATCAAAGAAAATCCATAACAATTTTGTTGGAAAATCCACCGTAATTATGGTGGAATTTCATAGTAATTTAGTTGGATTATCTAGTAGAATATCAGAGGACATTCTATCAAAATTATCGCAGGAAGTCCATAATAATTGTAGTGGAACATCTATCATAATTTTAATGGTTTTTCGACTAAATTTTAAGGGTTTCTGAATCATAATCTAGGTGGGACATTTATTGGATTGATATAATGTCGAATTTAATTGGTACTCTATTCACAGTTCTAGTAGCCCATAACACCAAAGTTTGAGTGAACAGTTTCTGTAACTAACCAAGACATGGAGGGTAGCCATTCATCCGAAATACAATGTGGCAGTCCTTTTCGTGAAGAAGTTGATTGCCACTTGAAACTTGAGGAGATGAATTGGGATTGCTTAGAGTATGATGTATGCCTGCGTATATGTATGCTACTCGGGAGATTCCTTTTTCCATTGCTATGATACGGACGCTGGTTTTGTCTATTCTGTGTAGACAGTTGCCTCCGATTTCCTTCAACGGGAAGCCAACAATGAACGATTTATGGTTATAAACAAAGATACTATGTACCACCAGCAATTGGCGGACTCCACGGCCATCAGTGAGTCTGTCGACAATATCTTTCTGAACATCTTCTATTCTAACGTGAAACGATATCGGTGTACCTTCATAAATGGTTTTGTAAGGGTACGTCCTGATTCCGATATTGTGCTTTCCACGAATTGTAAGGGAAGCCTTTTCATAAACATCCACGGCTGGAACCAACTCTTCATATGCTATGCGGCGGAATGTTGATAACATGCGTAAGGCCTTTGTTGTGAGATCATCAACTCTTCTCTTCAGCTTGTTCTTTGGTATCCATCGAACTGATTCTACCAGGAACCCTATCGGAATAGTACCCTGTAACATACGGGGAATGGGTTCTCGCATTATGTTGTCCAATTGGGATTTGAACTCAGTCATTAGCTCGTTAACACTTGGACCAACTGCTTCGGCCGAATACAGCTCCCAGGTTTTGTTACCGAAGAATAGTCTGAATAAATTTGAAATGGCCATTTCCTGTTCGAATTCTGTTCCATTTTTCCACATGTGGTAGAGAATGAAAACATTAGAAGACCAAATTCGTGTTGTGAATAGGTCGAGCGCAGTTAGATGTGCCGAACTGTGTGTATTTTCTTTAAACCAACCCTTAAAAAATGTGTGAGTAAGTTCAAGTACTAGCTCGGATGTTAACTTTCCATGACCAAATAGTGGTGCAGTATGCACTGCTAACTCTATTAGTCTATGACTGTTCGGCCGATCTTTAAGGAGTGCAGACTCTCCATGTGCGCGCATATGTGATGCAACTCGCTCAGTATATTCAAAGGCGTAGTCTCGTAGACGCTCCAAGTATTCTGAGTTGGGATAACTTGTCTGAACAAAGTCCACGTCGTCGAAGCAGTCCAAATCGATGTCTGGCCAGTAATAGAATGCAGCGATGAAGTTCTGGAGGGAAACCGGTACTCCGAATAGTTTTTGAGTGTCGAACTTTGTATTAGTCAGGTTATGGAAGTAGTAACTCGCAAAAAGAAGAATTACATATAAGGTTGACATCGTCATGCTGTTTATCCCATCAAACGAGTTCTTATTGAATCGAAGAAAAGGGCCCTCTGTTGGCAAACTATTATCGACGGCTGATTGTAAGATGAAATTTTCAATAACTCTTCTTGAGTTGTTATCAGGAAGTGATCTAAAGCATGCGTCGAGTACAGTTGCTATGAGTCCCGATAACAGATGGTCTGGTGCAACGGCCGTTGATAGAGAAGAATCAAAGTATGACGGGACAATGGTGTTAGTAGTAGTCCTGTATGGGAGCCGACAAGAGTTGATCAACTCTTGAGAAAAGTGAACTAAAGGTAATTTCTTTGCTTCTGAGGACGATGTTGTTTTTAGGCCTAATTTCTGCTTTGATTTGTTGGAAAGGTTGAGATGTAGAAGAATGTCGATTTTTTCATCTGTTCTCATGAATGCTTCGTTTCTGCTGTGTGTTTGATTTGAGTAGGAATAAACTGGGCCGATGTTGGAAACACTTTTAGGAACTCTACAGTATGTGCAGAAACATGTTGCTGAATGACCGGCCGTGTTTGTTATAGCAGATATCTTCACGTAATCACCGAAGACGACACACATGTCTAAGAACACTTTGATTTTCTCACCGGCCGGATTTGTAGAAGGGAAACCATGAACCATGCCCTTCATGATATCATCTAATATAGTGATCATAACCTTATTAACGTCTTGATGTTTTGGAATGAGTGTCAAAACTCTAACACCGGCCGAAGATAGTCTATTTTGTTGGGAGGCTCCGAGTAGAAGTAGATAGCAACCACATAAACCATTGAAACCAAATTCATCGGCATACAGAGCAAATCTGTATATGACATATTTTGTTCCATCATCAAGAGTACCCGAGGGTGTAGATGTAGGGACATTTTTTGCTTTGATAGGAACTACATTATCCTTGTGTACTTGAGGTACGGCCGTAACCTTCAAGGAGTATTTTAGTTCTAGACGGGAACAAACTTTAGATATTACATTAGTGTTTGCTGTTAGTGAGAGATCCGCACCCTCCTTGACAGTAACCCATATAATCCTCCTTGAAGGTAAACCAGTTATGTTTGAAACAAATGAAGATATTAAGAGGCATACTACTCGGCTGTGTGAGTGTTGATGTTTTGATAGATTAGGTCGGAGGAATACGCAGACATCACCCGGGAATATACTAGGGCTCGATGTATCGCAGAGAATTCGTTTGACTTTTTTTTGACGGCCGTTTGTTTCTTGAAATTGAACGGTCATCTTCTATATCATTGAATTCCTCGAATGTTAATTCCGAATCTTTAAGGTAGTCATAAACCTTTCTTTCATCGGCCGAGAGATCTGTATAGTTGAATATAGGCTGATAATTTGATTTGTATTTCGGTGTCGAGACACACCATTGCGGACCTGTTTTACATACGACAGCATGTTTATCTTTTTCAGTGGTGGTAGCCCAAGAACTTAGACCGGAGTCGGCCGATAAGCAGTCATTTACTGGAATTGATATTAAGGTACCAATGTCTATGCTAGCTAAATTTCCCTTATACATTGACCAGAAGGAGGAGGAATTACCAATATGATATTCACGGCCGTTCACTATTGGAGATCTTTCAATTGAGAGCTTTGCAACATCGCTTACATGGGTCCCTTCGATGATATCTGAATGAGTCGGATAGAGGGACATATCGTATTTTGCCCAGGCTGAAGGCATTACAATTTTCACGCACTCCCTGACATCTTTCATATGTCCTTCGGCCGTTAGTGTCTTGGTTATATTTCCGGATAAGGTTGTACGTAATGAAGTGCATGGTATCCATATTATCGTTGATTCTGGAAAACAAGTCATATTAAAGTACTTTGTTTGGTTTTCCCTTACAGAAGAATAAGATAATAAATTGTCGGCCGAATTTGAAGATGATTTGATTGCGTCCTGGAAAATTTTATACTGTTCCCGAGAAAATCGTGTTCGGCCGGTAACGGAAAGGAAAGATAGAACATTTGACCATGACGCGGCATATTTCAACCCTTTTGACATAAGTTTAATTAGTTTTTCCTCCCTCTGGTGGGCCGTTGTTTGATCTGTATTTTCTGAATCGGTCTCGTTTTCTTGTTCTGCGGATGGAATATCGTCGGCCGAAGTGGGATCAATGTTGCTGTTGTTATCTTCGGCCGTATCATATTGGTTAGAGAAAAAGATGTCATTATCTTCGAGTCCTGGATTGATATTGGCAGATTTGTTCGTAGGTCTGATAGTCGTGTCCGCATCAGAGTCCTGATTTCGTTGTCTCTTCCGAGACCTAAGATATTCCTCGAAAGATGTTGACGCGTTGTTAGTTATGCTTGCTGGCAGGTCTGTGCATGATGTTCTGTTACTTTTCCTACTTTTTGGGCCCATTTGTATTATATGTGAAGTTATAGAAGATGTTGTTAATAAAAAAGTTATTCGTGGGGCGTTCTCAGTTTTGTAGTTAATGATCTCTTCTATAGAGTTACCTTTTGTAATATTAATTGCGGCCGTTGGTGAACCACAATGTGTTAGTGTTTGTAGAAACTATTGTATTGTTAATTCCTTTAATATTAATGACGGCCGTTGATGAACCACAATGCGGCACAGTGTGTTGAAAGTATTGTATTGTTCGAATGTAGAAGTATATGTACGTGAATAGCGTGAACGGCCGGTTTAGTAAAGGAAAGAATGGGACAAAACTTATTTTGATTTGCAACGCTGATATCACACGATGATGTGAGTATGAGATGTTCGCTGGACGGCCGTTTGAGTAAAATGTTATCTGCGCTGCAATATCTTTGTACGTTTGGTTTCCTTTAGTTGTTGAGAGAAATAATTGTGAGCAGATGAGGGTAAGGACACTATTAGTTGAATGATAAGGTACGTGAAATGGCCATGTAGAAGGAATGAAGATCTTTGTGTAGAAGCACGTGCGGAAAGCGGTGTGTGTGTGTGTGTGAGTTTGTGAACTGACCGTAGTGAAGGCAGTGTTGCTTTGCGGAAAATACGAAGCCAGATCATTGTAATGGCCATGGTGATCTGGCGCATTTCCATATCATATGAATTATGGTAGGACCCTGCTGTATCAAATTTCATTCTATATTATATTCATGGGCCATGAATATGACGTAATGATCGCGACTCATTAGATACTGGCCAGCAGAAAATTAAAAAATAAAAATGAATTTTTCAATTGAGTTCTAATTGTCCTTGTTCCCGGCTCTTCACTTGGAGCGGATACGTTTTTCAGTTCGAAGTGTTAGGTAATTGTTTCTTATCGCCAATTCTATTGGCCAATTTGAATTCAAAAATAAATTACAGATTTTTAAATGAAGAATTAAAATTTGTGTATTATTTGGCTGCTAGGTGGGATTCTGAAATGTTAAAAAATTGTATTTAACCGCGAAAGGGAAATGTTTTGTCGTCTTGACATTTCATACCATTTCAGTCAATTTTCTCTTCGTTCTCACAAAAACCGGCCGGTTCGCAATCAATTGACCAAGTCACATAGCAGTTGACAAAGTCACACATCAGTTGACCAAGTCACACGGCCGTCTGTACCGATTTTCAGCCCCACCATGCCGCCACCCCGATTCTCTCAGCCACGTGACAGCGTGCTGGTTTCCATCCCCGATTCCGAGATGTCTATAAGTGAGGCACGCCAGGCAAGGGACCTAGCTTGCCTCGCTATGATTCAGGCCAATCTCCGCTCCATCGAGGCCTCGATGGAGGTTTTCTTGGCCAAAATCAAGATGAGGCTGCAGCGTCTCGAACGTCGGAAGCGATACTGGAGACGCCGCCTTGCAAAGTGGCGCCGTCTCCATCCGATTAATGGCGACAGATAGTATTAATGGCCAATACATTAACAGTATTTTTATATTTCGGCCGAATGAAAATATAGTGTGCTTTTTTTATTTGAATTCCAAATTACATTTTTATTTCATTTCAGTAAAATATAATTCAAATTTGCTTCTCGTTGCTTATGTTATTTGAATTTCACATTTAATTTCTATTTCAGTTTAATTAAACCGAAAATTATAATTATGCCAATTCTAAACCGTGAAAAAGGCCTTTTTTGACTGCATATGTCGAAATCGATCGACATCGACAACGCTTAGTGCGTTTTTTTTGTTAGAACAGTCCACGCTGTTCTATTTGAGGAATAGAACAGCCCATGCTGTTCTATTTGATGAATAATAGTTCATCGTGACGGAGACCCAGTACCCGTTCTGAAGGTAGGATGGCAGGACGAAGCACATGGGTAGTTTATAAAAATTATTGTGCTATAGACCCGCAAAAGATTCCTTCATGCAGAAATGTGGGGTATAAATTGACTCGTCATATTATGATTTGGTCATAAAATAACAACCATCTCCCGCGACACAGACAGAAGTATGTGCTGCAGTGGTCGGCCGACCACAGTGATCAGCCGACTTAATTTTCTGTGTTGCGGGTGCTCATCTCCCGCAACACGACGTTGTATTGTTTAATTGGTCATTCTTTGTCGCGGGCGCTCATCTCCCGCGACAAAGATAAAACCAAATGGCTGGTTAGTCGGCTGGTTAGTCGGCCGACTACAGTGGTCGGCCGACTAAATTTTCTGGGTCGCGATAGTGATATCATTTTAAAAAAATGAGAATTGAATCAGCTGATTCAATTCTCTAGATGCGAAGGAAACAATAGTGTGGCCAGCGTCAGCCGAGATGTGTCTTAGACACACATCATCTTCAACATCCGAGCGGTTACCCTGACCCACCCCGCACCGACGTGATGAGCTATTGTGTCTTCTCGGCCAGCGTCAGCGGAGAAGACACACATCATCTTCACCAGACAGCACTGGAAAAGATATGTTTGTCTTCGCTGGCCGGCCGAGATCGCAGTGGAAAAAATTGTGATGGTGCAGTTTATGTCTGTGTTCTCCACTGGCCGGCCGAGATGACAGAGGAAAAAACTGTGTCTTCTAGGCCAGGGTTGACTCTGTGCCCCGGCCGAGATCACAGAGGAAAAAATTGTGTCTTCTCGTCCAGAAGACACAATTTTTTTCCGTGTGTCTTCCAAAATATCATATTAATTTAATTGTAATACAATTTAAATTTAAAATTGTAGCATATGCCGGTAAATTTAAATTTAAAATTGCAGCGTATACCGGCCGAGCTCGAAAGAAGGTCTTCAGAAGACTCACGTAAACAATATGTTCTTTTCGTCATTATGATAATTTATTTTATTTTTAATTGAAGAAGATCAGATTATTTGAGTTTCCTTTTTATTTTGAAAGACCAAAAAAATAACTGAGAAACAATATATTTCTATATTTTCATTCTTTGCACTGGCCAGTATCCTACAAATGCGCACCGGGAATGACACATTGCGTACTGTATTTCAATTGGCCACTTTCTATTGGCTATTACAATTTTGTGTTGGAAAGATCATATTAAGTTTATTTTTTATTTAAATTCAAAAATGCAACATGTATCGACCGAGATCACACATCCAGGCATGCACCGGCCCGTTTTCCAACCAGTGCGCACCACGAATGGCACTTCTAATTAAATTTGAAATTTTTTTGGCCATTAGAAATTTTTATTGAAAAAGTAAAATTAATTTAATTTGAAATTTAATTTTAATTTTAAGATTGCAACATGTACCGACTGAGGTCACAGTGAAAAATGAATATGCACCGGCCAAGATCACAGTGAAAACAAATTATGTATTCTCCGCCAGAGTCAGGCGAGTAGCCAGATATCAAAACAACGGAATGACGCATTGCGTACTGTATTTCTATTGGCCATTACATTTTTTTTAAAAGCAATATAATTTAATTATATAACATTGATTTTGAAATTAAATTTAATTCAAAATTTATTTGAACGGTTCACTGAAACCGAAAAAATATCTTTTAGTTCGCCCGGCATATAGTGCCAAGTGAGCGAGCGCTGTATATTCCGCGAAAAGAGAACGGCAGGAAAATGGACATGGCGTGTGGCCGGCGCTGCCAGACTGCCATACACAGATTTTCCTTGGATGTCCCGTCGGCCGAAAGCACACCGCCCACGCCACTATCCTCCCATTCACTCCCCCTACCAGTTCCTACCCTTCCTCACTGTCCTTAAATTAGCGTCCCAACACCACCGCTCTTCCCACTTCATCTGCGTCCCAACACCACCGCTCTGCCCACTTCATCTGCTCCCTCACCCCTTCATATCATATCCACACACACACACACACACACACACCCTCCTGCAACCATATCAACCATGTCAGCCCAACAACCTGTTATTGCGGCCGCAACTCGTACCACACCTGCGGTACCAAACACTCCCGTTACCCCCAGTGTTTCACCCGCATCCGCACAACCGTCTTCGGCTGTCATCACCCCAGAGATTACCACCGAGCCCGCATCTAACGCCACCGAGCCCGCATCTGCCGCCACCGAACCCATATCGGCCGCTACCGAGCCCGCACTTACCGCCACCGAGTCTCGACGTACCGCCACCGAGCCCGCACCTGCCGCCACCGAACCTACACCTACCGCCACCGACCCCGCATCTGCCGCCACCGACCCCGCACCTGCCGCCACCGAGCCCGCACATGCCGCCACCGAACCTACACCTACCGCTGAAATACCAGGTGAAGAATCAAGTGGAGATATTAATGCATTGGTATCAACGACATCACCCCCAACAGCAATAGACAGTTTGGCCAATGAGATACAGGGTGTCGTGGATGTACCATTCGCATCAAGTATGGTACATACATCGGGTCCAACAGTTGATAACGACGATATGGTACTGGATATTACATCACGTGTGGTAGACGCCATGGTTACTAATACACCTCACAACACTTCGGCCGATGTAGGGAGACAACTAGATTCAAAGTGTGTTGATGAACTCACGCGACGTTTTCAAATCACAAAACACCGACATGCAACTATTCTTCACTCGAACAGAGCCCATACACCTGGACGGCCGTATAACAGAAATACGGCGGAAAGAATGATTGATTTATCACGTCTTTGCGACTTTTCGGGTTCTTCGAATACATGGAATCCATACCCAGTCAAGCTGATGAAGTTCGACCATTTCGTTTTAGAAAACCCTCAGATCCGGCCGGATATGGAATACATTCGTGACGCCGATCCTAAAATACAAGGTCGCATTTGGCCAAGATTCAGTTCATATCATCCTTGGTTTGAAATTCCAAGTTCGATTCATGTCGCGCGAACATTTGCAAGAGACGAACTTGATGCCATCTACCTTGATCATATGGACAATTTTGTCAATCTATGCGAAAAACGAAACGTACACTTATGCAACAAGGACTTACCGCTATTCTATCTGAGAGATTCTCTTGTCGGCCGACGATGGAACATGTTCTCACAACACCGCGACATTACAGAAGCCATAAATTATTGGCACAAGTTCCGGTTATGGATCCCTCACGACACATTCGAGATACAGATGTCTCTCTCTCCCCAATTTATGCAAGACACCCACCCTCAAATATTTGAATATTGGTCTGTTCTCCGTTTCCCGGCCGGTGTTCCCGCTCCCGCTCCACCGTCTCTGTTTTACTTCTACAATCGAATCAATGATCATGTTGGCCAACAAGCGAAGTTTTGGGAATATGTCACCACAAGAGAATATGCGTACATGTTCGTCTCATGCTGGTGGCACGAATGTGAGCGAGGACAGCGAGCATTCATAGTCCCACAGGACTCTATTGATTGGCTAACAAAGTGTCTATCCCCTCCAGTTTTGGTGGATGGGGAAACGAAGAATTCTTCCGCAACTTCCGACTCGGCCGAGAAAAATGGTACTGACTCTAGGTATATCATCGATCGAATGATAGAGGCTCGCTATGCAAGTTTACATCTTCGGCACACTGTTCGGTTCCCAGGCACCAACCTCCCACCGTCTTACTTTGTTGTCTGCTCCCGCCAAACAGGTCACGTATTGTACAACAGTCCAGAGCCATTAGTGTGGGTGAAAAGCAAAACAAACAGCCGTTTGTACGTCGATTGCGACACCCTACGCTCCATGAACGATCATAGGTCCGATAGTTTTGACAACTACACCTACTCAAGGACCAACATGTGGAACCACATCTTCCCTTTGGCCACAAGAGACCAGTTCATTCAGGACATGCACCCGTGCCTCAAGGATCACTTGGCCAATTTCATTCGAACTGAAGGCGGTGTGTTCAAGCCACACTACTGCGACCGGTCTGATGACAATATGGAACCGGTTTCTTCAGGTCACGTCACAGACATTTCACGATTCTGCTGTGTCAATCCCGGCGCTATGCAGTCTCGATTCTACGAATCGGTTAGTGGCCACAACAACTTTATCCCTCCCGCAATCCCAAGTGAAGATAGAACTCAATCACCGTATCTCATGAACAACGATAATGGCCATATGGACACCCCAACTAGCTCTGGCAGCACATATGTTATTCAACCGCCTTGTCAAGGAAACATTCAAAACGACAACCAATTCTACAACTTTAGTGGCCAGCTTATCACCTCGGCCGAGCATCAGCTGCGCGTACAACAACGTCGAGTACATGCGTCTCCAAGTTCTACAAGACCCCGAGAGCTGCCCATTCGAGGAACGCGGTACCCGTTCGGATCCGGCCGAATTGAAAAGAGACGTGATCCTAATGAGCTGCGCCCTTTCGAATATTGGGACACACAGACTCTGCGCAACTTTGCAAAAACACTATTGTGTAGTCAAGGAAATGATAATCCCTCCGCTGGCCAGATAGCAGGGTTAGCCCAAGAACTTTGGAACATGCCAGCACACGACATGTCCCAACTTTTCAATGGCCTCTAGATTTTTTTTTTGCGTCCCTTTTTTTTAGTTAAATAAAGCTTTTCATAGCCAAGTAAATCTCCAGTCCTACCGTGCCTTTTTTCGATCAATCAATATGTAGATCTAATTTCGCAGACTTCACACACTTTGCAAATGGCCATTTTTTCCACATCTTCCCCAATACACAAAAAGCATCTTCATCGTTCTACAAATATTCTTACTTCACCAACACGCGTTTAGTTTCACAACCGTCACTTGGTTCAAAGGTCGCGAAACTTCAAGCGCTTCAGCTTATATGAATCAGCACAGATGGCCATTGACAGTAAGTATTACCTGAATGAACAACTATCCCCGATTTTTTCATCACGCCTGAACCTTCTAATGTTGAACTACAATGAGAACACATCCTCCACTTCAGTGGCCACATACTTACTTGTACTATTCCAACATCTATTTACATGTACCGCAACATTTCTTAAAAAGGGAAACGTTCGGAATAGAGTCGACTACATACAAATACTTATGAACATGAAACAAATCTAACAAACACATTTACATGGCCATGCACTGGATCTATCACAACTCTATATATGTCACCTATGCGATAATCTACAACCCTGAAAACGATTCTCATTGAACTCAACAGTTTTATTATAACATACTCAGACATATCAATGTTTCAGCTGAAGACAAGCACGTACAGTCCTCCTCAGATTTTCAGATATGGCCATCACGACCGCGTACCTCACTTATCCAACTCAAGAAAATATGGCCATCATGAACGCATTCCTCACATATCCAACTCCAGCGATTCAGGATCAACATTGTCAACTTCTCCAACAGCATTTAAGTCCTCAGAGTCAGACATAGTATTTACTTGTCCAACTATTCCCTCTGATCCCCCAATATGATTCTCTTTCCAGAAGTTTTGCGATACTCCTCCTACCACTCGATCCAATATGCGCTTTTTATCAGAAGCCACAATGGCCATCATGGACGACATATATTTGTCGGTCTCCACATCGAAAAAATATTTCCCATTCCTATTAACCAATGTTCTCTCCCCATCCCCGACTTCTACACCTTCCCTGTCGTTGCATTCCGTATCACATTCCATATCTGCGTCTGGGCACTGCGGTTCGCCAATGTCCATATTCTGAACATTACAGACCACCATTCGCTTCACACAGATGGCCAATACATAGCAAACTAATAGGGATTTACTATGATACTTCAACACTTGTATCTTGTTCATTTCACTTGTAACTCCACAAAGTTCTGATAGCATAGACAAGGCCACACCAAGTAACGAAAAACTCCTCCTAAACGGCCGAAAATCGCCTTTTTTGTCTTGACTGACAAATGCAGTGTTTGACGCAGACGCTTTCGACGAACGAGACGCTCGGATAATAACCTCATGTTCAACAGTTATCATTAACTCTTTTCTACTTTTAACAAACTCATTGAATTTATCTTCATTCACCTTATCCGCATCGGAACTTTCCCTCACAGTTTTCGCATCCGGAACAGCACTCGGCAGAATATAACTATCAGGTGCCTCAGGTTTGAGCCACATCGCAGCGACATCTTTCCGTACGTCTTTGAAACCACAGTTCTCCCAATTGTCTGTTAAGTATCCAATACGGCCGAAAAACATTTTCTTGAACGCCTTTCGGTTCAAGTTCAACGCTGACACTATGATACTATACACTTGGGTCAACACATATTCAGTTATGTCATTAGCTGAAGGGTCACGAGTTCCTTTCCCAAGTGCAACCTTTGACTCTCTCCGATAAATCTTCACACCCTTCTTTTCCTTCTGATTACTGACTAGCCTACATATCTCATCTGTCGGTATAACTTTCTCCAACCATTGAAGTTCCGGCCGGGTTTTCAATTCTTTATGTTTTATGTTCATGTTGGCTTCTGGAACAAAACCTTTCATCACATGAAGAACACTATTTTTCATTGCTTTTCTTCTAAAATCGGAAGCAAGTTGGCCAACAACCGAGGTGAAACATTGTGATTTGTTTGAATTCTGTTGTTTCCCAAATAATAGAAGATTAACTACAAGCTCCAGATCGGCCGAACTAATTTCATCCTTATCCCTCACATTTCGACTAATTGTGTCCATCATGGCAGACGCAATAGCTGTGGACACAGATTTCTTGGTAAACACTTCCTCCACTGACGCACATTGTTTACTCATTATGGCCATGTACCTAGATCTCGTTGTGTTTTCGGACCAAGTCCAGCTTTTCTTGCAAGACTGCTCAGATTCACATTCACTGTTCTCCTTACCCGCGCCTCTATCGCTTGACTTCTGACTTCCAATAGTTGGACCAGGTGGAACTTGACTACCATTAGCTGCAACATGTTCCTGCATCCCGGATGGGTTACCTGAAAGAGAGTGCCCAAGACCTTCTTCATTCATTATATTTGTCGGCCGAACATTAGTCTCAGACTCAGTCATCATCGTATTTTTACCTCCCTTCTCAAGACGCAAATCAATACGTTTGACCGCATTGCTACTTCGAGTCTCTTTGTCAGCACTACATATCGTTTCAGTTTCAATACGCATACTATTCCCCACATTACTGTCAACTTCCTGACCCTGTTGTCCCGTGACTTCTGCTCTTTCCTGACTTTCGGCCGATTGTAACTCTGCACTACAGGGCTTCCTATTCGCCACTGTTTCTTTGACTTCACCCTGTTCCTTCGAACAATTCTTTTCCTTATGGCCATCTCCCCTCATCCTTGAATCGTCTCCTTCATGAGTCGCAGTGTAACATAGAGGTGCATATACAGTACTGTTGTCAGATTCTTGAGCTTCGATTTGTAAAGACGATCCATCTGTCCTTCCTTTCTTCGGTTCTGGTTCACCATTCTCAGCGTTTTTAACAGGGCCAGGACAAGATCTTTTTCCAAGTTCGGCCGTATTTCTTTCAGTACATCCCTTCACCGCGGAGTTCGCTATGTTTTTATGTATCTCGTCTACCGAAGCGGTTTCCACTCGCTCGTTTCCACGGCTTGAGCGACGAGCAGTAGCCTTTCGGCCGCCTTTCCTGGACTTCGCTCCCTTACTAGTCTTTGTCATTGGATGAATGTCGATGGATACGTTGATGAAAATTGAAATGGTGTTATTCGACGTTGTGGTGGTTTTGAAGTGAGTAAGACTGGTGAAAAGGAGTACTTGTGCTAGTTTACTAAAAACTTTTCAGAATTTCAAAACGGCCGTCGATCAAACCTTTTACACACCTTTCTCTAGTGCGGGACCGAATTCAACATTCAGGTACTTCTCATTTGTTTCCACCCACTAAGCTTACATACATTTTCGCCCCTTTAGTTCCGCCTTCACATAACAAACCGCATCCTATACCAAATATACTGAGAATAGATCGACAACCGTCGTTCCAATCATCAAATCTTTCAACAAGCAACATCATTACCTTATCTTTCGGCCGAGGTATTCCATACTTCCTCTTTATTCTACACATCATCTAATAAGACATTATCAACTTCGCGGTCGCAAACCATACAAATACGTTTTACCACAATGACATCACCTATATTCCCAGACATAGATTCTTTCATTTATGTGAAGTTCGAACTCAATGGAAAGTTAATTTGGTGGCCATCTACTGTAAAAGAGATATCATCTATGGGATCTTTACGCCGAAAAACACTTAAGGTCTTCGGAAAATTATGCTACCAGGAGTTCAAGCAAGATTCGGCCGAATACAAAGAAGAAATGGGGACTGTTCATTTTCTCACAGATAAGTTACTACATATCATAGACGGAGATGGTCACTTCTTGTCCGAAGCTTCGTGGAGATACAACTTCGACGTACCTAACTGCAATGATCCTCGTGCCTTACGACAATTGCAGGTTCAGTCTCCACACGGTAGTAATATGGAGTCAACAAAACATAGACCCAACAATATTATGTTTGCACGTGCGCAAACAACTGAAACTCTCGGCCGAGAATCGGATCCCATTACTAATCCTTTACATTCCTCAGATATAACCATGATGAAAGAACCATTTACCCACTTCAAAAGGATAGAGCAAAGATTATGCTATTTAGAACAAGAGTCCGACATGAGACTTCAACAGAGCATAAAGCAAGTCTGGTCAGAAAACATACTTAGTTTACAATATACAATCCGACGAAAAATTCTTGACACTATGCAGCGGCCGCTGAACACAAACAGGCAAAGAGTGAAGTCACTCCATTCAAACGTGTTTCAACCACAAACTCATCGCTTCACATTCGACTGTAACTATTCCCTTTTCGCACATATTCTACAAGACATCATACAGCAATACGCTAATACTAAAACAGTCTTGTTCAAGCCGGTTACGCTACTAGGCCACATTCCTGCATCATCAACAGGCCCACTTCATATAATCTTTAGACGGTTCAAGGACTTGGCCAGTTGGTTCCATGTGCGCGATTCGAACGACCTTACGAGGCTACTTTTCAGATACTCAAAGTCCTCTGCAACAACGGCCGTTGGTATATTGGGTTCTACAATTTACAATGAGCAAAACAACAATGAAGGTATTGACGTATTTGTTGGTAAGAGCTCAAGTACGCATACTGAATTGGAAAAGGACTTTAGCCACCTCGATTCAGAAGAAGATTTCTCTTTCTGCTTGAAGACAAAGAGGTGGGACTCTGCTAATAACAAATTTGTAGATAACTTCAAGAAGATTCCAAAGCTCCCGAATATATCGGCTTCCTCTGACTTCTTAGTCGACAGTAACAATTACTTCCAACTTATATGGGAGGTAATTCCAACCTCTACGAGGGCTGTTTGGTCGGCCGATTCAATGTTCACGCAGTCGACAATCTTAGGAACACTTTCAGTTATTCTACCTTCCGCAGAGTTCTACGGTCGAGACTTAGTCAATCAAGTTTCGGCCGAGGACTTCTACAATTCTCATCAATGACTTCTCAACCAGTTTCCCCAGACAATGATGATAGTTCTCTGAGTCTTTAACCATAAATAAACTACACGTATTCCTTTATCTTAAACCATTTTCCCTTCCATTGACAACCTTTGAATCTATTGTCCTTTACTTCTTAGTGTATAGGAATTATAGCGTCAAATATAGTTCGGGCTAAAACCGAATACAAATGAATTTAGCATGAACCCAGGACTTGGGGAAATCCATGGATTCAGGGTGACTTATGAGCGACATTAGGTCCAACTATGGCTACTCACCTTGACGCTATGGGCGCCCTGAGCAAAAAGCCGTGAAAATCAGAGCTTTTCTATAGCCTGCGCATAGCGCGTGCGCTAAGCGAAAGCTATTCAATTAGAATTTTGAAAAATTAATTTTGCTGGTAAAAAGGTCGATTTTAATGGTCAAAAAGACGTTTTTTGACTGCAGTGAGTGAAGGGGCACCGGCAATTGAGGGAGCGAAGGAACACGTTGAGTAAAATCATGGATATGAAGAACATGTGCAACTACTTTTAACGGATGTTGAAAGGGGATCAAATGAACCGACGGTTGAGGAAAACGAAAATGACACAGAAGATGTAGA
>JAAUYE010123378.1_pt1 | contig 16592 bp, 8 predicted proteins | sample 7278081 | NCBI WGS metagenome assembly JAAUYE01 (sample SAMN14350131, study PRJNA611818) | marine sediment metagenome | isolation source: surface marine sediment (0.6m) | place: French Polynesia: Moorea | collected 2018-08
CTGTAGAACTCGCGCAGGTCCTTCTCGGCGGCGCTCAGGGCACCGCCGTCGAACGCGCCACCGTTCATCCAGCGCTGATGCGCCGGCACGCCCCAGTAATCGAAGATGGTCGTGCGCGTCGGGTCGCCGAAGCCTGCGTCGCCATCGCCCGGCTCGCCGACCGCCTGGCCGAAGTACACCATGGTCGGCGACCGGCTGAGCAGGGCCGATACGACCATGGCCGGTTTCGCTTTCGCCGCGTCGCCCGCGAAGTCCGGACTCGCGATGCGCTGCTCGTCGTGGTTCTCCAGGAAGTGCAGCATATGCTCCGCGATATCGAGCACCTCGCCATGCACCGGCGCGATCGCCGCCGTGCTTGCCTCGCCGCGCATGACCGGCTTCAGCGTGTCGTACAGGCCGACCTTGTCATAGAGATAATCCATGCGGCCCAGTTGCAGGTAGTCGCGGTACAGGTCGGGGTTGTAGACCTCGGCGAGCAGGAAAGCGTCGGGGTTCGCGGCCTTTATGGACGAATTCAGGTAGCTCCAGAACTCGACCGGCACCATCTCGGCCATGTCGTAGCGGAAGCCGTCCACGCCTTTGGCGGTCCAGTAGAGGACGATGTCGCGGAACTTGGTCCAGCTGTCGGGCACGTCCTCGCCGGCCCAGAAGTCGGCGTGCTCCTCGATCGACCAGCTGCGCGCTTCTTCGGGCAGGCGATCGAAGGCATAGCTGCCGTCGGGCCGCACGCCGTAGTTCATCTTGACGGTCTCGTACCAGTCGTTGAACGCAGGCTGTGGCGCGCGCGCGCCGTTGCCCGTCCACCTGGCCGGTGATTCGTGAAAGCGGCCGTCGACGAGCGGGTGCGCCTCGCCGCCGAGCGGCGCGTAGTCGTCGGGAAACTCCGGTACCCGGAAATCCTCCCCGACCACGTAATAGAAGTTGTTGTCACGGGCCCATTCGACCGACGTATCGTCACTGGCGCCGAAGTCCTCGACACCTTCGGGCCGCGAGATCGATTCGTAGTTGCGTGCGACGTGATTCGGCACGATGTCGATGATGACCTGCATGCCATGATCGTGGGTGCGCGCTATGAGGGCCTCGAACTCGGCCAGCCGGTTGGCGGGGTCGACTGCAAGGTCCGGATTGACGTTGTAATAGTCCTTCACGGCGTATGGCGATCCCGCGCGACCCTTGATGACGTCCGGGTCGTCGTCGCTGATGCCGTACTCGGTGTAGTCGCGAACCACGGCGTGGTGCGGCACGCCCGTGTACCAGATGTGCGTCGTGCCGAGTTCGCGGATGCCCTCGAGCGCCTCGTCGGTGAAGTCGGCGAACTTGCCGACGCCGTTTTCCTCGATGGTGCCCCAGGGCTTGTTGGTCGTGCTGGTATTGCCGAACAGCCGCGTCATGACCTGGTAAACCACGGGCTTGGATCGCGGCGCGACCGGGTTGATCTCGAGCACAGCATCACCGTGATCCCAGTCGACACGCGCCGTCAGCGCGCGCCGGCCGCGACTGTAATCGACGCGGATCGTGCGCCCGTTAAAGCGCGCATCCTTCACGGGCGCGGTCCAGTTGTGAATGACGATCTCGAGCTCTCGCTTCTGCGGCCGCCCTTCGTAGGGCCCGCCTTCACGTGCGAAATCAATCGACAGCGAATCGTCCTGTTGCCGGGCGTCGAAACTGAGCACTTCGAACTCGCCCTGCGACAGGCTCAGCCGGCTCCTGCCGTCGTCGTCGTACATGCGTCCCGTTGCGTTGCGAACGGTCTCATCGGCGTAGTAGTGAAGTGTGAGTTTCTCGCTCGAGTAGTCGGCCGTCGTGTCGATGTCGTCAATCATCGGCACGAACGATCCGGCCCGGACCAGCACGGGGATCGTCTCGAGATCGACGGGGATCGACGCCGTCGCGCCGCCGTCGTAGCGTTGACCCGTCCAGAAATCGAACCAGGCGCCGGCCGGCAGTGGCACGTCGACGGCCGTCGTACCCGGGTCCGTCACGGGTGCGACAAGAAACGCGTCGCCCCAGAGGTAGGCGTCTTTCTGGTCGAACAGCGCGATGTCGCTCTCGTCCTCGAAGAACAGCGGCCGCATCAGCGGCATGCCGGTCGTCGAGTTCTCCCAGGCCAGCGTGTAGTTGTAGGGCAGCAGTCGATAACGCAGGCGAATGAAGTCCCGCACGATATTGCGCGTCTTGCGATCCTGGAAGACAGGTTCGGGCGGCACGCCCTCCTGCGCATGAGGGCGGTATACAGGCTGGAATACGCCGTACTGCAGCCAGCGAACATACAGCTCCTGCTCGATTGGCTTGAAGTGATCGGGGGGGATGCCGTGCGTGAATCCGCCCAGGTCGGAGTGCGTGTAGGCGAGTCCCGTGAGGCCCATGGAGAGACTGAGCTCGACCTGCGGTTTGAGGCCGCCCCAGCTGCGGGCCACATCGCCGGTCCAGGGGATAATGCCGTAGCGATGCGTTCCGGCGAAGCCCGAGCGCATCATGATCATCGGCCGCATGTCGGGGTATTCGGCCACCTGGTTTTCGTACACCATGCGGGTCCACTCGTGGCCGAACGCGTTATGGACCTCGTCGGCGCCTGCCTCGATTCCGGCCTCGCTCAGGTAATGCCGGGTTTCTGCCGGATGCACTTCCGGCTCCCCGAGGTCGCCCCAGGTGCCGGCGATGCCCTGATCGAGCAACATCCGGTAGTGCTGCCAGAACCAGTCGCGCGCCTCCTCATTGAAGATGTCGACGAGGCCGGTGTTGCCGAAGTAGAAGTCGAAACGGAACGGGTCGCCATTGGCGTCTTTGGCAATAGCGCCGTTCGCAACCGCATCGTCCCAGCGTCTGGAAGTGCTCAGAACGAATGGCTCGGTCACGACAATGGTCCTGATGCCATCACGCGCCAGATCGGCAATCATGTCCTCGGGGCTCGGCCAGGCGTCACGGTTCCAGTCGAGGTTGCCCATGTGCCCCTGGATGTCGGGGCCAAACCAGTAGATGTCGATGACGACCGCATCCAGCGGTATGTCCTGGCGCTGGAAGCGTCGCACGACGTCGCGCACTTCGCGCTCGCTGCGGTAACCGAAGCGCGAGGCAAAGTTGCCGAATGCCCAGCGCGGCGGCATGGGCTGCCGGCCCGTGACATCGGTGTAGTTGCCGATCAGGGAAGGGAAATCGTCGCCGGCGATCACGAGATAAGCCGTGCGGCCGCCGACTGCCTCGAACTGCAGCACGTCGGCCTCGGTCTCGCCAATGTCGAGCCAGCCACTCGCCGAGTTGTCGAACACAATCGTATAGCCGTCGGAGGACACGATGGCCGGCACGCCGTAATACATTTGCCGGGACTCGGTCTCGTACCCGTAGTGCGCCCGGTTGTAGAGCGGCATGCGGTAGCCCCGCCGGTCCATGCCGAGTACGCGCTGGCCGCCGCCCATGATCTTCTCGCCGTCGTCGAGTGCAAAGCGGAACCCGACGCCGTCGTCATTGCGAAAAAACCCGGATTCCTCGGCCAGCAGGTCCTCGTCGTTGCGCCGGTATTCGATGCGCACCGGCGACTTGTGCACGACCGCGGTCAACCCCGAGATGGAGAACTGCAGCGTGTCGTCACCGTCGGTCAGCGATGTGCGAATCTGCGGCGGCAGTCCGGCCAGCGCGAACGAGGGGAGCTGCCGGACGCCGGTTTCACGGTAATGCACCTCGAAACCGCTGTCGTCGATAGCCGTAATCGCCAGTTCGCCCCGGTCCGTGCTGATCAACAACAGCTGGTCGCGATGTTCATGACCCGTGTAGTTGCCGAATTCCGCGGCGGCCGGTGCGCACCAGGCGGCGGCCAGCAGCGCCGCCAGCTTCAGAAGTCTGTTGTTCATTCGACTTCCAGGATCATCACGGACATCGGCTCGAGCTCGATGCTGTCGTCGATCGAGATGCGCCGGCCGCTGATGACGTCAGTCGCGCGCGTGCTGTCGCCGAGGCGTTCCGCGAAGCGTGCCGTATCCAGTGTCACGGCCTCGGCGCCACGATTGAACACGACCATGACGGTGTCGCTGTCGTCATAGCGGAAGAAGGCATAGACATGGCGTACGGGAGTGAACTGCATCAGGTTGCCCGTATGGATGACGGTCTTGTCCTTGCGCCAGTTCAGAAGGCGGCGCATGAAGTCCTGAGCGTCGCGTTCCGCATCCGACAATCCTGCGCCCGTGAACGCGTTCTTGTCGTGATCGGGCCAGCCACCCGGGAACTCCATGCGCAGCGCCCCGTGGCCAGCGCCGAGCTCATGAGTCGCGAAGACTTCGGTACCGTAGTAGATCTGCGGTATGCCGCGCGTCGTCAGGTAGAACGCCATCGCCATCCGGAACAAGGCGGGGTCGTCGCCAAGCTGCGGCACGATCCGGTCCATGTCATGGTTGTCGGCGAAAGTGACGAGAATCGACGGGTCCGGGTACAGGAAGTCATGGCCCAGCATCTCGTAGACGGGCGTCCAGACGCTGCCCCAGGACTTGCCTTCCTGCGTCAGCGATTCGCGCAGCGCGATCTGCACGGGGAAATCCAGCATGCTCGGCATGGCCTGCTCAGTGCCGTCGTGGTTCGTCTTTCCTGCCTGCCAGTACGCCACGATCGCCGGACTGCCACTCCATTCCTCTCCCGTGATGTTGAAGTCCGGGTACTCGCGCATGATGCGGCGCGCCCAGTCGGCCATGAAATCCTTGTCCGGGTAAGGCTGCGTGTCCATGCGAATGCCGCCAAGGCCGACGTACTCGATCCACCAGATCGCGTTCTGGACCAGGTAATCGGCCAGCAGCGCGTTGCGCTGGTTCAGGTCCGGCATGGACTCGACAAACCAGCCGTCCGCATGCGCGGCCTTGTCGAAACCGGACGCGTACGGATCCTGGTTGGTGGTGCGCGCATGCGAGGTTATCGACTTCGTGTCCGGCACATTGAACCAGTCTTCAGTGGGCGGATCTTCCATCCACCAGTGGCCGGCGCCGGCGTGGTTGGTAATCATGTCCATGATGATGCCGAGTCCGTGTCGCCTGGCCTCGGCAACCAGCTCCCGGTACTGCTCGTTGCTGCCGAAGCGGGGGTCTACCCCGTAAAAGTCGGTCGTCGAGTAACCATGGTAGGACCCCTTGGGCACCGCATTCTCGAGGATCGGGTTCAGCCAGATCGAGGTGAATCCCATGTCGGCAATGTAGCCGAGTGACTGGCTCAGGCCGGCGAGGTCGCCCCCGTGACGCCCATAGTCGTCTTCGCGATCGAGAACGTCCGCGTACCCGGCGACTGAATCATTGGACGGGTCGCCGTTTGCAAAGCGGTCCGGGGTGACCAGGTAGATGACGTCCGCCGGGGAGAACCCCCTGGCGTGCTCGGGATCCGTACTCCTGGCCCGGAGTTCGTACGCGTGCTCGAACCGTATGTCGCCATTGTCGAAGGCGATGTCAAAGCGACCAGCCGCAGCGTCCGGCCCGATATCCAGGTACAGGAACAGGTAGTTGGGGCTGGTGACACGCTCGACCCGCTGCAGCGTGATGTCCGCATGATCGATCGCAACGTCGAAGCTCGATACGTCGTGTCCGTGGACGAGAATCTGGAGCTCGCGGTTCTCGAAGCCCTGCCACCAGAATGGCGGCTCGATGCGGTCGATCGGCCCACCGGAGGCGGCGGACCAGATCAGGGACACAACGAGGAGCACACCGGTTCGTCTTATCATTATTACCCCCTGTGGTATCCGGTAATCTTAGACATTTCAACGCCTTGCCGGGGATGAATACGTTTGCAGCGCGGCTCCGGGCAAGCGGCGCTTGCTACAATGCCCCAAATTCCCAAGAAGAAGAAAAAATGACCCAAAAACCCCGCTTGCACTTCTGGCAGATCTGGAACATGTGCTTCGGCTTCCTGGGCATCCAGTTCGGGTTCGCGCTGCAGAATGCCAACGTCAGCCGCATCTTCCAGACGCTGGGCGCCGAGATCGACGACATCCCGATTCTCTGGATCGCGGCGCCGCTCACGGGCCTGATCGTGCAGCCGATCATCGGCTACATGTCCGACCGCACGTGGAACCGACTCGGCCGTCGCCGGCCGTATTTCCTCGTCGGCGCCATCCTCGCGTCGCTGGCGCTGTTCATCATGCCGAACTCGCCCGTGCTCTGGGTCGCCGCCGGCATGCTGTGGATCATGGATGCAAGCATCAACGTCTCGATGGCGCCGTTCCGCGCTTATGTTGGTGACATGCTGCCCGAGAAGCAACGCACCACGGCCTTCGCGATGCAGACCTTCTTTATCGGCATTGGCGGTGTGGTCGCATCGGGGCTGCCCTACATGCTGACCAACTGGTTTGAGATCAGTAACACGGCGGCGCCCGGGGTCGTGCCGGATTCGGTCAAGTGGTCGTTCTACCTGGGCGGCGCCGCGTTTCTGCTGGCCGTGTCCTGGACCGTCTTTCGAACGCGCGAGTATTCGCCCGAGGAACTGGCCGCCTTCGAAGCCGCGCGGCCCGCGGAACACGTCGCCGAAGACACGTCCCTGCGACCTGCCAGCAAGTATCGCAACGGCGGCCTTGGCTGGACGGTGCTCGGGCTGGCCGGCTGGTTCCTGATCGCGAGCCTGGGCCTCGACAAGCAGCTGTACGTGCTGGCCGGCGGCTTCGCGACTTTCGGCGTGCTGCAGGTCATCACCAGCGTGCTGCAGAACCGCGGCATGACCGATAACGGCCTCTACCATATCGTGCACGACCTGTTTCACATGCCCAGGGTCATGCGCCAGCTGGCGGTCGTGCAATTTTTCTCGTGGTTCGCGATGTTCGCGATGTGGATCTACGGCACGCCCGGCGTCACGAGCCACCATTACGGGACCGGCGACCCGGCATCCGCGGCCTACAACGAGGGCGCCAACTGGGTCGGCATCCTGTTTGGCGCCAAGTTCGGCGTGGCCGCCGTGGCGGCGATGTTCATACCGGCCATGGCCAGGCGCCTGGGTTGTCGGGTCAGCCACCTGATCAACATGTGTATCGGCGGCGTCGGACTGATCAGTTTCCTGTTCATCGAGGATCCGGCAATGCTCGCGGTCTCGATGATCGGGGTTGGCATTGCCTGGGCGTCGATCCTGTCATTGCCGTACGCGCTGCTGTCGAGCAATTTGCCCGCGCACAAGATGGGCATCTACATGGGTATCTTCAATTTCTTCATCGTCATTCCCCAGCTCGTGGCGGCCAGCTTACTCGGGCTGATACTGCGGGAGTTCTTCGATCTGCAGAGTATCTATGGCCTGGTCATTGGCGGCGTGCTGATGATCGTCGCAGGCGCAACGGCCTTGCTTGTGGACAAGAGCGCCGAGCCGTCGTAGGGGCGCGCCCCAGCGGGCCCCTATGCGCCGCAGGACTGGCGCACGATGAGTTTCGGTTCGAGCTGGCTCGACTCGACGTCTGCGCCTTCGATCAGGCCGACGATGGTCTTGACCAGGCCTTCGCCCGCCTCGCGGATGTTCTGCTGGATCGTGGTCAGCGGCGGATTGACGTAGGCGGCGCGCGGCAGGTCATCGAAGCCGACGACGCTGATATCCTCCGGCACCCGTCGGCCGGAGTCGGCGATTGCGTGCATGGCTCCAATCGCCAGCACATCCGTCACCGCGAACAGCCCGTCGATCTCGTTGCCGCCGTCGAGAAACTCGCGCACGGCATTGAAGGCGTCTTCCTCGGTGTTGTCGGCAAAGATCTTGAGCCCCTTGTCATACTCGAGCCCGGCGGCCTCGAGCGCTGCGATATACCCGTCGCGGCGGGACGCGAATTCCGGGTGCCGTTTCGATATGTCGCCGAGGATCGCGATGCGCCGGCGCCCGAGTCCCAGCAGGTGTTCCGTCGCCATGCGCCCGCCCTTGACGTTGTCACAGCCCAGCGACAGGCCGGGCTGGTCGGCTGCAAACGCGCCATAAATAATGAAGCGCGTATTGACTGCCGCCAGCGCGTCGAGTTTCTCCCGGTAGCTGACGTAGTCGCCATAGCCGAGCAGGATCAGGCCGTCAGCGCGATGGCTGGCCTGGTACTCGATGTGCCAGTCGTCGGTCAGCTGTTGCAGCGAAGCGAGCACGTCGTAGCCCATGCCGGCGGCCGAGCGCGTGATGTAGCCCAGCATCGACAGGAAGAACGGATTGATTTGCGCCTCGTCGCCGCCCGTTTCGTCGAACATCAGCAGTGCGATCGTGTTGCTCTGGTGCGTGCGCAGCCCGGCGGCGTTGCGATTGACGAAATAATTGAGTTCGCGAGCGATCTTCTGAATGCGTTCGCGGGTCTCAGGCCGAACCAGGGGACTGTTGCGCAGCGCGCGCGATACGGTCGCCTGCGAGACGCCGGCGATGTCCGCAATGTCCCGGGAAGTCGGATTTTCGACCTTCATAACGGCATTGTAGGCAACAGTGCGCTGGATGCCGTATGTATTTAACACATTGCCGGCGCCCGTCGGGCCGAAAAGTGTAATAAATTGTAAAGCTTAGCCGGCTTCGGCGGCAGCGGCTCGCCTGTCCGCCAGTTCCTGCTCGATTCTGGCGACCTGATGCGAGTCGATGCGATAGAAGTAGATCGCGACCACGCCTAACAGCGCAAACACCGTTGGCACGATGCCGAACAGGAAGCGGATGCCGAGGAGTGCGGTCTCGCTCTGCGCCTCATTGGCTACAAAGCCGAACGACGACAAGAGGATGCCGGCGAGCCCGGCACCCACGGCCAGGCCGAACTTGTGCGAGAACTGCACGGTCGAGAAGATCAGTGCGGTAGTGCGGCGGCCAGTCTTCCATTCGCCGTAGTCGGCGCAGTCGGCATACATGGACCAGACCAGCGCGGGCGTCGGTCCGGCGATCAACATGCCGATCATGTTGACGGCGACCATGAGTCCGTACTGGTCGGCCGGAATGACGAAGAACAGCCCCATTGACAGCGCATTGAGCAGCGACAGCGTCATTAACAGATGCCGCTTGTCGAAGCGCTCGCTTAGCGTCCTCGTAAGCGTGACGCCAACGAGCTGCGCGAAAATCCCCAGCGACAGGAACACCGCGGTCTTGTCGAATATCAGGAATATCGGTGTACCGTCATCACCGGCGTAGTACTTGATGTAGTAAACCTGCGTGGCCCATCGAACGGCGAGGCTGGTCAGCGTGAATATGCCGGCGAAGATCAGCGCAACCCACGGACCGTTCTGCCTGACGGCTGCGAAGTCGGCGCGAAGATCAGAGTCTGTTTGCGGGGGAGCGACCCGCTCGCGGGTTGTGGCAAACGTAATCCACCAAAGCGCGACCGAGATCACGGCGAAAATCATCATGGTCAGTTGAAAGCCCAGCGCCTCGTCGCCGCCGCCCAGCAGGTTCTTGAGCGGAGTAACGAACGTCCCGACCAGCCAGCCCGCCAGTATTGCCCCGAAGAATCGGTAGCTGGCCGCCCTGGTGCGTTCGATCGATGCCGGGGAGATGACGCCAAGCAACGCAGAGTAGGGCACGTTGATCGCCGTGTAGGCCAGCATCATTAACGAGTAGGTCACGTAGGCAAATATCAGTTTGCCCGTGTATGACAGGTCCGGGTTGGCGAACATCAGGTAGCCGCAGGCGCCGTAAGGAATGGCTCCCCACAGGATGAAGGGGCGATACTTGCCCCAGCGGGAGTTGGTGCGGTCGGCAATGATCCCCATAAGCGGGTCGCTGACGGCATCGATAATCCTCGTAACCAGGAACATCGTGCCGACGGCGGCGGGCAGCAACCCGATCACGTCCGTGTAGTAATACAGCAGGAATATGCCGAAGACCTGGAAATAGAAGTTCGAGGCCGTATCGCCGAGCCCGTAGCCCAGCTTCTCGCGGAATCGAAGTGGTTCGCTGTCAGTTGCCACGCCGTGCCCCCCCTTGTTGTTGGCAGTCATCGTACACGACGCGGGCGCAAAAGCCCTGATTGCCGATGCGGCCGTTTCATGGCAGGCTAGGAGACCTAACAATGACAGCGCTGTCAACCGTGACCCGGGGAATTGCGCTGCGTCGAGGAAAACAATGATCCCGAACAAGCGCTATTTACTGGGTGTCCTGGTAACGATTGGGCTGGCTGCCTGCGGAGGCGGCGGAAGTGGTGGAGGCAATAACAATCCACCACCGCCCCCACCACCGCCACCGCCCCCGACGGGCAACGTCAACATCGACGACCCGACGCTCACGATGGTGGACAACACCGCGGTCGGTGGCGGCGCCGGAATGGCGCTCGTCTGGAGTGACGAGTTCGATGCGGCACAACTCGATCCAGAGACCTGGTTCTTCGAACAAGGTGATGGTTCGCAGTATGGCATCCCGGGCTGGGGCAATAACGAACTGCAGTGGTACCTGCCAAACAGCGCGCAGCTCGAAAATGGCAACCTCGTCATCACGGCGCGCAGCGAGGTCTCGAACGGCAAGAACTTCACGTCGGCACGCATCAATACGCGTGACCGTTTTGCGTTGCGTTACGGCCGCATCGAGGCGCGGATTCGCCTTCCGGCCGGCCAGGGCATCTGGCCCGCTTTCTGGATGTTGCCGCAGGACAACGTCTATGGCGGCTGGGCAGCGTCGGGCGAGATCGATATCGTCGAGGCGATCAACCTGGGAGGGTCCGGCGGCAACACGGTTCACGGCACGATTCATTACGGTGGCGCGTGGCCCGGCAATACATTTTCGGGCGGCGAGTATGTCGTGCCGATGGACGCGGCGGCGAATTTCCACGTCTACGCGATCGAGTGGGACCCGGCCGAAATTCGGTGGTATGTCGATGACACGCTGTATTCGGTGAAGAACAGCTGGTCGTCAACCGGGGCCCCCTTCCCGGCGCCTTTCGACCAGCACTTCTACATCCTGTTGAACGTTGCCGTCGGCGGAAACTGGCCCGGTGCGCCCAATGCGTCGACCGTATTCCCGGTGACGATGGAGGTCGATTACGTCAGGGTCTATAGCGGCGAGCCCTGACGCTCTCGCAGCGCTCAGTCTGCGATTGCTGCGGTTGATTCCCGGATCTTCAGCGTGCCGGGCACGATGATCGGGCCGTGCCATTTCTTCTTGCTGCGCTGTGACTCGATCAGCTTGAGCACCGCTGTTTCGGCCATCTGCGTCAGTGGCTGGTTGATCGTGGTCAGGGCCGGATAGATCTGCTGTGCCAGGGCGATATCGTCGCAGCCAGCCACCGAGAGCTGCTCCGGGACCTTGACGCCCAGGCGATCCGCAACGCGAATCACGCCTGCCGCCATATCGTCATTGGCCGCGAAAATCGCCGTCGGTGGCTTATCCGACTGGAGCAGATGTAACGCTGCCGCTTCGCCCGAGCGGATGGAGTTGTCGCCTTTGATGATGAGCTCGTCCAAGACGTCGAGGCCGCTTTCTTCGAGTCCATCCAGGTAGCCCTGGAAGCGGTTGCCTACGGCTTTATGGCCCGGGTTTCCCCTGATGAACGCGATGCGCTGATGGCCCAGGCTCGCAAGGTAGCGGGTCATCTCGGCGCTGACTTCGCGGTCGTTCGTGGCGACGTACTGAGAATTGCCGTTGGACTGCCCCGGAGAGACGCGGATCAGTGGCGTGCCGGTCGCCTCGATCGCCTCGACCACCCGCGCCACGTTCGAGAGAGGCGCTGCAAGTACGATGCCGTCCGGGCGTATTCTTTCGATGAGGGTCTGCAGTTCCGCGGCAACGTTCTTGTTGCGATAGCGGCAGGGATGAATCAGCAGCTCGTAATTCGCCGTGCGACAGGCGCGTAGCGCGCCTTGCTGCATACGCAGGATAAAGCCGGCACTCGGGATTTCGTAGGCGCTCGGATCGTCGTAAATCAAAACGAACAGGCGCGAGTGATGGCTGGCCAGGTTCTGAGCCGCCTTGTTGGGGCGATAGTTGAGTCGCGTGATCGCGTTCTCGACTTTCTCGCGCGTTTGCTCGCGCACGTTCGGCTCGCGATTCACGACGCGAGAAACGGTCTTGATCGATACTCCGGCCAGTTCGGCAACATCATCAATGGTCGCTTTCGGCATGCCTGCTTTCTCTTGCGGTCAGGGGCCTTTCATTTGGCCAAGTTATCAAAATGCATGTCTGGTGACAGCGCTGTCGGGCGGCAACTGGTCACGCCAGTCTGTACCGGGGGCATCGAGTGATTACACATCGTGCGCTTCGATACGGTTGGCCACGGCTACCGTGCGCGCGACGAGTTCCCCGAGAGGCAGTTCCGATTGACCCGCCAGGTTCACGCCTACGCGCTCGTTCCACGGCGCCGTCCAGTGATCGGGTATGGTGTGCCCGGTCAGACCAAACAGGCCACCCACTGTCGCGCCATTGCAGTCGGTGTCCCAGCCGGCCGCAACCGCCTCCCCAATGGCCGCGCTGAAGTCGTCATCGGCGGACACCAGCGCCCAAACGACCAACGCGAGGTTATTCAATGTGTGCACCGGCGACAGCCCGGCATATTCCCGGTGCAATCGCTCAACCGCGTTGTCACGGCCTGCCAGTTCGCGGCCGAAAGTGACCGCGGCGGCGGCCCGGCTGCCTGCGGGAATGTGCTCGAGAGCGGCGTCGAGCGCCGCGCTTGTCGTATCGCTGGCCGGTATGGCCGCGGCCAGGGCCGCAATGAACATGGCCCCGTAGACTCCGTCCCCACGATGGGACAATGAGGCGTCGCGGGCGGCCAGCTCGGCGGCGAGGGCAGGGCGCCCCGGGCACACCCAGCCGTAGAGATCGGCGCGAATCTGGGCACCGATCCAATCGTTGTAGTCATTTTCCGAGCAGATCGAGATGTCGAAGCCGGGTTCATCGCCGTTGACGAACTCGTCGTCCATGTTGGCCAGCAACGTCGAATAAGCGGCACGTTCGGCGGTCCAGGTGGCGCCGGCAGGTAGCCTCCGTAACCAGGCGCGCGCAACGTCGGTGACGTCAAAACCGACCCCGTGCTCCTCGAGCAGCGTCAGGGCCAGGACCGTATAGTCAATGTCGTCATCGGGCTCGGCGCGTGAAATATGGTCCCGACAGCAGGCCTTGCCAAGCCGGTCCACGGTCGAGCCTTCCTCGAGCGGCACGTAATCGCGAAGCGGCAACGCGCCGGTATCCTCGAGGTAAATGGTCAATCCGCCCAGACCCTGCTGAAATGACAGGACTTCGACCGGTTTACCCAGGATGCAACCCGATATTCGTCCCTGCCATGCAGCCCGAATCCTGGCCGGATCGGCACTCACAGCCTTCATTTTTTTATCCCCACAGGTACAAACAGCGCTGTTGTACCTTTTTTGTAACTTAGTGTTGACAGCGCTGTCAGCGTCTATTATAAGGGGAAAGCCGACATCGTTGTCAAAAAAAACAAACAGAGCCGTGGGGGTTCTGAGGCGCTAACCAAACAACACGCGGATAGCCGGAAAATTGCTCCGGAGAACCGCGGTGAATGATCTGTATACAAGAGCCCGGGGGGACTTCAGGCATGCAAGACTCTTCTTTTACCAGGAAACCACTCGCTGTGGCTGTCGCTGTTGCGGTAGGTACGGCCTTCACCACGCCAACGGTGGCCGTGGCGCAGGAAGGCGAGGTTATCGAGGAAATCGTCACGACCGGTATCCGCAGCAGCTTGACGCGCTCCATGGATATCAAACGCACCTCGAGGGGCGTCGTCGACGCGATTTCGGCGGAAGATATCGGTAAGTTCCCTGACGCCAACCTGGCAGAGTCGCTGCAGCGTATTACCGGTGTGTCGATCGACCGCCAGCGCGGTGAAGGCAGCCAGATTACGGTGCGTGGATTCGGCCCGGAATACAACCTGGTAACGGTCAATGGCCGCCAGATGCCGACTCATAACGGCGTCAACCGGTCCTTCGATTTCGCCGACCTGGCCTCGGAAGGCGTTGCGGGCGTGCAGGTCTACAAGACGGGCCGCGCCGACGTGCCTTCGGGCGGTGTGGGCTCTACGGTCAACATCCTTACGCCCCAACCGCTCACGGCTGAACCCACCCTGAGTCTCGCGGCCAAGGCGGTAGCGGATAACTCGACCCGCACCGGCGATACGGTGACGCCTGAGTTCTCCGGCATTTACCTCGGTCGTTTCGCGGACGACACCATTGGCTTTTCGATAACGGCCAGCCACCAGGAAAGAAACAACGGCGTCAACGCCGCAATCGTCAACGGCTGGTACACCCGGCCGGGCGATGATGTGCTGCCGGATGGTTCGGTGGATCCGAGGGTCCCGAACGACGCCAACCAGATCAACCGGCCGACGTCACCGGACGAGAACTACTCGATTCCGCAGTCGGTGGCCTACAACATTGCCGAGTTTGAAAGTGAAAGGACCAATGCCCAGCTCGTGCTGCAGTGGGCGCCTACGGAAGACATCACGGCAACCGTGGATTACATGTACTCCGAGTTTGACCTGGACCGGACCTACAGCGATCTCTCCGCATGGTTCTCCAATACGGCGGCCCTTTCCCAGTCCAGCGAATGGACCGACGGCCCGATTGCCACGCCGATCATCTACACCGAGACCAATGACAATAATGACTTTGCCATGGGTACCGGTCGCGACGGCTTTACGAACGAAAACGAATCCATTGGCTTCAACCTCGAGTGGTGGCTGACCGATCGGCTGATGCTCGAGTTCGACTACCATGATTCCACGGCGGAAAGAGGCGCCAACGGCCCCAACGGCACCAGCTCGCTGATCACGATGGCCAGCTTCAACAAGGTCGGCCAGAGCTTCATCACGGGCTACGATATGCCGATCTTCTCGAACGACCTGAACTCGGGAGGCGAAACCGATCGCCCCCTGTATGCCAATGACATGATTCTCACGGGCAGCGTTTTCACCAATGAAATCGCCGTGATGGACGTCGAGCAGGCCAAGATTGCCGGTTCGTTCGAATTCTCGGACGAAGCCAGCATCGACTTCGGCGTGCAGACCACGGAAGTCACCAACCAGAGCGCGAACGTCGTCGTGCAGCTGGATAACTGGGGTGGCATCGGCAACCCTGGCGACATTGCGGACATCGTCGTTCGTTCCACCATCAAGAACCAGTTCGACGAGCTTTCCGGTCACAACCATCCTGACCTGCAGACCGAGTTCTTCACGGCCAGCCTCTCTGATCTGCAGGCCGCCGGTGAGGCCTATTACGCCAACAACGGCATTGAGTACGCCGAGGTCGGAGACTGTGGCACCGGCTACTGCGCCTCGACCGACTGGGAGAATGATCTTCGGACCACCGAGGAAACGGATGCTGTCTATCTCCAGTTCAACTGGAGCGGGGACATCGGTAACTACCCGGCCAATTTCCACCTGGGCGTTCGCCATGAGCAGACGGATGTGCGGTCCGCCGCGTTGAATACGACGTACGATGGCTCGTCCTGGGTAGGCGCGGGCAACGAGCTCAACATTACCGAGGCCCTGGACGAAAATGGCGACGTCATCCAGAGCTTCACTGACGTCAAGGGTGACTACGACGTCACGCTGCCCAACGTCGATTTCGATATCGAGCCCTGGGAAGACATCGTGCTGCGAGTGTCGTTCAGCGAGACGATCACGCGCCCCAGTTACAACGACATCAAGGGTGGCTTGCAGCCCAACAGCACTCAGTTCTTCCCGAATACGAGGCCGCAGGCATCCGCCGGTAACCCGGGCCTGATTCCGATTCAGTCGGAGAACCTCGATCTGTCATTCGAGTGGTACTACGGGGACGGAAGCTATCTGTCGGTCGGCTATTTCGAAAAGGACGTGGATAACTTCATCGGCTCTGGTCGAGGGTCGGACACCGTCTTCGAGATTCCCAACATCATCGGCGGCGAACTCTGGAACCAGGCCCTTCAGGACAGCGGCCTGGATCCCAACAACTATACGGCGGTGGGCCGGTACATCCTGGACAACTACCAGGACAGCCCGTACGTCGATGGTGAGACGATTATCAGCGCACCGGGCGATCCGTCGATCGTCTTCGACCTGAGCCGACCGGTCAACCAGCGATCGGAAGAGGTAAACGGCTGGGAAATCAACCTTCAGCATGCCTTTGGCGACACCGGATTCGGTTTCATTGTCAACGCTACCCTGGTTGACGCTGACCTCGAATACGATCCCATGAACTCGCTGGAGGGTCAGTTCGTCCTGAACGGCCTGAGTGACTCGGCCAACTTCATCGGCTTCTACGACGGTGAAGACCTGCAGGTACGTTTCGCCTACAACTGGCGCGACGATTTCCTCGCCGGTGTTGGCCAGGGCCAGGGTACGACGACGAACCCGACCAATACAGAGTCCTACGGGCAGTTGGACATGAGCATCACTTATTATTACAACGACAACCTCACGCTCTACCTCAATGGGTTGAATATCACCAACGAGACGCTTCACCTCTACAGCCTGAACAAGAACCAGGTGCTACAGGCCATTCAAACGGGTGAGCGATGGGACATCGGGTTCCGGTATAACTTCGACTACTAATGCGTAAATTCACCGTAGTTAGCCGCGATAGGAAGAAAATTTTGGGGGACGTAATGCAACGGCAAATCTCTAACTCAGACCGCGGGCTTGCTGGCAATTTTGCCGGCCGCTTTGGCGCAGTCCTGGCGATGGCGGGCCTGCTTCTGTTGTCTGCGTGTGACAGCAACAAGGATGTGACGCAAAATGC
>JAAUYE010028886.1_pt1 | contig 16560 bp, 12 predicted proteins | sample 7278081 | NCBI WGS metagenome assembly JAAUYE01 (sample SAMN14350131, study PRJNA611818) | marine sediment metagenome | isolation source: surface marine sediment (0.6m) | place: French Polynesia: Moorea | collected 2018-08
CTTCGTTGACCTTGTCGACGCAATCCTTGATCAGGTGGTAAACCTCGTCCTGGCCGGCGAGATCGATATAACCGGTATAGGCGAGCCCGCGGCGTTCGGCCCAGTTGCCGACCGCTTCGAGGTCGATATTGATGAACGCGGTGCTGTGATCGCGCTCGTTGCCGAACAAGACGGCTTCCTTGACGAAGGAGAAAAACTTGAGCTTGTTCTCGATATAGTTCGGCGCGAACAGGGTACCGTCGTTGAGCTTGCCGACGTCCTTGGCGCGGTCGATGATCTTGAGATGGCCGTTGTCCTCGTCGAAAAAACCGGCGTCGCCGGTGTGCACCCAGCCGTCCTCGGTCTTGGTGCTTTCGGTGGATTCCGGATTCTTGTAATACTCCAGGAACACGCCCGGGCTGCGGTACATGATTTCGCCGCGCTCGTCGATCCTGATTTCGACGTCGAGCGCCGGCGTGCCGACGGTGTCGGCATAGACCTCGCCGTCGGGCTGCACGCAGATGAACACCATGCACTCGGTCTGGCCGTAGAGCTGCTTGATGTTGATCCCGAGCGAGCGGTAAAAATCGAAGATCTCGGGACCGATGGCTTCGCCCGCGGTGTAGGCGAGGCGGATACGGCGCAGGCCGAGTACGTCCTTGAGCGGGCCGTAAACCAGCAGGTCGCCGAGTTTGTATAACAGCGAATCCTTTAGTGACACTTTTTCCCTGTTGAGGATTTTTACCCCGACCCTGCGCGCGTGCTCCATGAAAAAATGGAACATCTTTTTCTTGATCTCGGCCGCGTCCTCGATCCGGATCATGACCTGGGTCAGCATGTTTTCGTAAACCCGCGGCGGCGCGAAGTAATAGGTCGGGCCGATTTCGCGCAGGTCGTTGCCGACGGTGGAGCCGTCCTCGGGGCAGCTGACGCAAAACCCGGCGACGTAGGATTGCGCGTAGGAGAACAGGTTATCGCCGACCCAGGCCATCGGCAGGTAGGCGAGCACTTCCTCGTCGGCGGTCAGCCCCTCGCGCAGGATGCCGTTGCGCGCGGTGACGATGACGTTGTCGTTGGAGAGCACCACGCCCTTCGGACTGCCGGTGGTACCCGAGGTGTAAAGCATGATCGAAACCTCGGCGCCGTGGCCGGCGGCGACCTGCTGCTCGTAAAAATCCGGGTTTTGCCGGTCGAACTCGACCCCGGCCTGCTGCACTTTTTCGAAGCCGTGCAGAAATTCGTGCTCGTAATAGCGCAATCCGCGATCGTCGTCGTAGATGACGTGTTCGAGCTTCGGGCAGCGCTCGCGCACCTCGAGCATCTTGTCGACCTGCTCCTGGTCTTCGACCAGCGCGATCTTGACGTCGGCGTTATCGAGCACGTAAGCCATTTCGTCGGCGACCGAATCCTGGTACAGCGGCACCGGAACCGCGCCCAGCGCCTGCGCCGCGGTCATGCCCCAGTAGAGCCGTGGCCGGTTGTCGCCGATAATCGCGAGCTTGTCGCCGCGCTCGAGGCCAAGAGTAGCGAGGCCGCAGGCCAGCGCGCGGATCTCGGCCGCAGCCTCGGCCCAGGTCCAGGATTGCCAGATGCCGAGCGCTTTTTCACGTATCGCATCCCGGTCGGGACGCTGCCTGACGTGGCTCTGCAGCAGCTTGGGGAAGGTGTCGAGCTCGGTGCCCTGATCCTGTTGGTTCATGCGATTGTCAAAAATTCTATTTGTGTATCCAGCCAGACAAACGCCCGGCTCTCCTCGTGTCGTTATCGATGACAATGTGGCCGGCAAGCTTACGTGCAGGCAGCGGCTCTGTCCAACGCTTGTTGGCGCGGGGCAGCCGGTGGCGCTCCGCGCAGAGTCGTATTACAACGCTAAACGACTGATCTGTAAAATATTTTGTCAGGCGGGGAACGAGGCGTTTATACCCTGGGCAAATAATTGTAATTTACCGGTTTTCGGGTGCCTCGACCGCTGCCGAAGGCAAGGGCGTGCTGGATCGAAAGCCGCGTTTCGAATCCTGGCCGCGAAGCGAAGCTGCTTGATAGCTGCCGTTTGGATCGGCGCTGTGATATATAGTGCCCGGGTTACCGAAGCGTATTTCCGATGTTTGAAGATGTATTGATTCTGCTGGCACTCTCGGTGTTCAGCCTGTTGCTGTTCAGACGGGTAAACATACCCGCGGTGCTGGGTTACCTGCTGGTCGGCCTGTTTGCCGGCGATCATGCGTTCGGCTGGCTGCACCATTCCCACGGGCTGGAACAAATAGCCGAAATGGGCGTGGTTTTCCTGCTGTTTACCATCGGGCTCGAGGTGTCGGTGCCGCGCCTGATCGCAATGCGCAATATCGTCTTCGGTATCGGCGTGGTGCAGGTTGTGGTATCGACGCTGAGTACGATCGCGGTCGGGCTTTATTTCGGTCTGACCTGGCAGGCCTCGTTCGCGGTCGGCGGCGCGATGGCGCTGTCTTCCACCGCGATCGTGACCAAGTTGCTGACCCAGCAGTACGAGCTGCATCTGCCCCACGGCAACATATCGCTCGGCGTGCTGCTGCTGCAGGATCTCGCGGTGGTCCCGTTCCTGGTGCTGATTCCGATTCTCGCCGCGCCGACCGGCGGTTCGCTGCTGCTGCCGATGATCCTGGCGCTGGCCAAGGGCGCAATCGCCTTTGCCGTCATCTATTACGCCGGCCAGTACCTGATCCGGCCGGCGATGCGTATCGTGACCGCGGCCCATTCGAAGGAGCTGTTCACGCTGTTTGTCCTGCTGGTCGCGCTGCTGGCGGCGGGGTTGACCTACCGCCTTGGGCTGTCGCTCGCGATGGGGGCCTTTCTTGCCGGTATGATGCTCGCGGAAACCGAGTTCCAGCACCAGGTCGAAAAGGAAATCCGCCCTTTTCGCGACATTCTGCTGGGCCTGTTTTTCATCATCGTGGGCGCGGAATTCGACTGGCGTGTTTTCCTTGACGAAACCTTCGAGGTCACGGTCATGACCGTCGGCTTGATTGCGGGCAAGGGCATCGCGGTCGTGCTGATCACCATGTGGGCCGGATATGCCAGGGGTATCGCCATCCGTTCCGGCATTTTGCTCGGCCAGGGCAGTGAATTCGGCTTTGCGCTGCTCGCGGTTGCGATAAGTTCCGGCCTGATCAGCCTCGAGCTGAGCCAGCCGATCATCGCCGCGATCATTCTCAGCATGGCGATTTCGCCGCTGCTGATCCGGCATAACGAAGCCATCGCGCGTCGATTTGCACCCGAGTATGCCGCTAGCCTCGAGGGGCAGGACATGAGCATCGGCGAGGCCTGCAAGGATTTGAGTGGTCATGTCGTGCTTTGCGGATTCGGCCGCACCGGCCAGACCCTGGCGCATTTTCTGAAACGCCGGGAAATACCGTTTGTCGCGCTTGAAATCAGCTCTGCACTCGTCACCGAGGCGCGCGAAGCGGGTGAGCCGGTTTATCTCGGCGATGCCGCCAAGGCGGATACGCTGCGCCTTACCGGCGTGGCCAACGCCCAGGCGCTGGTAGTTACTTTCGCCGAAACCAAACCGGCCCGGCACATCGCCAGCGTGTTAGACGAAATGGCGCCGGATGTTCCGACGATAGTTCGCGCCCGCGACGACCTGCCAATGGAACAGTTGCTCGATAGCGGCGCCGATGAAGTTATTCCCGATACGGTAGAGTCGAGCATGATGCTGGCGCGGCATACGCTGGCCGCGGTCGGCGAAAGCCGCGAATCGATCTTCGATTTGCTCGAGGAAGCGCGGCAGGAAAACTACGCCACGATTCGGGCTTATTTCCACAAGGCGGAAAGCACCGGCGCCGAACCCTCGGGTAAACTTTATCTGCGCTCGATCGAGATACTGAATGGTTATCACGGTGTCGGGCACAGCATCGGCTCGCTGGAGCGCCTGCAGAAAATCAGGGTGGTCGGCCTGCGGCGGGGCGAGGCGACCAGCGAAAATCCAGACGCGGACACGGCGCTCACGGCAGGGGACGTGCTGATCGTCGAGGGTTACCCGGAAGATATCCAGGCGGCTGAAATCGAAATCATGTCGGGGCGCTAGAAATTTTCACGCCGATGCCGGGGGGCGCGCCGGCTGAAAGATCTAGGCTCCGACACGAAGCGGGGCCCAGGCGGCCACCCGATATGATTTTCCCGGCTCGAATGTCACTTGCCTTGACCCACCAGACGTCATACCCGCGCCCCTGCGTCATACCCGCGCCCCTACGTCATTCCCGCGCAAGCGGGAATCTTTCTAAAGGTACCGCGGTGCCTGTATCCAGATCCCCGCGCAGGCGGGAATGACGACCCTGGTTTGTCGAATGACGCCGCAGGTAAGTCTCACGCGACCGCAACCCGGAACTAAGCGGAGTCGGCTAGTCGTCGTAGGTATAAAACCCGCGGCCGGACTTGCGCCCGAGATAGCCGGCGTCGACCATTTGCTGCCAGATCGGGCAGGGGCGGTACTTCGAATCGCCGAATCCCTCGTGCAGGACCTTGATCACCGCGTAGCAGGTATCGAGGCCGATCAGGTCGGCCAGCATCAGCGGGCCCATCGGGTGCGCCATGCCGAGTTTCATGATTTCGTCGATGCCCTCGGCGCTGGCGAGACCCTCGTAGTAGACATAGGCCGCCTCGTTGATCATCGGAATCAGGATCCGGTTGGCGACGAAACCGGGGCTGTCCCTGGCCTCGATCGGTACCTTGCCGATGAATTCGCTCAATTCGTTTACCGCGCGGCAGGTTTCGTCGCTGGTTTGCAGCGCGCGAATAACCTCGACCAGCGCCATCATCGGTACCGGGTTCATGAAGTGCATGCCGATGACCCGGTCGGCGCGTCGGGTCGCGCCGGCGATCCGGGTCAGCGATATCGACGAGGTGTTGCTGGCGAGGATGGCTTCGGCCTTACAGGCCCGGTCGAGTTGAGCGAAGATGTCGAGCTTGAGCGCCTCGTTTTCGGTGGCCGCTTCGATCACGATGTCGGCGTCGGCGAGCTCGTCGAGCGAGGTCGTGGTTTCGATTCGTGCAATCGCGGCCTCCTTGTCCGCGCCGGTGATTTTTTCCTTCTTGATCAAACGATCGAAACTGGTCGAAATCGTCTCGAGCCCGCGCTCCACCTGCGCCTCGCCGATATCCTGCATGATGACTTCGAGTCCCGCCGCCGCGCAAACCTGCGCGATGCCGTTGCCCATGGTGCCGGCGCCGACGACGCCTACGGTTTTGATGTTCATATACCCTCGCGTATTAATTTTGGGTCAGAGTAAAAATTATCAGAGATAATTTTTACTCTGACCCGAAACTTTTTTGTCATTCCCGCCGCCAGCCGCAAAAGAAATTGCATGTCACATATTCCGCCGGTATTGCCCGCCGACCTCGAATAAAGCATTGGTGATTTCACCGAGCGAGCAGTGGCGTACCGCGTGCACCAGCTCGCTGAAAATATTGTCGTTGTTGATCGCGGCGTCGCGCACGCGCTCGAGCGCGCGCTCGCGGCGGTCGGCATGCGCCGCATGGAACTCGCGCAGGCGCCTGATCTGGCTCTGCTTTTCGTCCTCGGTCGAACGCGCGAGTTCGATTTCGTAATGTTCCTCGCCGTTCGGATTGAGGAAGGTATTGACGCCGATGATCGGCAGGCTGCCGTCGTGCTTGCGATGTTCGTACAGCATCGATTCGTCCTGGATCTTGCCGCGCTGGTAACCGGTTTCCATCGCGCCGAGCACACCGCCGCGCTCGGAGATGCGCTCGAATTCCTGCAGCACGGCTTCCTCGACCAGGTCGGTCAACTGCTCGATGATGAAGGCACCCTGGTTCGGGTTCTGGTTCCTGGCCAGCCCCCCTTCGTGATTGATGATCAGCTGGATCGCGAGCGCGCGCCTGACCGAATCCTCTGTCGGCGTGGTGATCGCCTCGTCGAAGGCGTTGGTGTGCAGGCTGTTGCAGTTGTCGTATACCGCGATCAGCGCCTGCAGCGTGGTGCGGATGTCGTTGAACGACATTTCCTGCGCGTGCAGCGAGCGCCCCGAGGTCTGGATATGGTACTTGAGCTTCTGGCTGCGCTCGTTGGCGCCGTACCTGTGTTTCATCGCCACCGCCCAGATGCGCCGCGCCACGCGGCCCATGACCGTGTACTCCGGATCCATGCCGTTGCTGAAAAAGAGCGACAGGTTGGGCGCGAAATCGTCGATGTGCATGCCGCGCGCGAGGTATGCCTCGACGAAGGTAAAACCGTTGGCGAGGGTAAACGCGAGCTGCGAAATCGGGTTGGCGCCGGCCTCGGCGATGTGATAACCCGAGATCGACACCGAGTAAAAGTTGCGGATGCGGTGGTCGATGAAATACTGCTGGATATCGCCCATCATCTTGAGCGCGAACTCGGTCGAAAAGATGCAGGTATTCTGCCCCTGGTCTTCCTTCAAAATATCGGCCTGCACCGTGCCGCGGATATTTTCCAGCGCCCAGCTCGAAATTTTCTCGGCCTCCTGCGCGCTCGGTTCGCGCGAATTTTCCGCGCGGAAGCGGTCAAGCTGCTGCTCGATCGCGGTGTTCAGGTACATCGCGAGGATAATCGGCGCCGGCCCGTTGATCGTCATCGACACAGACGTCGCCGGATTGCACAGGTCGAAGCCGTCGTAGAGCGCCTTCATGTCGTCGAGGGTCGCAATCGACACGCCGGAGTTGCCGACCTTGCCGTATATGTCGGGGCGCTCGTCCGGGTCGCAGCCGTACAGCGTGACCGAATCGAACGCGGTCGACAGGCGCTTGGCCTCGGAATGCTCGGACAGCTGCCTGAAGCGGCGGTTGGTGCGAAACGCGTCGCCCTCGCCGGCGAACATGCGTGTCGGGTCCTCGCCCTCGCGCTTGAACGCGAACACGCCGGCGGTAAACGGAAAACTGCCGGGCAGGTTTTCCCGCAGCAGCCATTTCAGCAATTCGCCGTGATCCTCGTAGTCGGGCAGCGCGACCCTGGGGATGCTGTTGCCGGACAGGGATTCGTATCTGAGGTCGGTACGAATTTCGCGGTCGCGAACGCTGACCACGTATTCGTCGCCGGAATAACTCTTCCTGACCTCGGGCCACTGCTCGAGCAAACGGTGCGAGTTTGCATCGAGCGCGTCGTCACGAGATTTGATCAGCGCCTCGAGATCCTCGGCGATGGTGCCGGGATGTTCCTCGGTCAGCATGCGATGCGATTCGATTAGCTGCTGGCGCTCGCGCGCGATGCGTACCTGGGCGTCGGCTTCGCGATGATACCCGCGCACGCTGTCGGCGATTTCGGCAAGATAGCGCGCGCGTTCGGCCGGTACGATGACCGTGGCGGCGGTGGATTTACGCGTCTCCACCCGCGGCAGCAGCGGCTCGCCCGCCGGCATGCCGAGCGCCTGCAGCTTTTGCAGTATCGCCTGGTACAGGGCGGTGGTGCCGTCGTCGTTGAAACGCGAGGCGATGGTGCCGAATACCGGCATTTCCTCGGGACGCTGGCCGAAGGCTTCATGGTTGCGCTGTACCTGCTTGCACACGTCGCGGTAAGCGTCCTCGGCGCCCTTGCGGTCGAACTTGTTGATCGCGACGAGATCGGCGAAATCGAGCATATCGATTTTCTCGAGCTGGCTTTGGGCGCCGAACTCGGGCGTCATCACGTACAGCGAGGTATCCGCCAGCGGCACGATCGCGGCGTCGCCCTGGCCGATACCCGGGGTTTCGACGATGATGAAATCGAAAGCGCACAGCTTGCACGCGGCCACCGCGTCGGCGACCACCGCCGGGATTTCGCCGATGGCGTCGCGCGTCGCGATCGAGCGCATGTAAATATGATCGTGATCGATCGCATTCATGCGGATGCGGTCGCCGAGCAGCGAGCCGCCGGTCTTGCGCCGCGTCGGGTCGACCGCGATGATCGCGATTTTGAGCCGGTCGGCATGGTCCAGGCGGAAGCGGCGGACGATTTCGTCGGTCAGCGAAGATTTGCCCGAACCGCCGGTGCCGGTAATGCCGAGCACGGGCACTTTGGAAGCGTCAGCGGCGGCGCGGATCTGGTCGCGCAGCGGTGCTGCCACGGTGTCGTTTTCGAGCGCGGTAATCAGGCTCGCCAGCGCCGCGGTATCGTGCGCGCGCAGCGGATCGAGCGTGGCCGGCGCCTGCGCGCCGGGGTCATACTGGCAGCGCTCGATCATGTCGCCGATCATGCCCTGCAGCCCCATCGCCTGGCCGTCCTGCGGTGAATAAATGCGGGTGACGCCATAATCTTCGAGTTCGCGAATTTCGGCGGGCACGATCACGCCGCCGCCGCCGGCAAACACGCGAATATCGGCGCGGCCCCTTTGCTTCAGCATATCGACCATGTACTTGAGGTATTCGACGTGGCCGCCCTGGTAGGAAGACAGCGCGATCGCGTGCGCGTCTTCCTGGACCGCCGCGTCGACGATCTCGGCCACCGAGCGGTTGTGCCCGAGGTGGATCACTTCGGCGCCGGAGGCCTGCAGGATGCGGCGCATGATATTGATCGCGGCGTCGTGGCCGTCGAACAGGCTGGCGGCGGTAACGAAACGCCGCTTCAGCGGCTGCGGCGATGACGCGGGCAGATTGATTACCTGGTCCGGAGCGGAACTCATGGATTGGGCCTCGATGGTAAATTCGAACTTGCAAACGGCGGCGACATAAATTACCTTACGTTTACGTTAACGTCAACTATGATCGGGCAGCGCGACGGCGATCCCGACGACTTACCCAGATCCAGATGAGCAGTCAATTCGAAGTCAGCGATCCGGATTTCAGAACCCGGGTCAAACGCAGTTTCGCCGCGCAGGCGGTCATGTCCCTGATCGACGCGTCGATTACCCGCATCGAGCCGGGGCAGGTGCAAATCGAGCTGCCCTACCGCGACGACCTGTGCCAGCAGGATGGTTTCATCCATGCCGGCATTTCGTCGACGATCATGGACAGCGCCTGCGGTTACGCCGCGTTTACGCTGATGCCCGCGGACGCGCGCGTGCTGACGATAGAATTCAAGATCAACCTGCTGGCGCCGGCCGCCGGCGAACATTTTCGCGCCGTGGGCAGGGTGCGCAAGCCCGGCCGCAGCGTCACCGTGGCCGAGTCGGAACTGCACGCGGTTGACGGCGATGGCGACAAGCTGGTGGCGACCATGGTCGGCACCCTGATGACCATGCGGCCGCAGTAACCCGGCCGGAATCCGATGCATAAAACCGAAACCAGAAATAGTACCTACGCCATCGGCGAACTGGCCGAAGAGTTCGGCGTGACCTCGCGCGCGCTGCGTCTGTACGAGGAAGAGGGTCTGCTCAATCCGCGGCGCGAGGGTACGCGCCGAATCTACAATGAACGCGATCGCGTGCGCCTGCGCCTGATCCTGCGCGGCAAGCGCCTCGGCTGGTCCCTGTCGGAAATCCGCGAATCCTTCGATCTGTACGATTCGAGTCTCGGCGAGGAGGCGCAACTCGAGCAAATGCTGCAAAAACTCGCCGCCCGCCGGGATATGCTGAATGCGCAGCGGCTGGATATCGCGCACGCGCTCGAAGACCTCGAAACCGTCGCCGCCAATTGCGAGGCGGCGCTGGCGGAACTGCGCGCCAGCAGGCGCAAGGCCAGTAACGCGTAACCCGGGAAAAATCATGATTCACATTCCGTCACTCAATTTCGACCTCGGTGAAACCGTCGACCTGCTGCGCGACGCGGTACAGGACTTCGCCCAGGCCGAGATCGCGCCGCTGGCCGCCGAGATCGACCGCAGTAACGAATTCCCCAACCAGCTCTGGCCCAGGCTCGGCGACATGGGGCTGCTCGGCATTACCGTGCCCGAAACCCACGGCGGCAGCGACATGGGTTACCTCGCGCATATCGTCGCGATGGAGGAGATCAGCCGCGCATCGGCCTCGGTGGGGCTGTCCTACGGCGCGCATTCGAATCTCTGCGTCAACCAGATCAACCGCAACGGCAATGAGGCGCAAAAGCGGAAATACCTGCCGCAACTGATCAGCGGCGAGCACATCGGCGCGTTGGCGATGTCGGAGCCGGGCGCTGGCTCGGACGTGGTCGGCATGCAGATGAAAGCCGAGCGGACTTCCGCGGGATACGTTCTCAACGGAACCAAGATGTGGATAACCAACGGCCCCGACGCCGACCTCATCGTGGTTTACGCCAAAACCGAGCCCGACGCCGGTTCGAAGGGTATTAGCGCGTTCCTGGTCGAGCGCGAGTTCGGTTTCGAGACCGCGCAAAAGCTCGACAAGCTCGGCATGCGCGGCTCGAATACCGGCGAAATGGTATTTCAGAACGTGGAAGTGCCGGCGGCAAACGTGCTCGGCGAGGTCAACCGCGGCGCCGCCGTATTGATGAGCGGACTCGATTTCGAACGCGCGGTACTGTCCGCCGGACCGACCGGCATTATGCAGGCCTGCATGGACGCGGTCGTGCCCTACGTCCACGAGCGCAAGCAGTTCGGCCAGCCGATCGGCGAGTTCCAGCTGATGCAGGGCAAGCTGGCCGACATGTACACGACGATGAATGCGGCCAAGGCCTATGTCTATGCGGTAGCCAAGGCCTGCGACCGGGGCGAGACCACGCGCAAGGACGCCGCCGGCGCCATCCTCTACGCAGCCGAGAAGGCCACTTGGCTGGCGCTCGAGGCGATCCAGGCCCTGGGCGGCATGGGCTACATCAACGAGAGCCCGACCGGGCGCCTGCTGCGCGACGCCAAGCTCTACGAGATCGGCGCCGGCACATCCGAGATCCGCCGCTGGCTGATCGGCCGGGAGCTGTTCGGCGAGACGGCGTGACGATCCCGCGGGACAACGGGAGTCGATCGGGAACGAGAAGCGAATCTTCGGTAAGTTGCCTGGAGTGTAATGAGCCTGGAGGGCCTGGCGCCTTTGCTTTACAGGCCCCAGAACCGCATTTGCCTAAAATGCCGTCTACTCGCGATTTGTTTACCGGAGCCGTCTAGCCTGATCCTAAGTCGTTGATCTTGCTCCGGGGGAAGGGCAGCTCTGACCGGCAGGGGAGACGCCCGACATGGATTCTATTGGGTCTGAACTGGATCGCCAGCTCGCTAGGCTGGATCCCTATTGGACCAGGCTGGACGGTTTCTGGCTCGAACAACAGGGTAGATACCCGATGCTCCAAGGCATCGGCAGCCACTGGCTGGTGATCGGCGGGGTCGCTCTGGCCCTGGTCGTCGTATGGTTATTGATCCGTTACGGCGGCGGGCGCCGCACCTCGGCCCGGACTCTGCGGGCAGCCTATAGGAAAGCCACCAGGAAAGGCGTCAAGGAGTGGGAGCGGCCCTACGCGCTGTTCAGGGCCGCCAGGAATTGGCGCGACCTGCCCGAGCATTTCCTGTGGGAGCTGACCGCCCGCCTCATGGACAAGGACAACGTGATAGAATTCATCCTCTTCGCCGAGCGCCATGGCCTCGAGCAGAGACAATTTCCCGATTTGGCGAGGGAAGATGTCGAGGCGGCGATGAAGGGCGTCTCGGGAGTGCTGGCGAACCTGGCGACGACCCTGAAGGGGCGCGCGGCCGAGACCGCCTTGTCGCTGGCCTCGATGATCGACCCCAGGAACCCGCAGGCCGTGTTCATCCTGGCCACACGGCGTTATGCCGCCGAGCGTTTCCACGACGCCATTCCGCTGCTCGAGCAGGCAATTCCGCTGTGCGAGCAGTCGATGGTCGAGCCCGGGCGGCCGGACGTAAGTGACCTGCAGCGGGGTTCGGAAGGACTTGGAGACAGCTTGAAGGATCTGCAGCACATGCTGCAACAGGCCCAGAATATGTACGAAGACTGCCTGCGACGGGCGAACCCCGAGCCGGCTTAGCGCGCAGCACCGGCAGAACAAGGCCCCTGCTATGGATCGCTTGACCGCCGAACTCGACGGGGTGTGGAAGACCCTGGCGCCCTACTGGGAGCGCGCCGAGCCGGAGCTTGCCCGGCTGGAAACCCTGACCGGACTCGACTGGCGGCTCGTGCTCGCCGGCGGCCTGGCGGTGATACTACTGCTTTGGCTCCTGTTTCGGCGTCGCGGTGGGGGCGGTGCCAGACCCGAAAGCCTCGAAGCGGGTTATGATCGGCTCGCCGCTGCCGGTGTCGGTGAGCTTGATCAGTCCTATCGCCTGCTCACCGAGCGCTGGCAACACCTGCCCGCGGCCTTCGTCCAGGAGATCGTCGGCCGACTGCGGGAAAAGGCGCAGGTGACCGCCTTCGTCCTCTTGGCCGAGCGCCACGGTCTGGAGCGCGGGCGCCTGGACAAGATCGCCAGGGCCCAGGGTCCGGAATCTGCGGTGCGGGAGGTGGCGGCGCTGCTGGTCGATTTGGGCCGAAAGCGGTCCGGCGAGGCCGAGACCGCGCTTTCGCTCGCCATGCGCCTCGATTCCCAGGATCCCGAGGCCGTCCTGACTCTGGCCGCCGGCCATTACGCGGCCGAGCGCTACAAGGCGGCCCTGCCTCTGCTCGAGCTCGGCATCTCGCTGTGCAGGAACGTCGTGGAAGCGCCCGGCTCGGCGACCGCGTCGCAGGCGAAGACCCGGGGACGGCGCCAAGACCTCACGGACCTGTTGAAGCGCTCCATGGAGATGTACGAGGTCTGTCTGGAGCGTGTCGACCCCACTCTTGCCTGAGTGTCGGCCATACCCGGACTGCACCCCTCAGCCGCCAGCCCTTATAAGACCGGCGGCATTCTGGTATGCTTTTCTTGGTGGTACGAGCAGGACAGACAGGCATGAACGCGGGCCAAAACGCGGTCGGTTCGGCGGTGATCGAGGTTCTTGCCTCGGTCTCGACGGCGACGCTCTCCATGCAGCTCTTGAAGCGTGGCATTCGCAACGCCTCGATGATCGGGCCGCGGCCGCTCGACCCCAAGGGGCCGCGCGTCGCGGGGCCGGCCTATACTCTGCGCTTCCTGCCGGGACGCGAGGACCTGGCCACGCTCGAGAGCTATGCCGGACCGGGCGCGATCCGCCAGGCGATCGAGGCGGTGCCGGCCGGTGCCTTCGTCGTCATCGACGCGCGCGGCGAGCAGGGGGCCGGGCCCCTGGGCGACATCTTCGTGGCGCGCCTTAAGGCGTTGGGCGCGGTCGCTGCCGTGAGCGACGGTCCGATACGCGACTTGGCCGAGACCCGTCCCCTCGGATTCCCGCTGTTCTGTACCGGAGCGGTGGCGCCGCCCTCGATTGCACGGTTGACCTTCGCTGACTGGCAGGTTCCAGTCGGTTGTGGCAAGGTCGCGGTGATCCCTGAGGACATCCTCGTCGGCGACGAGGACGGCGTGGTCGTCGTGCCGCGCGGCCTGGCCGAGGAGGTTGCCCGCGACGCGGTCGAGCAGGAGCGCTTCGAACGCTTCGTGCAGATGAGGGTAAAACGCGGCGCGCCCCTTCCGGGCCTCTATCCGCCCAGCGAGGAGACCTTGGCGGCCTACGAGGCCTGGCTGGAGAGCGGCGAGTCGGAGGCGCCATGACCTGGAATACCGCCACCAACGCTCCGATACCGCCGCTTCGGCTGCCCATTGCCATCGTGCTGGTTCTGTGCTCGAGCCTCGCCGTACAGGCGGCCGAGCTGAAGCTGCCGCCGGTCGACGAGGCCTGGAAGGACCCCTCGCTGGTTTCCTTCCGCAAGGGGATGCTGGCCGCGGTCAAGCGGCGCGACGTGAAGTACGTGGTGGCGCGGGCCGCGCGCAGCATCAAGCTTTCCTTCGGCGGTTATGCAGGCCGCAAGACCTTCCGCGAGTGGCTGACCCAGGAGGACATGCGCGACGTCTACTGGCAAGAGCTGGAGGCGGTGTTCAGCCTGGGCGGCGTGTTCACGGGCAAGGACACCTTCTGTACGCCCTATGTCGCCTGCGTCGACATACCTGGCTGCCCGGACTGCGATCCCTACGATATGGTCTTCGTAGTCAGCGACGACGCCGCCGTCCATGCGGCCATGAGCACCGCGTCCCCGATCCTGGCGCGGCTGTCCTACGCCGTGCTGCGCATGGACTACAGCAGGGACGTCGACGAGGGCTGGCTGGCCGTCGAGCTGCCCGACGGCCGGGTCGGCTACGCGACCGGGCCGGAGTTCCGCATGGCCGTCGACCACCGGGCCCTGCTGCGCAAGCGCAAGGGCGTTTGGCAGATCGACGTCTTCGTCGCCGGCGACTAGACGAACCAGGGCGCTACGGTCGGCCTTGGCGCCCGCGCAAGGAAAAGGACGGACAGCATGACCTCCGAAGATTCCGTTGTCATCGTCGCCGCGGCCCGAACGCCGATGGGCGGCTTCCAGGGCGATCTCAAGGACGTCCGGGCACCCGATCTGGGCGCCGTGGCGATCGGGGCCGCCCTCGAGCGCGCGCGGCTGCCCGCCGAGGACATCGATGAAGTGATCATGGGCTGCGTGCTGCCGGCCGGCCAGGGCCAGGCGCCGGCGCGCCAGGCCTCGCTCGGCGCCGGGGTTCCGCTCGGCGTCGGCTGCACGACGGTCAACAAGATGTGCGGATCGGGCATGAAGGCGGCCATGTTGGCGCACGACCTGATCGCCGCCGGGACCAACGGCGTCATGGTGGCCGGCGGCATGGAGTCCATGTCCAACGCGCCCTATCTCTTGCCCAAGGCGCGCGCCGGCTACCGCATGGGCCACGGCCAGGTCGTCGACCACATGTTTCTCGACGGCCTCGAGGACGCCTACGACAAGGGGCGCCTCATGGGCACCTTCGCCGAGGACACGGCGCAGCATTACCAGTTCACCCGCGAGGCCCAGGACGACTTCGCGATCACTTCGCTTACACGCGCCCGGACGGCGACCGAAAACGGCGGCTTCAAGTCCGAAATCACGCCGGTCACGGTCAAGACCCGCAAAGGCGAGGTGACCGTCGAGCGCGATGAGCAGCCCTTCGCGGCCGACACCGCCAAGATCCCAAGGCTCAAGCCGGCCTTCCGCGAGGGCGGCACGGTGACCGCGGCGAACTCCAGCTCGATCTCCGACGGCGCGGCGGCCCTCGTGCTGATGAAGCGCTCCGAGGCCGAGCGGCGCGGCCTGAAGCCGCTGGCCGCGATCCACGGCCACGCGACCCACGCCCAGGAGCCCGCGTGGTTCACCACGGCGCCGGTGGGCGCCCTCAAGACCCTGCTGGAGAAGGTCGGCTGGCAGGCCGGCGAGGTCGAGCTCTACGAAATCAACGAGGCCTTCGCGGTGGTTACCCTGGCGGCGATGCGCGAGCTTGACCTGCCACACGACAAGGTCAACGTGCATGGCGGCGCCTGCGCGCTGGGCCATCCGATCGGCGCCTCGGGCGCGCGCATTCTGGTCACTCTCATGGCGGCGCTGCAGACCTATGATCTCAAGCGGGGTGTCGCGGCTCTCTGCATCGGCGGCGGCGAGGCCACCGCCATGGCGCTGGAACGGGTGAACTGAGAGCCGGGGTTGTTGCCGTGACCTTGACGATGAAGCCGGCCTGCGAAAAGTGCCAGATCGGCCTTGCGCCGGATGGCGGGGCCTGTATCTGTAGCTTCGAATGCACGTTCTGCCCGGCCTGCGCGGCCGAGCTTGGGCATCGTTGTCCGAACTGCGGCGGCGAGCTGGTCGCCCGACCACGACGGCGAATCGACCCCGAGGCGCCACACGCCGCCTGATGGAGCGCGGCCCCCACGGCAAGGAGAGACGATATGCCCACCGTTCTGATCACCGGGGCCAACCGCGGCATCGGCCTCGAGTTCGCCCGCTCCTTCGCGGCCGACGGCTGGCGTGTCCATGCCTGCTGCCGCCAGCCGGACAAGGCGGCCGCGCTCAAGGCGCTCGCGGGCGAGGTTGACCTTCACCGGCTCGACGTCACCGATGGGCTGCAGGTCGCGGGCCTGGCCCGCGAGCTGGCCGACCGGCCGATCGACCTGTTGCTCAACAACGCGGGAATCTATGGGCCGCGCACAGGCTTCGGGGAGACCGACTACGACGAGTGGGGACCGGTCTTTCGTGTCAACACCATGGCGCCCCTGCGTATGGCCGAGCGTTTCGTCGCGCAGGTCGCCCGCAGCGAGCGCAAGCTCATCGCCAACATCTCCAGCAAGATGGGCTCGATCGAAGACAACGCGCGCGGCGGCAGCTACATCTACCGCTCGTCCAAGGCGGCGCTCAACATGGTCGTCAAGTCGCTGTCGGTCGACTTGTCTGGACGCGGCATCACGGTCGTCGCCTTCCACCCGGGCTGGGTCCAGACCGACATGGGCGGCCCCGAGGCGGCGATCACCGCTGCCGACAGCGTGGCCGGCATGCGCGCCGTCATCGAGCGTCTCGGACCGGCGGACAACGGCAAGTTCTTCAACTACGATGGCAGCGAGATTCCGTGGTGACTGGCGGCGACATGACCGAATACCAGCTGGCGCAGATCAACATCGCCCGGGCGGTGGCCCCGCTCGACGACCCGCGGCTGGCCGACTTCGTCGCCGGACTGGACAAGATCAACGCGCTGGCCGACGAGAGCCCGGGCTTCGTCTGGCGTCTGCAGTCGGAGAGCGGCAACGCGACCGATATCCTGGTTTCCGACGATCCGCGGCTGATCATCAACCTCTCGGTTTGGGAGTCGGTGGAGAGCCTCTTCGACTTC
>JAAUYE010061899.1_pt1 | contig 16540 bp, 12 predicted proteins | sample 7278081 | NCBI WGS metagenome assembly JAAUYE01 (sample SAMN14350131, study PRJNA611818) | marine sediment metagenome | isolation source: surface marine sediment (0.6m) | place: French Polynesia: Moorea | collected 2018-08
CGTACCAGAGTTTCATACTGCTTGGACGCCGTATCAGCGAGATTGAGTGCCAGACATTGTTGTTCGAGAGAGGCAATTCTGTCTGGTAATTTCGCTGCGTATTGCTCGCGAAGTTGTTGGAGTCGTTGTTGAATGTCTTGCTTGTCACCGGGCATGGCTTACCTCTTGGTTACACTTAGACTTTCGCTTGGCGCGGTGAAGAAAACTCAGGATCCGCGCATAATAAAGTATGCCCTATTTATAACATTGTTTGCTGTCATAACCCTATGATGCGGATGGATTATTCTAAATTTCAGGCCATCTGCATGCATCTGGTAGAATAGTCTCATGGATGTGTCACAGATTCTCGATCCCCTGAATGAAGCACAACGGCAAGCCGTATGCGCGCCTGCCGGTAATGTCCTGGTATTGGCCGGTGCCGGTAGCGGTAAGACCCGCGTGCTGGTACATCGAATCGCCTGGTTGTTGGCTGCCGAAGGCGTTTCCCCCTATGGAATACTGGCGGTTACGTTTACCAACAAGGCGGCCGGTGAAATGCGCGCGCGAATTGAGCAGTTGCTTGGTATCCCCGCCAGCGGACTCTGGGTCGGGACCTTTCACGGTATTGCTCACCGATTACTCCGAGCCCACTGGAAAGAAGCGGATTTGCCCCAGAGCTTTCAGATCATGGACAGCGAGGATCAACAACGGGCCATTCGACGCTTGATTCGGGAGATGGGACTGGATGAGAACCAGTGGTCACCCCGTGAAGTACAGTGGTACATCAATGCCCGTAAAGATGAAGGCTTACGCCCAGAGCACCTGCAACACCACAATGATGTTTATTTGCGCCACATGATAGAGATCTATCAGGCTTATGAACTCATGTGTCGGCGACATGGCGTGGTCGATTTTGCCGAACTTCTGTTGCGGGCCCATGAGCTCTGGTTGCAGCACCCGCAGTTATTAAAGCATTACCAGCAGCGCTTTCACCACATTTTGGTCGATGAATTCCAGGATACTAATACTATTCAATATGCCTGGATACGTATGTTGGCTGGGCAGAGTGGCCAGGTGTTTGCGGTTGGTGACGATGACCAGTCCATTTATGGCTGGCGAGGCGCACGGGTTGAGAATATTCACCAGTTTTCCAATGATTTCAGCAATACGCAGGTTTTCCGGTTAGAACAAAACTATCGTTCCACCGGTAACATTCTCGCCGCGGCCAATGCCTTAATTGCCAACAATAGCGGTCGACTGGGAAAGAATTTGTGGACCGCGGATCATGAAGGCGCTTTAATTCGCCTCTACGGTGCGTTTAATGAGCTCGACGAAGCCAATTATATTGTTGAACACATTCAAAGCTGGATTGAACAAGGCGGCGCGCGCAGTGAATGTGCCTTGCTGTATCGCTCCAATGCTCAATCACGAGTTTTGGAAGAAGCATTATGGCGTAACAGCATACCCTATCGTGTTTACGGCGGGTTGCGATTTTTCGAGCGCCAGGAAATCAAGGATGCACTCGCTTATTTACGCCTGATCGCCAATCGACACGACACCGCTTCTCTGGAACGTATTTATAATGTACCTACGCGCGGCCTGGGGAATCGAACTATGGATGCGGTTCGTGAAGAGGCGCGCGCTACAGATGTGTCATTGTGGACGGCAATGAAGCGATTGATTGAAGAAAAAAGTCTGCCGGCCCGGGCGATTACGGCGTTAAGTAATTTCGTCGGTATAATCGATGAATTGGCTTTATCGACACAAGGGCTGTCTTTGCAGGAACAAATCGAGCATACAATTCATAAAAGTGGACTGATCACGCATTATGAGAAGGAAAAAGGGGAAAAAGGTCGCGCCCGCATAGAGAACCTTGAGGAATTAATTAGCGCAGGCCGTTCTTTTGTGAGTGAAGAAAATGAATTAACTCAAGGAATGGATGAGCTTAACGCCTTTCTGGCACATGCCGCACTGGAGGCAGGAGAACAGCAGGCAAATGAATGGGATGACTGTGTACAACTCATGACTCTACATTCCGCCAAGGGGCTGGAGTTCAAGCAGGTGTTTATGTGTGGCATGGAAGAAGGATTATTTCCACACCGCTTATCAAGTGAGGATGCGGCTCGTTTAGAGGAAGAGCGCCGTTTATGCTACGTCGGTATGACACGTGCAATGCAGCAACTTGCCTTGTGTTATGCAGAAAAACGACGTCTTTATGGCGAAGAAAGTTATTCTCGACCGTCACGGTTTATTGCTGAAATTCCGGCGGAATTAATGGAAGAGGTTCGAATGCAGGGCGTGGTGAGTACACCCTCAGCATCAATCGGTAATTTCGACAGTTACAGTGATGCTGATGCAGACGATGAAATAAAGTTGGGTCAACGCGTGTTTCACCAGAAATTTGGTGAGGGTGTCGTCTTGAATTATGAGGGAGAGGGTAGGCACGCTCGCGTGCAGGTCAATTTTGAAAGTGCCGGGAGTAAGTGGCTAGTGATGGAATACGCTAATCTCGTCGTGACGGCGTAAACAAACATAGTTACATAATAATCATGCTGCCGATAGCGTGCATTAAATCATTATAATTTCCTGTTGGGTGCCAGACGTTGAAAGTATGATGGATGACCTTGGCTTGCTTAAATAGTAGCCTTGAGCATAATCCACGCCATATTCGCGCAGTATGTCCAGGGTCGACTCGTTTTCAACAAACTCTGCAATCGTTTTCTTACCCAAGGCGTGGGCGATTTGATTCATGGATTGCACCATGGCCTGATCCATCCGTGTTTCAGCCAGGCCTTTTACGAAAGAGCCATCTATCTTGAGTTTGTCAACCGGCAAGTTTTTCAGATAGGCGAATGAACTGAAACCGGTGCCGAAATCATCAAGGGCAAATTCACAGCCCATATCTTTTAGCTGGTATATGAATTTGGTAGCGGCAGTCAGATTGGAAATCGCGGCGGATTCAGTTATTTCAAATGTCAAGGCAGAAGGCTCGAGTCCGGTTTGTTTCAGGATACCATTAATTAATGGTAACAACTCTTTATCTTCAAATGCCCTGCCCGACAAATTAATAGCGAAATGAATAGATGAATCTGTGCTATGCAGATCAGCCAATTTATACATTGCTGTTCTGACGGTCCAGCGATCGACATGGTTGATCAAACCAAAGCGTTCTGCCGCAGGCATGAATCCACCGGGCAAGATGGCATCACCATCATCAAGTTTCATGCGCAATAACACTTCATAGGCATGAATATGTCCATCGTTAATGGACACGATAGGTTGGTAGGCGAGATTGAATTTATCATGCTCAAAAGCATCGCGTACGCGTGAGGCCCAACCCATATCTGCAGCCATCCCGTCTTTCTGATTATCGGCCGGGTTATACAGGTGTAGGCAATTTCGGCCCTGGGACTTGGCTATGTTACAGGCGAGGTCGGCGTGTGACAGGATTTCATCAGCATTGGTATTTTCTGAAGTGATGCCACTAACACCGATACTAACCGTTAAGTTAAAAGTATTGCCATTCTCATAAAACCGGTAATTCTCAAATAACCTTCGAATATGTTCGGCAACATGGTGGGCGGCTTTGATATCAACGTTATAGAGTAACACGGTAAATTCATCCCCGCCAAAACGCGCCAGGAGATCACCTTCCCGCAGGTGATCACGTAACATCTGGGCGCATTCAACCAGCAGGCGATCACCAGCCGCATGGCCAAGGGTATCGTTGATATACTTGAATTGATCCAGATCGAGATAAAGCAGTGCGCATTCTGTGCCGCTTCTGGAAACACGTGAAATCTGGCGCTCAAGTTCTTGCTGAAAGAAGTTCCGATTGGACAATCCAGTCAGGCCATCATGTTGAGCCTGATAGGCGAGCTCCTCTTCATAGGCTTTTTGTTCAGTAATATCACGCGCAGTTCCGGTTATATAGACAACATTACCCGCGCTGTTTATTTGAGGGCGGGCATTAAAGCTCAGATAGCGTCGGTAACCGTGATTATCCAGATGAATAGTTTCATAGTGGAGAACTTCCTCTCCCCGTAACAGCGCGGCATGTACGGTCGCATCGCGCTCAGCCGACTCGGGTGCCTGAAACTCAGAGAAATGGTGATGCAACATTTCTTGTGCGGTGTAACCATAGATGCGGCTCACAGCATCATTCAGGTAAGTCCAGTGTCCGTCAGCATCCATACTCCACACCAGGTCATGGGCGGTTTCTACCAGGTCACGATAACGGGCTTCGGCTTCCAGTAACATTTTTTCAGTGGCTTTACGATCTGAAATGTCCGCTACCATCAGGGTGAAGTAGGTTTCACCTTCCATTTGCATTTTGCTGGCACGCAATGAGAGCGGTATTAAGGCACTTGAACTATGCAGTCCTTGTGTTTCCATTTCTTCTGCATATGAAGGTAATGTCAATTTATCGAGCGCGAGACTGGGTAATAACCAGGAAATGGCACGGCCACGAATATCATGGCAGCTATATCCAAACAAACGCTCGGCAGCAGGATTAAAGGTTTCAATTTCACCATCAGTATTTACTACAATGATCCCTTCCGCGGCATTGTCAACAATAGCGTGCATATGGGATTCCTGTTCACCAAGCCGATGAAACACACGTCCCAAAGTTTGGATAAGGTAGCCAATTTCATCAATGGAGCGGGGACGCATACGGCGCGATAAATCGAGGTAGTTAGATGCGCCACTACTGCTGATTACTTCTTCTACTGGCGCCAGGGATTGATTGAGGTTACGAATTGAAAGAAAAGTGATGAGAAACGCGATTAAGCCCATAAACAGCCAGGCGAGCATGATTTCCGTTGAAAGATATCCTGTTTGCAGCCAGTAGTACATGAGTAGGATCGCAGTAGCGAGTAACGGCAGATAGCCGCCGATGAGCAGCATTTTTGATTTCATGCTGATGTGAATCTGATTGAGACCTGTATATTGACTAATACGTCCCAGCAAGGACAGCGATTGTAAATATCCCGGCATGCCAATGAGTATTGCCGCGACGAGTTGTAGCAAAATAAATTGCAGCAGGCTGACATAGGGAGAACTGTTACTGGGGTAAGCGCCAAACCAGTGCTGTACAGTTGGTACAATCAGGGCGTAGAGCAGGAAGAATGACCAGTAGCTGTCGGCATGATTTTGCAGGTTTTGTACAAGGATTTGCCGCAGATCGGCAACGTCTGACTGTTTTTTATTTGGTTTGATTATGGGTAATAACACGCGCCGAAAATGGCGTATCATCAATACCAGAAGCGTAAGGTAAATGAATACCAGGCCCGGCCCGACGGGCCAAGCGGTGAGTTGTGATATTGACACCAAGCCGAAGTAGGCGGCAATGCCGTAACCGAAAATCGGTACCAGGGCAAAGCTACCGACTACAATCAGTAACAGATGTCTATGGATCCGTTGGAGTTCTTGATCCATAAAGCCCTTTAAGTTGTTATTGTTGGAATCAGAGGCCAGTCCTAGCGGGCCCTCCCTAGCAGAAATACTATCACACAAATTAATGACTAAAAGCAGAGAGTGAATTCACAGAACGGAGATATCCTGGAATATACGCAGTATTGGGCAGAATGTTGTGTAAGTATTTGATAAATTAGAGTTAAATTTTATATTTTGATTAAGTAAATCAGCGGGAGAAGAAAAATGAAAAGACGTGATTTTATGAAAAAAGCCGGTGCCGGGTCCCTGTTGGCGGGAAGTATGGTCGCTGCCCCTGCGATTGTCACTGGCGCTGAGAAACGCAAATGGAAAATGGTGACCACCTGGCCGAAGAATTTCCCGGGATTGGGCACGGGGGCGAACAACCTGGCGAAGCTCATTACCGAAATGAGCGGTGGGCGCATCGAGGTCAAGGTTTATGGGGCAAAGGAACTGGTGCCGGCATTTGAGGTCTTTGATGCGGTTTCCCGCGGTACCGCCGAGATGGGGCACGGGGCAGCGTATTACTGGAAGGGCAAGTCGGAAGCGGCACAATTTTTTGCCGCTGTGCCTTATGGCCTGACCGCCCAGGAAATGAACGGCTGGTTGTACCATGGAGGCGGGATGGCCTTGTGGGAACAGATCTATGATCGTTTCAACCTGGTTCCGGCCGCGGCCGGTAACACCGGGGTGCAAATGGGGGGCTGGTTCAATAAGCAGATTAATTCGTTGGGCGATCTGAAAGGACTCAAGATGCGTATTCCCGGTCTTGGCGGTGAAGTCCTCAAGCGCGCCGGTGGCACCCCGGTCAATCTGCCAGGCGGAGAACTCTATACCTCCTTACAGTCAGGCGCGATTGATGCCACCGAATGGGTCGGGCCTTACAATGATCTCGCCTTTGGGCTTTATAAGGCCGCCAAATATTATTATTACCCCGGTTGGCATGAGCCGGGCACTACCCTGGAAGCGATGATCAATAAGGATGCTTTCAGCAAATTACCCAGGGACTTAAAGAGTATCGTTCTGAATGCATGCAAAGTGGTAAATCAGGATATGCTGGCCGAATACACCGCACGAAACAACGCGGCACTTCATACCCTGGTCAACAAGCACAAGGTTGATCTTCGCCAGTTCCCTGATGACGTGTTGGCAAAACTGCGTCAGCTATCGGATGAGGTTGTGGCAGAAGTCGCAGCCAAAGTTAAATTAACCAAGCAAGTTTACGAATCATTCCGGACCTTCCGTGACCAGGTCATGGAGTGGCATAAAGTTTCCGAGCAGTCTTACCTGCGCGCCAGGGAGCTGTAAGATCAGAGAAGTAAGTCGCGCCAGGGACTGACGTTTCATCCATTTTGCTACCCCGGCATTGCCGGGGTATAGCAATGCAATTTATTCGCATCAATTTTGCTCAAACTGTTTTACGGTGTCCAAAAGGTTTCCAGGCCGGGGCGATCACGTTCGGCATACTGGAGCGGTTCAACAGGCGGGCGGGCGTGAGGGCAAACTCGCCATAGCGTTGGTTGATGGCGTCCATCACGCGATTGCTGCCTCTGTGATCAGGCTGGGGATCCGCAAACAGCTCCAGTTGCACGGCCGCCGGCTGGGGATCAAGCGCGGTAACCTGCACCTGATGCACGCCTTCGCCTTGCCAGTAATTCCGCAATATTTTTTTTCCCAGCTTGAAAATCAGCAGGCCATCATTGGTCGGCATGACGCTTTGCAATTTATCCCCTACCCAGCCATCGCGGGTGAGCAGGCCGATGAAAAATTTTTGCGCCTGCATGTCATGGCGGCGCAAGCGGGCCGCGACTTTCTCGCTCATGTGTTGCAGGTAGATCAGGAGCACCTGGCGTGAACGGGTATCGGGCGGCACGACCTTGCCATGGCCGACGGACTCGGGTGGAGGGACCCGGGTTTCCACCTTGGCCGGATCTTCGCCCTGACACATGTACCAGATACGTCGGCCGGGATTACCAAAGCGACGCGCCAGTTCGCCAATCGGCAAATGGCTCATGTCGCCACAGGTCCAGACACCCCGTTCCGCCAGAAAGCGGCCGATGCCTTCGGCAATGCCACACAATTCCGTCACGGGCACATCGGCCAGCTGTTGGCGTGCTTCCCACGGTGGAATACAGACCAGGCCATTGGGCTTGTTCTGCTTGGCGGCAAACTTGGCCGTGGTTTTGTCGCCACTGACCCCGACGGAGCAGGACAGGCCAGACACCTCGAACACTTTCTGTTTTACCAGGCGCGCAATGCGCGGTGGTGGGCCAAGCAATTTCTGGCAACGGGTGACATCCAGAAAGGCCTCATCCACCGAAAAAACTTCCACGTCCGGGCTGATATCCAGTAAGGCGCTCATGATGTTGGAGGACACGGCCGCGTAGCGGTCGGGGTTGGCGGGGCGCTGGATCAGATCCGGATAGCGTTGCCGGGCTTCTTTCAGGCGCATGCCGGTTTTGATGCCATAGGCGCGTGCTTCATAGGAGCAGGTAATGATGCAGGTGCCCTGCATGCCATTGGTGATGGCCACCGGCCGGCCGCGCAATTGCGGTTCATCGTATTGTTCTATCGAGGCAAAGAAGGCATCCATATCCATCAGGATAATGGCGCGCGACCAAAGCTGAGGGGGTGAATCCGGCATGCCGACTGCCGTCGGCTTCAGGCGTAATGACGCAGCTGTCCGACCAGGACCCCCTGAATGCGGACTCGCTCGGCAGAGTACTGCATGGGCGACAGACTGGTATTCTCGGGGATCAGCAAAATCTGGTCACGGGAAAGACGCTTGAAGCGTTTCAGGGTGGCGTCCTGTTCGTCGATGAGGGCGACCACGATGTCGCCGTCGCGGGCGGTATCGCACTGCTCAATTATGACCCAGTCACCGTCCAGGATACCGATATCAATCATCGAGTCGCCTTTGATCTGCAGGGCAAAACGATTGTCGCTGATGAACATTGCGCCAAGGTCGAGCTGGTCCTGGCCGGGAATGGCCTCGATAGGGTGGCCGGCGGCAATCCGACCTGCCAATGGGAGGGTAGTGGAGTGGAGTTGGGATTCATTGGCAAGTCGGATCCCGCGCCAACCGCGCTCGACATGCTCCAGGGCGCCCTTGTTAGTGAGCGCTTGCACATACCGGTGCACCGTCCCCTTGGACTTGATGTTCATGGCCGCGCCGATTTCCGCCAGTGTGGGTCCTTGCCCATTTTGAGCGATATAGTCGCGGATAAACCCGAGGATGCGTTGTTCCAGTTGTGTGAGCATAAATAAAATGTTCTCCAGACGTTCTCTAGAATAGAGAACTTTCAGAGAACGATCAAGGGAAACGGCAAAATAATTTGCCGCCGCGGAGTGGGAAGTGAAAAAGCAGGGATCTAGTCGGGATCGCCGGGCCAGGCGGCCAGCAGGATAATGACGCCGAGGCTGCCGAGCAGCCAGCTGCCGAGCGGCAGGTTGCCCAGCATGATGGGAGCATAGCCGTCGAGCGCGGTAATGACTGCAGCGGAGACCAGCAGGCTGCCGCCGGTAATCGCCCCGAAACTACGCCGGTTGGCGCGGCGGATTTCGCGGCGTAGTTGCTGCATTTGCTCCGGCTTCAGTTCCATTTTCAGGTTGCCGTCCTTGGCCTGTTCCAGCAGATCATAGAGTTTGTTGGGCAGTTGCGGCAGGCGTTCGGCCCACAGGGGGGCGTTTTCCTTTAGATGACGCAGAAAAGCCTTGGGGCCAATCTGTTCGCGCATCCAGTTTTCCAGAAAGGGTTTGGCCGTGGTCCACAGATCCAGCTCGGGATAAAGCTGGCGCCCCAGGCCCTCAATATTGAGCAGGGTTTTTTGCAGCAGCACCAGCTGCGGTTGCACTTCCATGTTAAAGCGGCGGGCGGTTTGAAACAGGCGCAACAGTACCTGCCCAAAGGAGATCTCTTTTAGAGGCTTGTCGAAAATCGGTTCGCACACCGTGCGGATCGCGGCTTCGAATTCATCCACGCGGGTGTCAGCGGCGACCCAGCCCGAGTCCACATGCAACTGCGCCACGCGGCGGTAATCACGGTTAAAAAAGGCCAGAAAATTTTCCGCCAGGTAGCGTTGATCGGTCGCATTGAGGCTGCCCATAATGCCGAAGTCGACCGCAATGTACTGGCCGGTGTCGGAGACGAAAATATTGCCGGGATGCATATCGGCGTGAAAAAAACTGTCGCGAAATACCTGGGTAAAGAAAATTTCCACGCCGTGTTCGGCCAGGGTTTTCAGATCGATATTAGCCTCACGCAGCCGGTCCACCTGGCTGATGGGAATGCCGTGAATGCGTTCCATCACCATCACATCGCGGCGACAATACTTCCAGTACACTTCCGGTACATATAACAATGAGGTATCGAGAAAATTGCGCCGCAGCTGGTTGGCATTGGCGGCCTCGCGCATCAGGTCGAGTTCATCCAGCAGGGTCTTCTCAAATTCCTGCACCACTTCCTGCGGCCGTAACTGTTTACCGGCCGCCCAGTACCGCTCAATCTTGCGGGCGATGATATACAGCAGACTGATGTCACGCCGAATGACGGGCAGGATCCCGGGACGCAGTACCTTGACCACGACCTGACGACCATCCTGAAGTGTGGCGCCGTGGACCTGGGCGATGGAGGCCGAGGCAAAGGGGGTGGCCTCGAACTCGGTGAAGACCTCTTCGATACGGCAGCCGAGACTGGTTTCAATGATTTGGCGGGCCTGGGCATCAGGAAAGGGTGGCACCTGGTCCTGTAGCCTGGCCAGTTCAACCGCGATGTCGTCGGGTAACAGGTCCCGACGGGTCGAGAGAATCTGGCCGAATTTGACGAAAATGGGGCCCAGTTCTTCCAGCGCGCGCCGAATTCTCGCGCCCCGGCTGGTGCGACGCTTGACCCAGGTCCAGGGCATGACAATTTTCAGGAACCGGAGGGGGCGAAACAGGTGGCTGGCGAGGATCAGCTCATCCAGCCCCTGGCTGACCAGTATCCAGCTGATTTTCATAAGACGGAAAAACTGGCTGAATCGGTACATGGGCCTGGGACATCGGGTAATTATTGTTGGCCAGATTGTACGGGCTCGCGCACCAAGAAGCGAGCCATCCCTCCGTGACCGGGGCACGCAGGGATGGGTTAGGAGGAAAGGGGTTTAGCAGATGCTGGCAGAGGACTCTGAACTATCAAGTCTCTCAGGAGTGAAAAGGCTCATATCGAGCTCAAACTCCATGGTCTCACTGTTCAGTTCAGCGCGTAAATATTCGATAGTCTTACGTAGCTCACGAATTTTGCTGCTCAATTCATAGGCAGTTGGAAAATGCTCGCTCGGAATATCGCGTTTCAGTTGTTGCGCAACGCTATAGGAATCGCGGAGCAGTTTCTGTAATTCTATAATGGCGGTCTTAGCTCGCTCTTCTGTGTCAGTCATGATACGGGCCTTTTCGGCGGAATTTAATCCCATAATTACATTGAGTATAGTATAGGCAATAGAAATCTGGCTACTAATTTTTCGAACCGCTACCCCAAAAATAACCAGTTTTCTATGAGCCAGTTCACAGTTTAGACTATTTTGGCACAGGTCGGCGGGGTGTGGGGGCTTTTTGTTGAGAAGCATAGCCCAGGCGGAAAAAGTGTTGTGGCACCAGTTTTGCTTCCGGCAGCATGCTTGCCAGTTGCTGGCGAGTGCCGGCGACCTCCAGCAGCTGGCTTAGTGGCTGGGTACTTAAACCCAGCTTGGCAGCGGTGAGGGCGATGCGCTCGTACAACTGACCGATTTTGATCTGGCTAATGGCGTCATCATTTTCGGCACTGAGAACAATGAGTATCGGCGCGCTCATCAGGCCCCGAGCATTCTTTTTACCCAGCTGTGTGCCTGGATTGCTGAGTCGCATCACGAACCGTGCCAATTGGGACCAGGGCCACCGCGTGCCAAAAGCACCCTGACCGAGCGCTTCAGCCAGCTCATGGCGGTAGGCTGGATTGCGACATAAGGTTTCATCTGCCGTTTGCACCATCTTTGCCAATTGACGTTTCTGCTCGATATTGGCGATAAAATGCAGGTGCAGCTCCTTCTCCAGCCACGCCGTTTTGATTTGGAGTAACTCTTCTTTTGGAATCAGGCGAGACTGAAACGGTTCACGGCTGGTACGGCGTTGGAGTATGGCATTGAATAGTCCCGGGTCACGGACATCAACCGTCGGCGTGTCCTCTGAAAATGCAATGCTGGCGAAATGCTCCTTGCCATCTCGATCGGAAAAGAAGCTGGCTTGATATCCCAGATGAAAATGTTCGGCAGCCACCAACAGGTTTTCCAGGGCACAACCCAGACTGATATACAGTTCCCGCCGTTCAGGATCGGCCACTTTTAACCACTGATCCAGATCGGGATAGATGTTTATCTGAGAATCTTCTACGGCGAATTGCCAGGGCTGTGAATTATGGCTGGAGGGTGCGAGCTGGGCGTAGTTAAGTAAAAATGCGAGCTTTTCACTAAGCGTCTTGTCGGCCGGATAGGTCGTTTCATCCAGATCCCACAGCTTGGTGCTCATGGCTTCAGGCATAAAACCTCCGGCGATTCGAAGAGAAAAGATCTTCTATTTACGCCTGATTTTGAAGCGCCAGTTCCGCTTCGGACTTCATGCCGAACTTCTTTAACAACCAGACCGGTGGACAAAATCCGGTGAAGGAACTTTGCAAACAGTTAAAGCCAATAAACAGGGTGAACCAGGTCCAGTAGGGATGATGGAACAGAGCCAGTAGACAAGTGAGCATGACCATGACGCCACCGAAGGCAAACATTGTTCGTTCAATAGACATGAATTCTTCCTTAAGCGTGTTAAGAGTGAGAGTCAATGCGGGGAATTATACCTGAAGCTTCTGCTCAAGTGGTCAGGCGACGATAGATATCGGATACCTTTAAGGGGAGTTGTCGAACTTCATCGATGACCGTGTAGGCTGCCGGGCCATAAAGGTGCGGCAGATAATCACGCGCCTCGCGATCAATGGTGATGCAATAGGGATGAATACCATCACGGCGAGCTTCCAACAGGGCACGGCGGGTATCTTCGATACCGTAATCGCCGCGATAGTTATCATAGTCATCGGGTTTGCCGTCAGAAAGGGTAATCAGAATGCGCGTGCGCGCTTCCACTTCATTCAGAATATGTGATAAGTGCCGAATGGCAAAGCCCATGCGAGTGTAGTCTTTGGGTTCGATGCCACTGATGCGTGCTTTGATTTCATCATTATAGGGTTCATCGAATTCCTTGATACGATATATCTCGCAGCGTTTGCGCGCCATGCCGGAAAAGCCGTAGATGGCATAGCGATCTCCCAGGGTTTCCAGAGTCTCGGCCAACAGGATCAGTGACTCCCTTTCCGCCTCATTAATCCAGCCTTTAGTGGAGCCACTCATGTCCACCATGAATACCACCGCAATATTGCGTTCGACGCGATGCATGTGAGTAAACAGGCGATCGGACATTTCCCTGCCATCGTGGGCATCTGCCAGGGCCTCCACCAGGGCATCGATGTCCACTCCGTCGCCATAGACCTGGCGTTTTAGCAAGCGATCTTCGTCGCGCATGGCTTCAAAAGTTTTACGCAGGTGCTTTACCAGGCCACTGTATTTCTGCAGTGTGGTAGATACGAAGTCATCATAAACCGGGGAAATGTTTACCTCGCGTACCGCGCACCAGTTCTTACGGTAGTGCTGGCGGCGAAAATCCCATTCGTTGTAAAGAAAGGCCCCCTCCTCATGATAAGTACCACTCCAGACATCATCGGGGTCTGGTTTGTCATCTTCAAACAGGCGCGGATCGTATTCGCCATCCCCCGCCGGGACGAGATAATCATCAGGAATATCACCCAGGTCCTGCATAATGGAATTGGACAGGGCCTTTACTTCTTCGGGTGGCACGATGGGTTGATCGTCAAGGGTTAATTCAAACTGGAAGCCTTCCGGTGTGTTGGGATGCGGTTTTTTGTTGATATCGAATTTATGTTCCCGCTGTTCAAAGGCGCGATTGTCCTTTTGCATTTCTTCCAGCATTTTTGCCAGGTTGACGCGCAATTTGGCTTTTTCAGTTTCTATGCGCCTGGCCATACAGGCTTCGACTTCTTCAATTTGCAAGCTGGGTTGATAACACACCGGGGGTAGAGGCTGCAGTGTGCCAAAGTGCTGGTGAGTGAGTTGTAAAACATCCTCAACCGTCGTGTCAGTTCGAGTAAGTTGGAGACTCAGGGTTTGATAGGCTACTGGTGGCTGGTTCTGATCCAGACGGGCTTTCAACGCCTGCATGTCGCGATACAGGCCAGGTAGTTCGCGTGCCAGGCAGGCTTCAAGCCGGATCGTTTCGAGTGACTGAAACAGATCCAGAAAAGCTTGCGGTTCGACCTGTTGTTGTAACTGTTCACTCAGTTTCACGCGAAAAGTCCCAAAGCGGGTTTGCGCCCAGAGCAGCGCTACGAATGCCTTATACAGTAGAAAATTTTCTTGCGGGGTTGGCAGGCGTGCCAGGAGTGGCGGCAGATAAATGGTTTCCGTGTCGGTATAGGTAGTGTCTGCTTCAGCCAGTTTCAGTTTACGGCCGGACAGGCCATGTGCGAAATGCGCCAAAACCCCGACCTGTTCATCAAATACGGCACCAGCGGTGCGTTCATGGCTGAGCTGGACAAACTGATGCACATTGCGAATAACGTCGAGCGCTTTATGCAAGCCGGTTTGATCATAGGTATCCATGGCATGGAGCGCCCAGGCTTCAATAATGCGCTTGTCCATGCTATCGAGGGCATCAACCGCCTGGGTAATAAACTGATAAGCCAGCTGAATGTTGGTACTGGCAACACGTTGTACCCAGGTAATGATGTAATCCTGCTCCTGTCGATCGAGTTGCGCCAGAATAGCCGCGGGGCCGGCCGTTTTTAGAAACGAAAACTCAACATCGAGCAAGCTATCCAGTTGTTGCTCAATCTCTTGCGCGCTTAAGGATGGGCGGGGAGGCATGGCAAGTCAGATTTAAAACAAGGATGAAGACAGTTCGTTAATGGCCACCAGCATTTCCGTGTCATCGGTTAATGCCTGGGCAATGGCGGAATGGCAGGCGGTAACCGGGGAGACATCATCGGCAATGAGTTTGGCGGCGTGGACCAGCAGGCGGGTACTGGCTCCTTCTTCGAGCCCGCTGCCTTTCAGGTTGCGGGTCATGTGGGCAAATTTGACCAGCTTGCTCGCGATATCCTGGTTGATACCGGTTTCCTTGACGATGATATTGGTCTCCAGCTCTGCTTCGGGATAGTCAAATTCAAGGGCGACAAATCGCTGCCGTGTACTTTGTTTCAGATCCTTGAGTACACTCTGGTAGCCCGGGTTGTATGAGATGGCCAGACAAAAATCGTCCGGTGCCTCCAGGAGTTCTCCCAGTTTTTCTACCGGTAGTTCACGCCGGTCATCGGCCAGCGGGTGAATCACCACCATGGTGTCTTTGCGGGCTTCGACAATTTCATCCAGATAGCAAATACCACCGGCACGAACGGCACTGGCCAGAGGGCCGTCGACCCAGGTGGTCTCGCCGCCCTTGACCAGGTAGCGGCCGACCAGATCGGAAGCGGTTAAATCATCATGGCAAGAAACGGTAATGAGCGGTTTTTTCAAGCGCCAGGCCATGTGTTCCATGAAGCGGGTTTTACCACAGCCGGTAGGGCCTTTTAATAGTACCGGCAGTTTTTGCCGATAGGCGGCTTCGAATACCTCGATTTCGTCTCTGATAGGTTCGTAATAGGGTTCATTTTCGATGAAATGTTCTTCGGGTTTCAGTACGCGCGCGCTCATCAACTACATCCTGTGAATAAAATCAGAGTGAAATGATACGGTATTTTGGTGAAAAATGAGAGACTAAGCCATGCAGGTCGATCAATTGGGGCGATGAACATTGATTGCTGGTGAAACATGAACATGGCCAGAAGGCCGAGTGGACTGAGCGTCTCAGGGCTTGATGAGCTCTCCGGGCCGAAAGCCGAAGACGACCTCCAGATCCAGCTCACGAATGAGCTTGTCGACCGCATCCTGGCCATGTTCGCGCTGCACTTCCGCAAGAATCAGCTTGGCGCTGTTGCGGTTGTAGCCGCTACCTAAACCAACCTGCACCTGGAGAAGTTCGTAAGCTTTTTCGAGCGTCATGAAGGCATCCGTCTACGATCTTGAAAATACTGATTATAGGATAGCTTACCTCTGTCTTGGCACTCGGCGTCAATTTTTATTTCTAGCGCATAAGCGGCAAACAGAAAGGGCGGCAGTAACCGCGCTTTTAGTTGTTTGGTGGATAACAAGTTAGTTGGTCACAGCAGAAACCTGTGCCAGTGTTTCTACGATGGGGGGATTGTCCGCATACATCACTTTAAAGCGGTTCACCTTGCCGGTATCGGCATGCAGGCTGTTCACAAAGCTCGGTTGAATTGCCTGGTAGAGCAGTCGTGCTTCTACACTGTAAGGACCGCTCTCACCGTCAACCAAAATACGGTAATGCACCGTGTCACTGCCACTTCCTTCCTGATTGTTATCTGAATTGAAATCCGTGTCACCGCTGACGCCCGCCGGCAGGGTTTGTGGTTCAATCAGGCTGGCCTGTTGATTGGTGAAACCTTGCGGCAGCAGGCGATTGTCTTTGAGGTAAGTGTCCGCATGCAGCAACACATGAGTAATATCGCCATTGGTATCCGCCATGACCGTTTCATAAATTGCGATCTGAGAGGGATCCGTAATGATATCGTGGTGCGGTTCGTAACAATCACTGCCCTCAAAGTCATCCGGTTTATCAATCGCCAGACAGTCAGGATCAAGGCGCATCGCATCCGTAGAAATTCGGCCGGTGGCATCTGGGGCCCCGGACTCAAAGATCACCTGTTGGCTGGCATTTTTGACGGTTAACTGCAACCAGACGCGTCGGCTCGGGTAACCTGTCGGAAGTTTATGTCCGGTTTGATTTATCACGCGAACATCAATGTTTAACTGAGCATCGCTTTTGGTGATTGAAGAAATATTCAAACCCGCGGTTTTGGATTCGAGCAAGTGACGTGTCTGGGCGATTTTTTCATCAAAGCCGGCGACAGTCGTACTGTCCTCAATACCGAGCACGTCAC
>JAAUYE010038844.1_pt1 | contig 16538 bp, 15 predicted proteins | sample 7278081 | NCBI WGS metagenome assembly JAAUYE01 (sample SAMN14350131, study PRJNA611818) | marine sediment metagenome | isolation source: surface marine sediment (0.6m) | place: French Polynesia: Moorea | collected 2018-08
CCTGAAGTCGACCGGTATCGCCGACGCCGCCTACTTCGGTCCGGAAAACGAGTTCTTCGTCTTCGATAGCGTCTCCTGGGACGACTCGATGCAGGGCGCGTTCTACAAGATCGATTCCGACGAAGGCGCCTGGAACACGGATCGCAGCCTCGAAGACGGCAACACGGGTCACCGCCCGACCGTCAAGGGCGGCTACTTCCCGGTTCCGCCGGTCGACTCGCTGCACGACATTCGTTCGGCCATGTGTCTCGCGCTCGAGGACATGGGCGTAACGACCGAAGTGCACCACCACGAGGTTGCAACGGCCGGCCAGTGCGAAATCGGCGCCAAGTTCAACACGCTGGTACGCAAGGCCGACGAGGTGCAGATCCTCAAGTACGTTGTCCACAACGTCGCGCACGCTTACGGCAAGACGGCCACGTTCATGCCCAAGCCGCTCGTCAACGACAATGGCAACGGCATGCATGTTCACCAGTCGCTGTTCAAGAATGGCGAGAACCTGTTCGCCGGCGACGGCTATGGCGGCCTGTCCGAAACCGCGCTGTTCTACATCGGCGGCATCATCAAGCACGCCAAGGCGCTCAATGCGTTCGCCAACCCGTCAACGAACAGCTACAAGCGTCTCGTGCCCGGGTTCGAAGCACCGACGATCCTCGCGTACTCGGCCCGCAATCGCTCGGCATCCATTCGTATTCCGTACATTTCGAATCCGAAGGGACGCCGCATCGAGGTTCGATTCGGCGATTCGATGGCCAATCCGTACCTGTGCTTTGCCGCAATGATGATGGCCGGCCTGGACGGCATCGCGAACAAGATCCACCCGGGCGACGCTGCCGACAAGGACCTCTACGACCTGCCGCCCGAGGAAGAGAAGAAACTCGACCTGGTCGCGTTCTCGCTCGAAGAGGCCCTGGCGGCGCTCGACGAGGATCGCGAGTTCCTCAAAGCTGGTGACGTCTTCTCCGACGACCTGATCGATGCCTACATCGACCTCAAGATGGAGAACGTAACGAGGCTGCGGATGACGACGCATCCCGTCGAATTCGACATGTACTACAGCCTGTAATTGTCAAAACTGTGAACCGGGCGGCATTTTGCCGCCCGGCGATCAGCCCAAATCGGCCCCAAAATTGATATGCTAAGTCCATGGAAACCCGCGCAATTCTGGCCCTTCTCGGGCTTATCCTGGCGGCCGCCGCTACAGCGGACGTCTGGCGCTGGGTGGACGAAGACGGCGTGGTCCATTTCTCGGACACGCCGGTCGAGGGCGCCGAGCGCATTGACGTCTCCGAATCCAGCCGCACGACCGGCGCGCGCGTGTTCACGCCACCGCCGCAGGTCGGAGCCGACGGCGAACCGGTGCCGGAGGCTGAAGAAGCATTCCGCTACGAGAACCTTTCGGTCGCATCACCTGCCGCCGAAGAAACGCTATGGAACATAGAGGGCACCCTGAGCGTATCGCTGGCACTCAGCCCGGGCCTTCAGCGGGGGCACCAGGTGCGGGTGTACTTCAACGGCGAGCCGCGGATGGTGAACAGCACGAGCTTCACAATAGACGAGGTATTCCGCGGGGTGCACAACATTCAGGCGGAGGTCCTCGACGAGACTGGCAAGCTCCTGATTCGCAGCCAGACGAACCGCTTCTATGTGCAACAGAACACGGTTCGGGGAGTCCGCCGCTAACGGGCCCGAAACGTTCCGGCGATGACGGCGGCGCGCCGGCACACGACCCCAAGCGGATTCTCGACAGCCTCAGCGCGGGCGTCATTCTCGTTGACGACAGCCTGCTGATCGTTGACCTGAACCCCGCGGCCGAGAACATCCTCGGCATCAGCCTGCAGCGCGCGCGCGGCAAATCCCTGCTACGACTGGTCGACGACGAACCCGAGCTGCGGGATATCCTCGGCCGCGTCCTGCAGACCGGCGACAATTACGCCAATGAGATGCGCCTGAGCCCGACCGAAGTGCACGCCGCTGAGCGCGTTGTCGACTGCCGCGTCGCGCCGATCGACATCGACGGCGCAGCGTTGATTATCGAGATGACAGACGTTACGCGGCGCAACAAGATCAGCCGCGAGAACGCCCTCCTGATCCAGCACGGCGCCGGGCGGCAGATGATTCGCCAACTCGCGCACGAAATAAAGAACCCGCTCGGCGGCATCCGCGGCGCGGCACAGCTGCTTGCCAAGCAGCTCGATGAGGAGGAGCTTTCCGAGTACACCGACGTTGTGATCAGTGAGACCGACCGCCTCGCCGGCCTCGTGGATCAGCTGCTCGGGCCCGGCGGCCCACCCAACAAGCAGCCTGCCAACGTGCACGAACTGCTGGAGTACGTCGTCCGCCTGATCGAGGCCGAAGGTTACGAACACATCAAGTTCGAGCGCCACTATGATCCGGGGCTGCCGCTGATCGACCTGGACCGCGACCAGATTGTGCAAGCGCTGCTGAATCTCGTGCGCAACGCGGTTGCCGCGCTCGAAGGGCTCGGCAAGATCAAGCTGCGCAGCCGCGCGGTCACAAATTTCACGATCGGCGATACGCGCCACAGCGTGATCGCGTCCATCGAGATCGAGGACGACGGGCCCGGCATACCGTTCGATATGCAGGACTCGGTGTTCTACCCGCTGGTGACCAGTCGTCCGGAAGGCACCGGCCTCGGCCTGCCCGCCGCGCAGGAGCTTTTGAGCCGGCACGGCGGTCTCATCGAATTCGAAAGCCGCCCCGGACGCACGACGTTCTTTGTGCGAGTTCCGCTCGACCAGTCGGGGGCGCCGTCATGAACGACCGGTCTCTGAATGTCTGGGTGGTGGACGACGACCAGTCGGTACGCTGGGTCCTCGAGAAGGCGCTGCGCCAGGCGGGCATGACCGCGCGCACCTTCGAGCGTGCCGAACACCTGCTCGAGGCGATCGCCCACGGCGAGCCGGACGTACTCATTACCGACGTGCGTATGCCGGGCATGAGCGGCATCACGCTGCTCGAGCGGCTGCACGCGACAAGTCCGGACTTGCCGATCATCGTCATCACGGCGCACTCGGACCTCGAAAACGCCGTGGCGGCCTACAAGGGGGGTGCGTTCGAGTACCTGCCGAAACCGTTCGACATCGACGAAGCCATGGAGCTCGTGCGCAAGGCGGCGCGCCAAGGGGGCGCCGGCGAGACGGAAGATGCCGAAGGGGTCCACGGTATTTCCTCGATCATTGGTCAGGCGCCGGCCATGCAGGAGGTCTTTCGCTCCATCGGGCGCCTGTCCGGGTCGAGCATGACGGTGCTGATCACGGGCGAGTCCGGTACCGGCAAAGAGCTGATTGCCCGCGCCCTGCATGAACATAGCCCGCGGGCCAGCAAGCCGTTCGTGGCGCTGAACACCTCGGCCATCGCCGCCGATCTGCTCGAGTCCGAGTTGTTCGGACACGAGAAGGGGTCGTTCACGGGCGCGGACTCGCGGCGCATCGGCCGCTTCGAGCAGGCTGACGGCGGTACGCTGTTCCTCGACGAGATCGGCGACATGTCGCCGGCGCTGCAAACCCGTTTGCTACGTGTGCTCGCCGAAAGCGAGTTCTATCGTGTCGGCGGTCAGCAATCGATCAGGGTGAACGTGCGCGTCATTGCGGCGACCAACCAGGACCTGGCCCGTGCGGTTAAGGAGTCGCGCTTCCGCGAGGACCTTTATCACCGGCTCAATGTCATTCGCATCAACTCGCCGCCGCTGCGACAGCGGCGCGCCGATATCCCGGTATTGCTGAACCACTACCTGGCCGAAGCGGCGAAGGAACTGGAAACACCGGCGAAGTCGATCGACTCCGACGCGCTCGACATGCTGCAGAGCTACGACTGGCCGGGCAACGTGCGCCAGCTTGTTAACGCTACCCGGCGACTGACGGTGACGGCTCCCGGCACCGTGATCACGACCGAGGATATTCCAACAGAGCTCGGCGGCAGCGAGACCTCGCAGCGCGCGGCTCAGGACTGGACGCGCAGCCTCGCAAGCTGGGCCGAGCGCCAGCTCAGCGCGAAGCGTGGCCCGCTCCTGGAAACGGCGTTACCCGAGTTCGAGAAGACGCTGATCCAGATCGCGATGAGCCAGACGGGCGGTCACCGCCAGGAAGCGGCCAAGCTGCTCGGCTGGGGCCGCAACACGCTCACGCGAAAGATGAAGTCGCTGCACCTGGACTAGTCCGTTACCAGTGGCCCGTACCGGGCTCGCCCTTGAACGGCCCGACGACCTCCGACGTTATCCAGCCGCCGTAAAAGCCGCCCGCCTGCGCCTGCACGCGCTCGCCGTCGACGTAGCATTCGACGCGGCCGGGATAAAACGACAGGCAGTCCTTGATGGACTCGAATCGAGCCCTGGGTCGCGGGTAGCCCCATGCAACCGGCAGACCAGGCGCGCGCTCCAGCGCCCAGTAGACGGCCCGGCCTTTCCATTCGCACACAGAGTTTCCCGACGCCTCAACCAGCCTTTCGAGGTCTATGTCATCCGCAGGGATATAAAAAGTCGGCGGGCTGGCGGTTTCCAGAACCCTGAGCGCTGCGGCCGTGCTTGCGATAACCGTATCGCCGTCTCTCACTTCCACGAGACGGTTGTCGCGCTGCAGCGCCGGCGGGCGCGGGTAGTCCCACACCGACTCCTGGCCGGGGCCGGGCTCAATCGCATTGTCGGGGCGGGTCGTGCCCGTGTTCTTCCACATGGGAAGATCAGAGCTGCAAAGATCCGACGAGTTCCGTGATCGATGCCATTTCGTGACGCTCGAGATAGTCGGTGATGCCGGCGTTGATCCTGGGACAGATCAGCGGGTCGTAAAACAGCGCCGTGCCAATGCCAACGGCGGACGCGCCAGCGATCAGGAACTCGATGGCGTCTTTGGGCGTGGTGATACCGCCCTGGCCGATGATGGGCACATTGTGTGGCTGCGCCACTTCGTAGACCTGCTGGGTCTTGAGCAGCGCGATCGGTTTGATCGCCGGGCCCGACAGGCCGCCGCGCACGTTGCCGATAACAGGTTTGCGTTTCTCGGCGTCGATGGCCATGCCCATCACGGTGTTGATGACGGAGAAGCCGTCGGTGCCGGCCTCGATGCACAGCCGGGCGTTTTCCTGGATGTCGGTCTGGTTGGGCGACATCTTGGTGATGATCGGCTTCTTTGTCGCCGCGCGGCAGGCAGCCACGACGCGCGCCGACATCTCGGGCACGTTGCCGAACTGCACGCCGCCCTCCTTGACGTTGGGGCAGGAGATGTTGATTTCTATGCCGTCAATCGGCGAGTCGTCGAAACGCCGCGTCACGTCGACGTATTCGTCGATCGTAGAACCGCTCACGTTGGCGATAAAACGTGTCTCTTCGAAGTCGAGCCCGGGCAGGATATCGTCGACGACGGTACCAACCCCGGGGTTCTGCAGACCGATGGCATTGAGCATGCCCATCGGGGTCTCGCAAACGCGGTGGGGCCTGTTGCCGAGACGTGCGTCACCGGTCGTCCCTTTGAGCACCACGGCGCCAACGTCACGGTTGGAGAAGCCTTCGACGCGCGTGTACTCCTCGCCGAAGCCCACGCAGCCGGACAGCAACACGATGGGCGAATCGAAAGACAGGCCGCAGAAGTCGACGTGAAGGGGATTGGAGTTTGACGCGCTCATCCGATGCGGCATTCTACGCCAATGTTCCACCTGATTCTCTACCAACCCGAGATCCCGCCGAACACCGGCAACGTGATTCGGCTGTGCGCGAACACGGGGGTCGCCTTGCACCTGGTCGAACCGCTCGGGTTCGACCTCGAGGAGAAAAAACTGCGTCGGGCCGGGCTCGATTACCGCGAGTTCGCGACGGTCAAAACCCATGCATCGCTCGAGGCCTGTTTAGAGCAACTCGGTCAGCCGCGGGTGTTCGCGCTGAGCACGCGCGGTACGACGCGTTACGATGCGCCGGCGTATGCCGAGGGCGACGCGTTTCTGCTGGGCCCCGAAACGCGAGGCCTGCCGCAGGCCGTGCTCGACGCCCTGCCCGACGAGCAGTGCCTGCGCCTGCCCATGCGACCCGACAACCGCAGCCTGAACCTGTCGAACACGGCCGCGGTTATCGTCTATGAGGCCTGGCGCCAGCTAGACTTCGACGGCGGCGCCTGAGCCGCCGGACTTACTGCCGCGGGCGCTGTAAGGCGCGCTCGAAGCCGTCGCCGGTTTCGAGCTCGTCGTCGAGCATTTCCACGAGCTCGTCGCGAGTGAAGCTGAACGCGTGGTCCCGATTGAGCTCGACGACCTCCTCGATGGCTTTGTAGATGGTCCACTCCGCTTCCGAGCGCACCGGCACGACCATGTAGTGCTCTTTCGGGTTCTCGGCAAACATGGCGTGTAGCGCGGCGTCTGCTACGTCATCGGGCTCCGGGTATTCGCTGCGGCTGGCGTCCTTGCAGCGCTCGATCATGCGTTCGTTGTACGCGGGCCAGCGCGACTCCTGCTCCAGCTGCCCGGACTCGAGCACGCGCTTGCAGGCCGACTCGGCGATCTTCGACTTGTAGTTACCCGGTGCGATCGAGCTGACCTTGACGGGGCTGCCAACCATCATCATCTCGGCCGCGAGCGAGTCCGTGTAGGCCTCCATCGCGTGCTTGCTCATGCTGTAGGCGCCGGAGCCGGGACCGGACAGCGTGCCGGATATCGAGCTGATGACGTTAAAACGGCCGCCGGACTCGAGGATCAGGTCGGCGAAAGCCTTGTTGACGCGATACGGGCCGAAGATGTTCACGTCGAGCTGGAACTGCAGGTCTTCCTCGCTCATCTCCAGCATCGGTCCGCCCGCGTAGACCCCGGCGTTGTTGATGATGCCCCACAGGCCGCGGCCCTCGCTGCGAACGAGCTCAACGGCGGCATCGATCTCCGCCTGGATAGTCACGTCCAGGCGAATGCCCATGACGTTGTCCATCGCGCTCAAGCGCTCGATGTCCGCGGACTTGCGCGCGCCGGCGTACACGAAATGTCCCTCGGCAGCGAGGCGCTCGGCGATCTTGAGACCAATACCCGAGCTGGCGCCGGTGACTAACACGGCTTTTTGCGCATGGTCAGCGGCGGCCGCGAGCGGTGCTCCGGCCAGGCACAGGAAGGCTGTGGCGATCGTGAGAAATCGAATCATGTGGTTCCCTTGTTTGTGGTTAGAGGTTTTCGGGTTTGAGTTCGCGGGTCATCAGCGCCTGCACGGCGTCGCGCGGCGACTTGCCCTCGTAGAGTATCTGGTAGACCTGCTGGGCAATCGGCATCTCGATGCCGAGCACGTCGGCGACTTCCTTGACGGCCTCGGCTGCGAGCACGCCCTCAACGACCTGCTGGATTTCTTCCTGCGCCTCCTCGACCGTCTTGCCGCCGGCGAGCGCCAGGCCCATGCGCCGGTTTCGCGACAGGTTGTCGGTGCAGGTCAGGACGAGATCGCCCATGCAGGCCAGCCCCATGAAGGTTTCCTTCTTTGCGCCGAGCGCGGCGCCGAGCCGGCTGAGCTCGACCAGGCCGCGCGTGATCAGCGCGATACGCGTGTTGGCGCCGAAACCCAGTCCGTCGGACATGCCCGCCGCGATCGCGAGCACGTTCTTGACGGCGCCGCCCACCTCGACGCCCACCATGTCGTCGGAAGTATAGGCGCGGAAGTTGTTGCTGGAGAACGCCCTGGCGAGGTCCTCGGCAAACGCGTTGTCGTTTGCCGCTATCGTCATGGCGGTCGGCAGGCCTTCGGCGACTTCCTTGGCGAACGTGGGTCCGCTGAGCACGGCCATTGGCCGGTCCTTGCCGAGCACCTCCTCGGCCACCGTGTGCGGCAACTTGCCGGAGTGCAGCTCGAAGCCCTTGGTCGCCCAGCAGATCCGTGAATCCTCGCGCAGCAGCGGCTTGATGCGCGTCAACGTGTCGCGGAGGCCGTGACTGGGTACGACGACGAGCACGTCGCGGACGCCGTCGAGGCAGGCCTCGAGATCCGGGCTCGCGACCAGGTTCGGAGGAAACTGGACGCCGGGCAGGTAGCGCTTGTTCTCACCGGTGGCCGCCATGTCCTCGAGCAGGTCGAGCTCGAGGATGCCGCCCAGCCGAACGCCGCTGCCGCAGCGCGCAAGCTGCAGGGCCAGCGCCGTGCCCCACGAGCCGGCGCCGATAACCGCAAACGGCTTTTCCGGCGCCGCGCCGATCAGTGCTTCTCCTCGGTCGCGGCTTGCTGCTGCGCGGCCGCTTGCCGCGATTGCAGGTACAGCGCGTCGAAGTTAATCGGCTGCAATACGAATTCCGGGAAACCGCCACGCTGCACGGTGCTGGCGATAGCCTCGCGCGCGTACGGGAACAGGATGTTCGGGCAGAAGCTGCCGACGATGGCCTTGAACTCTTCCTCTTCATAGCCATCGATCTGGAACAGACCCGCTTGCTGGACTTCGGCGAGGAATAGCACCTGGTCGTCATGCTTGGCCTCGACCGTGATCGTGAGGACCACTTCGTGCAGCGCGTCTTCGCCTTCGACGGGCTTGTGGCTGCTGCGCAGGTTAAGGTCGGTGTGCGGGCTCCATTCGGCCGAGCGGAAGATGTCGGGCGCCTTGGGTGATTCGAACGAAAAGTCCTTGACGTAGATCTTGGAGATGCCGATCTGCTTGGTGTCGTTGGTGGTTTCTTCTGCCATTGCTGTTTCCTGTTATGACTTCTTGCCTTTGCTCTTGGTCTTCTTGCCGCTGACGACCGGAAGACCGGCCTGGCCCCATGCGCTCATTCCGCCCTTGAGCGAATAAGCGCTTTCGATGCCCGACTGCCGCAACATGGCGACCGCTTTGTTGGAGGTGATACCGGAATCGCAAACCGCGATAACCGGCCTGGATTTGCCCAGTGTGTCTTTTCTTGCCGGGAACTCGTCGAACGGCATGTTCTTCGCATTGACGATGTGGCCGCGCATGAATGACTCGGAGCTGCGCAGATCAACCACCAGCGCATCATTATTGATCAGCGCCACGGCGTCGGCCGGCGATACGGCGATCAGGCCGGACGCCTTACGGCGCAGCTCGGAGAAGATCAGCACGAAAAAGCTGATCATGAGGGCCGTCACCAGCAAGGGGTGATTGCCGGTGAACTCGAAAACTTGTTCCATCGTTTTATCGGGGCGCGAGACGCCGCGCCCGGCTTGTGGCAAAGGGCGCATTATACCAAACTGCCTGTCATGAAAGCGCTCCAGGCCCTCGTCTTCCTTGCCCTATTGGCGGCGTCAGCCCAGGCCCAGGAAACCGGCGGCGAACTCGCCAAAATCAAGGAACAGGAACTCGAGGAGGTTCGCGCGCGGATCTCGGACCTCAAGCAGAGCATGGACAAGAGCGCCGCTGCGCGGGACCGGTTGACCGGCGAGCTGCAGGAGGCGGAGATCGAAATCGCGGAGAAACGCGCCCGGCTGAAGGACCTCGAGCGCGAGCGCGACTATGCAACGCGCCGCAAGGCCGAACTGGATGGCCAGCTTGCCGAACGCGAAGCGGAGCTCGACGAGGAATCGGAGGAGCTGGCGGAGCAGGTGCGTGCGGCGTACATGAGCGGCAACCAGGAGCGCATCAAGCTGCTGCTGAACCAGCGCGACCCGGCAACGCTCGGCCGCCTGATGGCCTACTACGGCTACCTCAACGACTATCGCGGCGCAAACATCGAGAGCGTCACGGCGGCGATTCGCGAACTGGCCCAGCTGCGCAGCGAGGTTGCGGCCGAGGAGGCGCGGATCGCCGAGCTGGCGCGCCAGCGTTATGCCGAGCTGACACGCCTCAACGAGGCCCAGGAACGTCGCCAGCAGCTGCTGTCGGGATTGCGCGAACGGTTGGCCGACGAGGGGCGCGAAGTGGAGCGCCTCGCGGCGCAGGAGGAAGACCTGTCCCGCCTGATTGCCGAGCTGACCACGATTCTGTCGGATTACCCGATCAATTCGGAAGACCCATTTCGCCAGCACAAGGGGCGCCTGACCTGGCCGGTCGCCGGCACGTTGCTGCACGACTTCGGCCAGCCGCGGGCGAGCAACCTCAAGTGGAACGGCGTCGTACTGGCCGCCTCTCGAGGCCGGGAGGTTCGTTCGGTATATCACGGCCGCGTCGCTTTCGCGGACTGGCTCGCCGGGCTCGGCCTGCTGGTCATTGTGGATCATGGCGAGGGGTACATGACGCTCTATGGCTACAACGAGACGATTCTCAAGAACGCCGGCGACTGGGTAGCGCCAGGCGACGTTATCGCAACGGTCGGCGACAGCGGCGGCCAGAGCCAGTCGAGCCTCTACTTCGAACTCCGGCGCGGCACGCAGCCGCTGGACCCGGGCGACTGGGTAACGCGGCGCCCTGGCCGGTAAAACGTGACGCTGCCATATAGGAGCGGCACCGGCGCTGTGCTAAGGTCAGAAATCCTGTCCAGACGGAAAACTGCGGCGGGGCCGCAGGAGACGTTTATGTTGTTGAAAACCAGAGCGATTCTGGTTGTGGTGGTCGGCACGGTAATGGGTTTGAGCCTGTCCGTGAGTGGCGGGCTGATGGATTACCGGCCGCCGATCGACGACGACGAGCGGGCGATGGAGCAGGCCCAGCTCTTTGCTGAAGTCATGCAGCGCGTCAAACGGGAATATGTCGAACCTCTCGATGACGCGGAGCTACTCGATGCGGCCATTCGCGGCATGGTCGCGGACCTGGACGCACACTCCGAATTCCTCGACGCGAGCGAGTATCGCGACATTCGCATCAGCACGACGGGCACCTATTCGGGCATCGGCGTGGAGGTCAGCGAGCAGGAAGGCGTAATTACGGTCATCACCCCGATGGTCGGGTCTCCGGCGGCACGCTCCGGTATTCGCAGCGGCGACACGATCATTGCCGTGGACGGCGAGACCATCGACAAGATCAACGTTCACGAGACCATGGGCCGAATGCGCGGACGCGCCGGCTCGAAAGTCACGATCACGGTCGATCGGGAAGGTGAAGCCATTCTCCACGAGATGCGCCGCGAGGTCATTCGCGTCGCAAGTGTCAGCAGCGAACTGCTGAGCGCCTCGCAGGGCTATGTGCGCGTCAGCCAGTTCAGCGAGACCACGGCGCGAGAACTCAGTCGTGCGATCGACGAGTTGCAGGACGAGAACGACGGCATGCTGTCGGGGCTCGTCCTCGACCTGCGCAACAACCCGGGTGGCGTCCTCGACGCCGCGGTCGATGTCGCCGACCTGTTTCTGGATTCCGGGGTCATCGTGTCTGCCGAAGGGCGCACGCACGACTCGCGCTTCCGTCGCTCCGCGCACCGCGGTGATGTACTCGACGGCGCCGACCTGATCGTGCTCGTGAACGACGGTTCGGCATCCGCGTCGGAGATCGTTGCCGGCGCGCTGCAGGACCACGGTCGAGCGACCATCGTCGGTACGGCGACGTTCGGTAAAGGGCTCGTGCAGACGGTGATGCCGCTCTCGCAGGGCCGCGCCATCAAGCTGACGACGTCGCGCTACTACACGCCGTCGGGCGATTCTATTCATGAGACAGGCATAACGCCTGACGTGTTCGTCGAGAATACGCCCGGCTTCCCCGACCTGAGTCTTGCCGCATCGGTCGATGCGCACCAGGATTCGCAGCTGGTCGAGGCGGTAGAGCGACTGCAGCGGCGACGGGTGATGCACAGCAAGGCGCAATGAACCGCCGCCGGTTCGTGATCACGGCAGCCACCGCGCTGCTGGCAGCAAACGTCCACGCCGACACCAAACCGCGCATCGCGATCATTATTGACGACCTTGGCTACCAGCTGGACGCGGGCCGGCGCGCGCTCGAGCTGCCCGGGCCGATCGCCTTCGCCGTGTTACCCGAAACGCCTTATGGCCGCCGGCTCGCTACGCTCGCTAACACCGCGGGTCGCGAGGTCCTCCTGCACCTGCCTCTGCAGGCGGCCAATCACGAAGGGCCGGCCGAGCCGGGCGGCATCACGCTGGACATGACGCGGGGCACATTCCGAACAGCCTTTGCTGCGGCCATGGAAACGGTCCCGTTCGCGGTTGGTGTCAGCAGCCACCGCGGCAGCCTCCTGACGCGGCACCCTGGTCACATGGCATGGCTAATGGAGGAGATTCGTGCGCGCGAGGACCTGTTCTTCATCGACAGTTACACGACGCACGAGAGTATCGCGATACAGGTAGCGAGGGAGGAAGGCGTCTCCGCGGCCAGGCGCGACGTGTTCCTCGACCACGAGCGCACGGTCGACGCGGTGGCCCGGGAGTTTGAGCGGCTCAAGAGCAAGGCGCGCAAGGACGGCCATGCCGTGGCGATCGGCCATCCGTTTCCGGAAACCCTGGAGGTGCTCGAAGAGCAGCTGCCGCTGCTCGAGGAGCAAGGTTTCGAGCTCGTCACCATCAGCGAGTTGATTCGCGACGAACGGAACCGTATCTGACCAAAGTGTTCTAAACTATTCGGGGTACAACACAGCTGTTCTCGATGAATAAGATCTTCGGCGCATTTGCGCTTGCGTTTCTCGCTTCAGGACTATTGCTTGCCCAGGACCAGGATGCCGAAGGTCCGGCCGGGTCCGAGGATGTCGCCTGCACGATGCAGTGGGACCCCGTCTGTGGCATAGACGGGCAGACCTACAGCAACGACTGCGTTGCCCGCGTGGCGGGTGTGGACGTCGCAACCCGCGGCATCTGCCCGACGTCCGAGACCGGGTGCTCTGAAGAATACGATCCTGTCTGCGGCGTTAACGGCACGACGTATGTCAACGAGTGCTTTGCCCGGCTGTCCGGCGTGCAGGTCGCGGGGCTTGGCGAGTGCACGCCGAACGGGTGTCCCAGCGTCGAAGAGCCGGTTTGCGGCATGAATGGCCGCACCTACATCAATCGCTGTGAGGCGGATGCCGAGCGCGTACCGGTCCAGCGCATCGGCCTGTGTGATCTCGACAACTGCCCCAAGGTCTTCGCGCCGGTGTGCGCGGATGGCGTCACCTATGACAACGCCTGTCACGCCGAAGCGCAGGGCGCGCTGAGTTACACGATGGGTATCTGCAACGTGCGCGCGTGTCCTTCGATCTTTGTCCCGGTGTGCGGCGCCGACGGCATGACCTACAGCAATGCGTGCCAGGCGGAGCGTCGTGGCGTGCGCATCGACTACGCCGGCGTGTGCGAGGGCCAGGGACGAAACTGCCCGCGGGAATACGCGCCGGTCTGCGGCATTGACGGCGTAACCTACGAGAACGAATGCCAGATAGAAAACGCCGGCGTGACCAAAGCCTACGCCGGCGCTTGTGTTGGTGACTGACCTGGCTGGCTAACTGGCCGGGTACGTGTAGCTCGCGCCGAAGCCGAGCGGTATCCCGATGAAGAAGTAGATCAGCAGGAAGATCGTCCAGGTCAGCAGGAACCACATCGAGAACGGCAGCATCATTGCGGTCAGCGTGCCGATACCGGTGCTCTTCACATAGCGCTGACAATAGACGACCACGAGCGGGAAGTACGGCATCAGCGGTGTGATGATGTTGGTGCTCGAGTCGCCGACGCGGTAGGCCGCCTGCGTCAGGTCAGGCGAGATGCCGAGCGACATCAGCATTGGCACGAAGATCGGCGCCAGTAGTCCCCACTTGCCGCTCGCCGAGCCGACGAAGATATTGACGAAAGCTGTCAGCAACACGATGCCAACGATCGTGACGTAGGCGTTGGCATTCATGGCCTTGAGGAAATTCGCGCCCTCGAGCGCCAGCAGTACGCCGAGGTTCGACTGGCCGAACGCGTAGACGAACTGCGCAATGAAGAACATGATGACGAGGTAGTACGCCATGCCGTGCATGGCGTGCGTCATGCCCTCGATCATGTCCTTGGAGCTCTTCATTGTGCCGGCGACAATGCCGTACACGACGCCGGGGACGAGGAACAGCAGGAAGATCAGCGACACGATCGACCGCATTACCGGGGCATTGAAGCTCTTCCAGTCACCCGCCGTATCGCGCCAGGCGCTGCCCTCCGGAATGACGCTGACAACCAGCGCGACGATGCCCAGCACCATGACAACCAGCGCCCAGCGCAGGCCTTTGCGCTCGTGGTCCTGCAGGTCGTGCATCTCCGGGAGATCCTCGGCGTCCCCGTCGATCTCGGTTTTCGAGATCCGCGGCTCTACCACCTTGTCGGTGATGTACCAGCCGAGGCTGATGATCAGGATCGACGAAATCGTCGTGAAGAAGTAGTTGTTGAGCGGGTTGACCTCGATCGCCGGATCGAGAATCTGTGCGCCCGCCTGGGTAAGGCCCTGCAGCAACGGGTCGAGCGAGCTCGGCACGAAATTGGCCGAGAAGCCGCCCGAGACGCCGGCAAACGCGGCCGCAATACCCGCCAGCGGATGTCGGCCTGCCGCATAGAAGATGACGCCGCCGAGCGGAATCACGAGCACGTAGCCCGCGTCCACGGCCGAGTGCGACACGATGCCGACAAGGATGACCATCGGCGTCAGCAGCGATGGCGGCGTAACGTTCAGCAACGAACGAATGGCGGAGTTGATGAAGCCGGTATGCTCAGCCACGCCGATGCCCAGCATCGCCACGAGCACCACGCCGACCGGGTGGAAGTGGGAGAAGTTCGTCACCATGACCGACAGGAATTCGGTCAGCGCCGATGCGGTTAGCAGGTTGTTGATAACCAGCGGCTCGCTCGTACGCGGGTCGATGACGCTGAACGACACGTAGGACAGCAGCCAGGACAGTACCCAGACGATAAACAGCAGTGCGATAAACAGCACCGCCGGGTCGGGCAGTGCGTTGCCGACGCGCTCTACGGTGCCGAGAAAGCCGCCGTTGTTACTGCCGTTGTTCGCGGCCTGTTCTTGTTTTTCTTCCGACATCTTATTTCCCCTATATCAACCCGATTGGGGTCAGACCCCAAGGGGTCTGACCCCGATTCGTGGAGCCTACCAGCCGCAGGTCCGACCTTCGTTCTGTTCCTTGAGGTAGGTCATGAGCGGCGCGAAGTAGTCGATGATGGCCGACGCATCCATCTCGCGCGTGCCCGTCAGCTTCTCGAGCGTGTCCTGCCACGGTTCGCTCTGGCCGGCTTCCAGCATGGCATAGAATTTCGCGCCCGCCTCCTTGTCGCCGAATATCGAGCAGGCGTGGAGGTCGCCCTCGTGGCCCGCAATCTCGCAAAGCGATCGGTGGAACTGAAATTGCAGGATGCGGGCGAGGAAGTAGCGCGTGTACGAGACGTTGCCCGGCACGTGGTACTTGGCGCCCGGATCGAAGTTCGCCTCGGTGCGCTCGACGGCCGGGGCAATGCCCTGGTAGCGCGTGCGCATCTCCCACCAGCTCTTGTTGTAGTCCTCGGGCGACACTTCACCGGCGAACACGGCCCAGCGCCATTCGTCGATGAGCTTGCCGAACGGCAGGAAGGCGATCGAGTCGAGCGCCATCTGCATCTGCCGGTTGATTACGGCCTGGTCGTTCTGTTCGGCCTCATTGATCAGGCCGACCTCGGCGAGATAGCCGGGCGTCATCGACAACACGACCGTGTCGCCGATGGCCTCGTGGAAGCCGCCGTGCGCGCCGCCCCGGAACAGCGGCGGCTGGTCCTTGTAGGCGCCCTGGTAATAGTTGTGACCGAGCTCGTGATAGATCACACGCAGCTCGTCATAGGTCTGGTTGATGCACATCTTGATGCGCAGGTCGTTACCGCCGTCGAGGCCCCAGGCGCTCGCGTGACACACGACCTCGCGATCCTGCGGCTTGGTGAACTGGGAGCGCTCCCAGAACGTGTCCGGCAGCCGCGGCATGCCAAGCGACACGTAGAAGTTCTCGGCCGACCGCACCATCTCCTGCGGCGAGTAGTTCTTGGTCTTGAGCGTACCGTCGACGTCGAGGTCCGACACACCCGGGTAGGGCTCGAGCAGGTCATAGAGCGGCGCCCATTCCTGCGCCCACATGTTGCCGAGAATGTGGGCGGGTATCGGGCCGTCCTGCGGGACCTTGTCCGTGCCATAGATGTCGCCCAGCCTGGCGCGCACGTGGCAGTGCAGCTCGTCATAAAGCGGCTTCACCTGGTCCCAGAGGCGATTGGTTTCGGCGCGGAAGTCCGCGGGGCTCATGTCGAATCCGGCGCGCCACATCTCGCCGAGATTGGCGTAGCCTAGTGTCGCGGCGCCTTCATTGGCGAGCTCGACGTAACGCTCGAACTTGTCGCGCATCGGTACCGAGATTTCGCGCCAGCCGGTCCACAACTCGAGCAGCTCGTCGTAGTCACGGACTTCCTGCATCAGTAACTCGAGCTCGGTGCCAGCGATGCAGTCATTGTCGGAGCGGCAGTACTTGCCCGCGCCGTAGATGCCCGTCATCTCGGTCGCGATCTCGGTCAGCTCGCGCCGCCTGGCCGCATCCTTGGGCGTCGGCAGCGAGGTGCCGAGCTTAAGCAGGTCGATGGCGCGGCGCGTCTCCGGTGCAAGCTCCATGTCATCGTAAGCCATGGCCTGATCAACGGTCTCGCTGTGCCACTTGGCGTAGCGCTCGCGCGCCAGAGAACTCAGTATCGCGGTTTCCTCTGTTATGTAGGTCGCGCGCACCCAGGCGGCCGCTCC
>JAAUYE010009622.1_pt1 | contig 16484 bp, 11 predicted proteins | sample 7278081 | NCBI WGS metagenome assembly JAAUYE01 (sample SAMN14350131, study PRJNA611818) | marine sediment metagenome | isolation source: surface marine sediment (0.6m) | place: French Polynesia: Moorea | collected 2018-08
CTCGCCATCGAGGCGGTGCAGCATCGCCAAGCGTTGATTGGATGCGTCGTTTGCAAGTGTTGCCATCATGTAATCTGCTCGCGCGTCGGCCAGCTGTCGCATGAGCAGAACGTTCCACGCACCGGTCACCATGACCAGGACGATTGCCGCAGCCAGCAACCAGTGTTGCCGACGACGCGTGCCTCCGCGCGTGAACGAGTGGCGCAGCGGCGGCGCCACGTCCTCGCTTATGCTTGTCCAAACGCGCTCTGCGTCGTCATCGATCGCCTCGCGCCACAGTTCAAAAGATTCTTGCCGCAACGTTATTCCTCCAGGCATTTCTTGAGCTGCGTCAGCCCTCGGTGGATTCTGACGCGCGCGTTGCCCTCGCTGATTTTCAAGAGCACCGCTATCTCTCGCACGGGCAGCCCGGACAGCCGCGACAACACAACGGCCTCGCGAGTGTCATCGGGCAGCTTCGTGAGCGCAGCTTCCACTCTTCGAGATAAGTCGGTCGCGGCAAACTGCTCGCCCGGCGTTGCCGGCGCCGCGGGCTGAGAGCCCGCATCGGGCGAGCCGCGCTTTTTTCCCAAGTCGGTCAGATACGCATTCCGCGCAATCGCGAACAGCCATGCCCGCGCGCCATCGCCCCTGAAACGGTGCTTCGATCGCCACGCATTCATGAACGTCGTTTGCAGCAGGTCATCGGCATCTGTTCGACTGCCGGCGAGACGGCGCAGGTAGGAATAGAGAGCGCTTGCCGTCAATGCATAGAGGCTCTCCAGCGCAGCACCGTCACCGGTAGCAGCGCGCCTCATCAGGCTATCCTCGGTCTGGCTCTCGTCGAAGTTCATGAGTTGCTTTGTGACTGCCGATTTCCCTATACAACCGGCCGGATGCAACATTGTTACATCCGACGGTTAATATCTCTGACAGTCGCAATAGCGGCCGATCTTACGGGTGTTGGGGCACCGTTGCGGCAGGCTCGGCGTCACTGCGCCTGGGGCGCACGAGCTGCCGAATATCCTCGGTGATGACTGCGACGGCGGGCGTCACGAACAACACCATGAATCCCGAGACGACGATGCCGAAGCCCAGGCTGACAGCCATCGGGATCAGGAACTGCGCCTGCGGGCTGGTCTCGAACAACAGCGGGGCCAGGCCGAGCGCCGTCGTCAGCGTCGTCAGTACAATCGGGCGGAAGCGCCGCGCCGCGGCGGCGGCCGCCGCATCGACCGGCGCCTTGCCCGATTCGCGATGCTTGTTATACAGGTCGACAAGCACGACGGAAGCGTTCACGGCGACGCCGGCGAGCGCGACGATTCCGAAGATCGAGATGAATGACAGCGAGAAGCCCAGCACGAGATGGCCGAGGATCGCGCCGGCGACACCCAGCGGGATCGAGACGAGGATGGCCAGCGGCTGCAGGTAGGACCTGAGCTGAGTAGCAATCATCGCGAAGATGACGAGCAGGACGACAATGAAGGCGCTGCCGATCGCGGCAAGGTCCTCGTTTTGTTCGCGCGTCGCACCCGCTCGCACCCAGCGCAGTCCCGGGTAGGTCTCGGCGAGCTCGGGCATGACTGACTGCAGGATTATCTCGTTGGCAATAGTCGGCGTCGACACGGCCTCGTCGACGTCGGCACTCACCGTGACAACGCGACGGCCGTCGATTCGCCGAATGGTCGAGTAGGCGCGACTCTCTTCGACACTGGCCACCGTGAAGAGCGGCGCACGCCCTCCGTCGGGTAGCTGGACCCGGAAACTGTTCAGCGCTTCGATACTCGCGCGGCTCGACTCCGGGTAGCGAACGTAGACGCGAACCTCCTCGCGGCCGCGCTGGATGCGCTGCACTTCCTCGCCGAAAAACGCCTGGCGTACCTGCACGGCGACATCGGCAGGTCGCAGCCCGGCTGCACGCCCGGCCGGTGTCAGCTCGAATACGAGCTGCCGCTTGCCGTGATCGAAACTGTCCTCGATCTGGCTCACACCATCGATCTCCGCGAGGCGGGATTTCATCGTGTCGGCGGCGGCGACCAGCGCCGCCTCTTCCTGGTGTGCGAGTTCGAATTCGATGTCGGATCCGAACCCACCGAAGCCCGAGTTGAAACTCACCCGTTCCGCGCCTTCGATTCGTCCGACGGCGGCACGCCAGCGACGCTGGATATCGGCGGCAGGCGTCTGGCGTTCCCCGTAGGGTGTTAGCTCGATACGGATCTGCCCGATATTCTCGGACGATGAGAAACTGCTTTGCCCGCCCGGACCACTGTTGTTCGCGGCAAGGCCTCCGCTCGTCGCCGTGACCGACAGGAACAACGACTCACCGGTCTCTTCGCGAGCCGTCTCTGCGACCTCGTAGGCGGCCGCCGTCATCCGCTGTATCGCCGCATCGGTGCGCTCGAACGGCGTGCCCTCAGGCATCGTCAGCGTAGCCGAGATATTGTTGCCCTCGATCTGCGGGAAAAAGATGAAGCGCACGTGGCCATTCGACAGCAGGCTCATGCAGAGAATGAAGAACGCCATCGCCAGACCCACCGTCGCGTAGCGCCAGCGTGCCGCGAACGCGACGCCGGGCTGTACGACCTTGTCTCTCGCCGTCGCCAGCCAAGCCGCAATGCGGCCCTGTATTTGCTTAATCACGCCGCGCGACCAGGCACCGCCATGACTCAGGTGCGACGGCAGGATGCAGAACGCCTCGAGCAATGAAACGATAAGCACGCTTATGACGACCAACGGAATGGCCCGCGTGATGTCGCCGAAGGTGCCGCCGGTCACGAGCAAGGGCGCAAACGCCGCGACCGTCGTCAACACGCCGACAACGACCGGCGCGAGCACCCCGTGAGCGCCGCGAATGGCCGCGGCAGGGCCCGAGTGTCCCTGCAGTCGCTCGGCGTCGATGTTCTCGCCGATCACGATCGCATCGTCGACGACCAGCCCAAGCACGATGATCAGTCCAAACAGTGAGATCATCGTGATGCTGACGCCGAGTGCGCCGAACAGCAGGAAGCCGCCCATGAACGCCGTGGCGATGCCCATGCTGACCCAGACAGCGAGCTTGAGGTCGAGCATCAGTACGAGGAACAGGAATACGAGGGCGAAGCCGAACGCGCCGTTCCTGAGCAGCAGGTTGACGCGTTCGCGCAGCAACCTTGTTTCGTCGCGCAGCTCGACGATTTCGATGCCCGCCGGCGGCGTGTAGCCGGCCAGGAAGCCGTCGACGGCCTGCTTGACGGCCAGCACATCCTCGGCCTCGGCACGGGGAACCCGCACGAACACGGCCGGCCGGTCATTGTAGAGATTGGTCAGTCGATCACGGACGAAACCGTCGCGCACCGTTGCGATGTCAGCGAGCGTGATCACGGATCCGTCAGCACGCGTACGCACGACGATCGACTCGAAGGACTCGCCGGTCTGGCGCTTCTGATTGGTGCGCAGCAAAATCTCGCCGGAGCCCGACGTTATCGAGCCCCCTGCGAGGTCGAGTGACGAGCGCCGCACCGCGGACGCCACCTCGGCAAAACTCAGGCCGTAGCGGCGCATTGTTTGTTCACTGACTTCTATCGAGATCTCGTAGTCGCGCGCGCCCTCGAGCGACACCAGCGAGACGCCGCGCGTGCTCAGGAGATCCCGCTCGATATCCTCGGCCGCACGCCGAAGGTTGCCCTCACCGACATTGCCGACAACCGCGAGCGTGACGACACCGCCCGTCGGTTTGGGGGCGACGACGACGGGTTTCTCGGCGTTTTCCGGTGGGAAATCGCTGAGGCGGTCGACCGCGGATTCCACGTCGTCCTTGACGACGTCACGATCGGCAAAGTCGTTGGTCTCGATCGTGATGATGCCAACATTTTCTGACGCGTTCGAAGTCACGCGTTTCACGCCGTCGATGCCGAGCACGGCTTCCTCGACGCGCCGCGTGATGCCCTCCTCGACCTCCGCGGGCGTGGCGCCAGGAAACGGGACCGTCACGACGACGGTGCCCGGTGAAATGGTCGGGAACACCTGCGACCGCAGGTTGAACGCCGACAGCGCCCCACCGACCAGCAGCACGATCATGAGCAGGTTGGCCGCAACCGGGTTCGCGATGAACCACGCGATCAGCCCGCGACGCGACGCCTCGGCGCCCGCCGCTGCTATGGGCTTACTGTACGCCAACGGAGAAGGCCCCGGCGCCACCGGCACCTCTGCGTTCGGACTGAATCGTGACGGGCAGGCCGTCCCGGCCGTTCGACGGCGGGATCACGACGACACCGTCGGCCGTGTCGAAATTGCGAACAACGGCAATACTGCCTTCGCTACCGACGACGTCGACTTCGCGCTCGCGCAGGGCCCCTTCCTCGACGACCCAGACCTGGTCACGCGAGGTGAGCGCCGCAGCGGGCACTTCGTAGACCTCGGCAGCCGCCTGCCCGCGAATCTCCACGCCGACGAACTCACCAAGCATCAAGTCCCGCGACCACTCAGACGCCAGAAAGAGTGTGCCCAGCCTCGTGCGCTCGTCGAGCGTCGCCGCGTGTCGGACTACCTCGGCTTCGAGGGCCGGTTCCGCCATGCCTTCGCGCGTGACCACGGCGCTGCGGCCGATCGCATCTCCGAGCAGCGCCAGTTCCTCGCTGGATACGGGTACGGTGATTTCCAGGCTGTCGTCGGAAAAGACCGAGCCCACGGCCATGCCCGAAGCGACGACCTGGCCTGTATCGAGCCGCGTGTCCAGCACCCGGCCATCGAACGGAGCACGTACTACCGTGCGTCTCAATGACAGCTCGGCGGCATCGCGTGCCGCTTCGCCGCTATGGATGCGCGCCTTCGCCGCCGCAATCTGCGGCACCTTGGCGATCAGGTCCGGGATCTGGCGATCAGCGAACTGCTGGTCCCAGATCTGCTTCTCTGCAGCCGCCTGGGCTTCGAGCAGCGCGAGGTCGCTTCGGGCGGCCTCGATTTCCGCGAGCGTGCGCTCGACGGCGAGTTCATAGTCAGAGGGCTCGATGCGGAACAGCACATCGCCCCTGGTAAAAGCCGCGCCGGGACGAAACGCCGGCGACACATCGATGACGCGTCCGCTGACCTGTGGGACGATATCTGTGACCGTGCGCGCCTCGACGACGCCGTTCAGGCGCACCGCAGGCTCGTACGCGATGGCCTCGGGCTCGACGACCGAGACGACAACGGGCTCCGGCGCGCGCGCAGAGAAGCGGTTCGACGCTCCCGGCTTCAGCGTTACTGACGTGAGGATCGCAGCGCCAACGACGGCGACCACGAACAGAAGCTGGAACCAGCCGGCAAAGCGGTGAATAAGTTTGGTCATGGGATCCACGGCGTTTCTTTTCTTAGTCGTATGATGCTGGCGTTGCCGGCGAGAGTCTGTATCCAGTTGTAACCGCGGCAACGCAGCGGCGCCGATAGCCGCGCGCATTTGTAACAAGATGTATCAGAGGCCGTACAGCAAGGGCAGCACGATAGAGAAACCAATCCACAAGATCACGATCAATGGAACCCCTGCTTTGAGAAAGTCCGCGAAGCGGTAGCCGCCGGTGCTCAGGATCAACAGGTTCGTCTGGTAGCCGAAAGGCGTAGCGAAGCTCATGTTCGCGCCGAACAGAACGGCAAGGACAAATGGCAGTGGATCAACCTGTAACTGCTGCGCTGCGGCGATGGCGATCGGCGTGCCGATGACGGCCGCGGCATTGTTGGACACGATGTTCGTCAACACAGCCATGACCAGGATGAAAGCGCTGATAATTGCCGGAGGCGGAAGGTTGCCCGCAGCGCTCACGAAACCGGCCGCCAGGTAGTCGGCCATCCCGGTCGCCACCAGTGCCTTACCCATCGCGAGGCTGGCAACGATGAGCATGATGATGGCAATCGGCAGCGATCTCCCGACGTCGTGCCAGGCGAGGCAGCCGAGCGCAATCATCAGGCCGACGCCGATAAGAGCGGAGATGGAGATTGGCAGCAACCCCAGAGCCGCGGCCCCGATCACGAAAGTGAGCACCAGCAGCGCGCGCCTCGCTCGGTGTGCTCGGGGAAGCCCGGTTGTGCCGTCAACGACGAGCATCTTGCCGCCGAGTTTCGCGGCGTCGAGGTCCTCGCGAGTGCCTTGCACCAGCACAACATCACCGGCGCGAAGCCTCACGGATCCCGGGTCCGCCGCCTTGCGTTCGCCCGGCGCGCGTGCCTGGTAGACGGCCAGCGGTATCAGGCCGAATGAGGATGAGAGGGAGGCTTCGCTCAGTTTTCGATGATGCAGGCTGGAGTCGACCGTTATGACGATCTCTGCAAGCTGCTGATCAATTTCTTTACCCGTCGATTCCGTATCCCGCTCATCCGCGTCAGCGTCTGGGTCGAATAGCGCTGCGCCGATCGCCGTCTCGAAGCGCTTCAGGTTTTCCGGGGTGTCGTTGACGCACAGGCGATCACCAGGCTGAAGTACGACCGACGGCAGTCTGGCGAGGAGCAGTGATTCGGCTCGCCGAATTTGCTCGACACGCATCTCGTGATGCGTTTTGTCGAGAATGTCTTTCAGCGTCTTGCCGTCGGCAAACCCACCCTCGCGAATAGTCAGCTGCGCGTCATAGAGTCGCGGATGGGTGTCCATCATTGGAGTGGTCCGATCCGGAAGCAATCGCGGCACCACCAGCCACACATACAAGATACCGACGGTGCCTACCAGTAGTGCTGGCAGCGTGATGTCGAACATCGCGATGTCGGCGACGCCGAGATCGCGCGTGATCCCGACGACCAGCAGATTCGTCGACGTGCCGATCGTCGTGGACATACCGCCCATGATCGTCGCGAGGCCCATCGGCAGCATGAAGCCTGATGCCGGCAGCTTGGTGCGCAATGCTATTCCCACAAGGATGGGAATCATGAGTACCACGATGGGTGTATCGTTAACGAACGCACTCATGACAAAGACAGCGACGAGCATCATGAGCAACGCCGCTTTCGGCCGTTTCGACCATTGCTCGCCGGCGAATCTTGCAACCGGCTGTAAGGCGCCCGTAGTCTCGAGCGCCTTGCCGATTACGATAAGCGCACATATGGCCACAAGGGCCTCGTTGCCGAAGCCGAGCAGGAATTGTGCCGGGTCGACTGCAACACCGTCGACCTCGTAGGGAAACAGGTGGAACCCGAGGACCAGCACGATGATCACCGCGAGACTCGAGGATTCGAGCGGTAGTCTGTCGCGCGTGAACAGGATCAGCGCCGTTACGATCAGGACAGCGACGGCAATCCCGTGTACATCCGGCGTAATCATCTGCGTGGGCATGTCGCGCTACACCGTTGACTTGAAGGCCGGCGATACCGCAGCGCTCAATATGCCGGGCGCCCCCGACCGCGCATGCGGCGATCGTGGCAAATACTTACTCAGGTGGGCATCGCCGCCATCTGATGGGCATCAAGTGATATCTTTGTAACGGATAAATTAACACAATCGCCGCGGACTGATGGCCAACTACCTTCTGGACATCGTTATCCTGCTGACGGCAGCTGTGGTTGCCGTGCCGCTGTGTCGCGCAGCGGGCATTGGAGTAGTACCCGGATTCCTTATTGCGGGCGTGCTGGTCGGACCCTCCGGGCTGGCGCTGATCGACAACATCACCGAGATTGGCCAGCTCGCCGAACTCGGCGTAATCCTGCTGTTGTTCGTGATTGGCATCGAACTCAGGCCGGCGCGCCTGTGGCTGATGCGGCGGATGGTTTTCGGTCTCGGCACCTTGCAGTTGCTGATAACCGGGGGCCTGCTCACGATCGGCGCCCACATACTGCTGGACGTTCCCTATCGTGCCGCGATCCTGATCGGACCTGCACTCGCGCTTTCGTCCACGGCCTTTGTGCTGCAGCTCCTCGCCGAGCAGAGAATGCTGCACTCCAATTACGGCCGTGCGTCGCTGGCCGTGCTGCTGCTCCAGGACCTGGCAGTGGTGCCGCTTCTGGCCCTCGTGCCGCTACTTGCGGCCCGGGAGTTCACGATCGGCACAGATATTGCGTTCGCCCTGTTGGAGACGACAGTGATCCTGCTGCTCGTTGTCGTGGGCGGCCGATACCTGCTGCAGCCCATCTTGCATCGCGTGACACACGCCCGCTCCGAGGAGATATTCACGGCGCTCGTTGTCCTGCTGGTGCTCGGCAGCGCGCTCCTGACCGAACACGTTGGGCTGTCCATGGCCATGGGTGCTTTCATTGCCGGCGTGCTGATCGCAGACTCACCCTTCCGCCACGGAATCGTTGCCGAGATCCAGCCGTTCCGCGGCCTGTTCCTCGGCCTGTTCTTCATGTCCATGGGCATGTCACTCGACCTCGGCACTTTTCTCGCACAGCCGCTCCCTCTGCTCGGGCTGCTCGTCGCGCTCATGGCCGTCAAGTTCGCCATTCTGTGGCCGCTGGCGAGGTCTTTCGGCCTGCGTACATCCTCGGCGGCAGCTGTCGGCCTGCTGCTCTCGCAGAGCGGTGAATTCGGCCTGATCCTGTTTGCCTACACGCTCCAGGTAAACCTCATTGACGCCGCGCTGTTCCAGCAACTGATCCTGGTCGTCGTTCTCAGCATGCTGGCGACGCCGTTGGTCGCTCGCCTGGCCCTACGCCTGGCGGCCGTACCGCGGGGTGCGAGGCAAGCGAGCAAACAGACACCGTTGCCGGCAAGGATCGTCGTTGCGGGCTTCGGCCGTGTTGGCCGGCGCATCGGCGAGATATTGACCATGGCAGGAAAACCCTATGTCGCCGTTGATTACAACTCGTCGCTCGTGCTGAGCGAACGCGCGGCGGGTCATCGCATCTTCTATGGCGATGTGCGCCGCCCCGAGGTTCTGCGTTCCATCGGCGTCGGCGATGCCGACCTCGTAATCGTTACGCTGGACGATTTCGAGGCCACCGAGGATGTCGTGACTGCGATGCAACAGATACACCCGGACGTCACGGTCCTGGTCAGGGGACATGATTCCGAGCAATGCCGAACCCTGCGGAAACTCGGCGCGAGCCTCGTCGTTTCGGAGAACCTCGAGGCCAGCCTCGAACTCGCGCGCGAAGCGCTGATCCGCGACGACAGCGACGCAGACACGGCGGAGAAGTTAATCCTCGGCTTCCGCGATACGCATTACGCAGGCTTCAAGAAAAGAAACAAGGAAAAAGGCCGGACATAGCCGGCCTTTTCCCAGGTTCGCCAATCTACCGGGCTACTTGCAGGTCTTACTGCCCGGCTTGCCCTTGCAACTGTTTGAGCAGCACTCGCTGTTTGAGGTGCAGCCGGCGCCCGCGGGCAAGAGATCGCACGAACCTCCGCCACCTCCGCCGCCCCCACCGCCGCCGCAAGCATTCAAGGCGAGGAAGTCGACGGCAGCTTTGGCCTGCACGAGGCCGTGTCCGTAAGCGTTATCGCGCCCAGCGACACCGAGGTCTTCGGCCGTCGATCCGAGCACTGCGCGGATCTCGGCGTTGGTGCAGCCCGGATTATGACTCCATACGAGAGCCGCCACGCCAGAGACATGCGGCGTTGCCATGGACGTACCGTCGAAAAACGCGTAGTTGCCCGTTTCGACCGTCACGCTCGTGGCCGCACCCAGTTGTCCACCGAGTGCCGCGCCGTCCGTCTGCGATATGCCGACAGAAGGAATGCTCGTGGCTACGCCGCCCAGCGTTCCCGACAGAGAACCCGGCACGTTGTTGTAAATGACCGCAGCGACGCCCCCTCCGTTCTGGCACGCGAGTACCTTGTCGGAGAACGCGATGTCACCGCGCTCAATCAGGCAGACCGCGCCAACGCTACCGCTACACTCAGACGTACCGAGCCCGCAATCGACCAGCGGACCTTCGCCCGTGCCCGTGGCGGAACCATCCATGCCGATAGCCTCATAACCTGTACCGGCTACGACGAGGCTGACATTGCTGCCCGTGCCCGTCGGTACACTCGACAACACGGCAACGCCCGGGGCCGCGAGTTCGACCTGGTCCGTCTGCTGTGAGAAATCGGCTACCGTCTTGGTGCTGTCGATCGCGGCGACCGAAATCACGGAATCGTAAGACGCGGGGTAGCTATGACGCGTGTTGCCGTCGTTACCGGCAGCGGCCACAGACAGGACGCCGCGGCCGTAAGCGCTGTCGAAGGCGCGTCTTTCCGTGCGATTGGCCCGCGAACCGCCGAGGCTCATGCTGACAACGGTAGCGCCCGCGGTTTCACATTCGCCGAGCGCGCTGGCCAGCGTCGACGAGTAGGCCCAGCCATTGGCGCCGAACACTTTGATGATATGCAATTGCAGTTGGCCGTTCGGTACTACGCCAACAACGCCCGTATTGTTGTTTAGCGCAGCTACCGTGCCCGCCACGTGGGTGCCGTGGCCATGCTCATCGGTGTACCAGAGGCCGGTGCCGGAGTCGTTGGTACCGTCGACCATATTGCCCGACAGGTCTTCGTGCGCCAGCTCGTAACCGGAATCGATGATGCAAACCTTCTGGTTGCTTTCCGACCCGAGGACAACCTGGTTCGCCTCCACCATCGGAATACCGTAAGGCGTCGTTTGGGCTAGCGGGTAACGCAATTCATCGGCTTCGACGTAATCAACGTGCGGGTTCCTGCCGATACCGTTCAGCGCGGCAGTCGGCAACGTAACGGCCACGGCATTCAGACTATCGAGCTCGTGATGAATCTCACCTTTCGATTTGTTGAGCGCGGCCATAACGGGCCCTTTGCCGCCGGCCTTGTAACTCACAACGACGCGTTGCTGATCGGCCGATTGGGCATAAGCGGACGCGCCCATGGATAAAGCGCCAATGGTCACCATGGCGCCGACCGCGCCGAGCAATACTGTTCTGACGTTCATAGAATCCCCTCGAGTTGACGAGCCGCCCCCCGGCCCGGTTTGTGTGCTGTGCATTGGATCAATGCCGGACAAGCACCCGACTATAATTCAATGACTTACGGTATTTCCAGACCTGTCCCGCGGTGTTCGGCCCAGCCAGCGTTTCGACCCTACCCCAACCCGGGTTGCTCGCGAACCGAATGTGACAATAGTCTGGACAAACATCGCTCGGCGAGAGACGCCGGCCAGACCGGACCCTGGTGTATGATCAGCCCGTTTCCAGAACAGGAATCTCCATGTCGCTGCTGGGCAATATCGTGTTCTTCATCTTTGGTGGATTTCTGATCTTCTTCGGTTACGTCCTCGGTGGCATCCTGTTGTGCCTCACGATCGTAGGCATTCCGTTCGGCCTCATGTGTTTCAGGCTCGCTGGCGGCGTCATCGCGCCGTTCGGCCGCGAGGTGCGCCAGAAGGAACCGCCGGGCGGCACAATCGCACTGATCATGAACATCATCTGGATCATCCTGCCGGGACTCGAGCTCGCCGTCATGCACCTCGTGCTGGCATTGTTGTTTGCACTGACGATCGTTGGCTTTCCGATCGCAGTACAGCACATGAAGCTCGTGCCGCTGGCTCTGCTGCCGTTCGGACATGAAATGTCATCGGAACCCGCGTTCACACGGGAATTTCCACATCCTTGAGGCACGACGAGCACTGGGCCGTAAACACATGCCAGGACAGACAAGCGACATCGTGATCATTGGTGCCGGGGTGGCGGGGCTCGTGGCCGCTCACGAATGCCTCGAGCGAGGCAAATCCGTGACGATCATCGATCGGCACTCTTCGGAGAACGTCGGGGGACTCGCCCGCACCGCTTTCGGCGGCATGGCGCTGATCGGCACGCCACTTCAACGCAGGATGGGCATCAAGGACAGTCCCGAGCTGGCCCTGTCGGACTGGCACTCGTTCGCGGAATTTGGCGATGCCGACGCCTGGCCGAAAAAATGGGCGGAAGCGTACGTCGAACAGAGTGCGGAACGCGTCTTCCACTGGTTGCGTGGCAAAGGAATGCGCTTTATGCCCGCCGTCAACTGGGTAGAGCGCGGCAATTTCCTGCCGGGAAACAGCGTGCCGCGCTATCACATCCTCTGGGGCACCGGCCTGGGGTTAGTCGAGCAATTCGTTGGCCTGTTGTCGACACACCGGAATAGCAAGAAGCTGCAGTACGTATTCGGTTGCCGCGTCGATGATCTGCTTGTCTCGGATGGCCGGGTCGCCGGGTGCCGTGGCGTGATGGAAGCGACCGGCGAGGGGCGCGAGTTCATGGGCAATCACACAATGGTTGCCACGGGCGGCATCAACGGCAATCTGCGGAAGGTGCGTGAGCACTGGTACTGGGGCGATGCGCCGACCGAGATCCTGAATGGTTCGCACCCTTACTGTGACGGGGCGATGCACGACGTCGTCGTACAGAAAGGCGGCGTCGTCACGCACCTCGAGAACATGTGGAATTACGCGGCGGGAATCCCGCACCCATTCCCGCAATTCGAGAACCACGGGCTTAGCCTGATTCCGTGCAAGTCTGCATTGTGGCTCGATCACGCAGGTCATCGAATTGGTCCCGAGCCGCTCGTCACCGGCTTCGACACCAACGACATGTGCGGCCGCCTGTCGGCCATGGAGAAGCCTTGGAGCTGGCAGGTTCTCAACTGGCGAATCGCGGCGAAGGAGTTTGCGATTTCGGGCGCCGAGCACAATCCCCACATCCGCGACAGCAAAGCCCTGCCTTTCCTCAGGGAGACCCTGTTCGGCAATCACCGGCTCGTCCGGCAGATGCAGGAAGAGAGCAATCACTTCATCGTGGCCGACACCTTGCCTGGGCTCGTTGAGCGGATGAATGCGCTTGACGGGGATAAACTCGTGCAGCTCGACAACCTTACGCGGGCCGTGAACGATTTCGACGACAACGTGCGCCGCGGGCCCGGGCAGTGGAACGACGACCAGATCCGCCGTATCGTGCACGCGCGCGCATGGCGTTCGGACCGGATCCGAACGTGCAAGCCGAAACCCCTGCTCGACCACGGGCCGCTGATCGCCATCAAGTTACGCCTGATTACGCGCAAGAGTCTTGGCGGAATCCAGACGGATCTTTCGAGCCGCGCGCTGAACAATCATGGAAAGCCCATTGACGGGCTCTATGCAATCGGCGAAGCGGCCGGGTTCGGCGGCGGCGGCGCGTGCGGCCGGCGCTCGCTGGAAGGGACCTTCCTGTCAGGATGCATTCTTACGGCCCGGGCTGCGGCCGAGTCACTCGGCTGATCCGTCCGATCGGATGAACTGCGACACGCGGGTTTCCAGCCTGTTACGGCACGTCGGCCGGATGCTCGACTCAGTTGACGACCAGGAACGGCAAATTTGCGTGCGCTACGTGTAGCTGGTCGTCATCAGCATAAGCAAACAGCCGGTACTTCCCGGGCGGTGGCGCAGTCAATATTGTTTTTGCCGCCGCCGGATCTGCCAGGTAACCGTCAAGGTTTCCGATGGGCGCCTCGTAATCGCCCCCCTCCGAGGTTGCCGCGCTCTCCGTCTTGAGCTCCCAACGATAAGCCAGGGGGCCATCTTCGGGATCGACGACATCGAAGACGGCCTCATACTGTTGGCCGGCCGAGAGGACCACGCTGTCACGACCGCCCTTGCGGTCCAGCAGCAAGCGCGCGACGCGCGGCGTGCGATTTTCGGGCCACTGACCCGTCCAGACGTAATGCATCACGTCGACCACCTCGGTTTCATTGCCGTTTTCGGTCAACATGCCGAACCAGGTCGGCGTGCGCTCCTGCTTCTGCCCCCAGAAGAAGACATAAGAGCCAAGCAACTGCCCTTCGAGTGGCTGCAGAACCTCCCGATAGGCCCTGGAGAACACGTCGGCTTTTTCCGAACTCGTGGTTTCGAACGGTACGCCCCAGTCGGTCTTTTCCATCTCCCAGTAACCGACAGCGCCCCATTCGGTCACGAGGAACGGCGCGTCGAAGCCGGACAGCTCAAGCCGCCTGTGCAAGTCGAAAATGCTCCCGTACATCTGGAAACTGATGAAGTCCAGCGCCGGCGCCCGCGCCTGGACCTCCTCGATCACGTCCGGCTTGAATCCCGACGTCGTTGTCGTCGTCGGGTGATACGGGTCGAGCTCGCGAATCATCTCCGCAACTTCGTTGACCGCATCATAGACGCGCGGGTTACTGTAGCTGTGGTTGAGCTCGTTGCCGATTACCCAAAGCAGCAGCGCTGGATGGTTCCGGTACTTCAGTACCTCCCCGCGCATCAGTTCGAGTTGTGCTGCCACGGCCTCCGCGTCGTCATAGTCGAAACCGTGTCGCTCGGGTTCCATTGCCAGGCCGAGTGCGACCGTAACGCCGTGCTCCTGTGCCGTGTCCAGCAAGGCCCGCGTGTCCTGGCCTTCCCAATTGGTGCTCCAAGTGCGAATCGAGTTGCCACCGTGTGCGGCGAAGCGCTCGATGTCGTCGACAACCATGCCCGCTCCTTTCACCGTGTATGGCTCGCCGTCGCGCAGCAGCGTGTATCCGCGCCCGGATTCAACGACCTCCACTTTCACAGCGGAGAACGCTTGGTCGGATCCGGATGAGCAGGCTGTCACTAGAAAAACAACGGGGACGAGAATTAGCAGAAAGCGCATATCAATTCCTGGTGGATGCAAGCGCGATCCGGTATTCGCTCACCACGCATACGCCATTGGCGCCTCGCCACCGGGGCCGGGGAAGATCGCATCGAGCTTGCCCAGCGTTTCCTGATCGAGCTCGATCGACGCGGCGCGAACCGCACTCTCGAGCTGTTCGACAGTTCTCGGCCCGATGATCGGCGCCGTGACGACGGGGTTATGCAACAACCATGCAATCGCAACCTCGCCAGGCGGGTGGCCGATATCGCGGCACAGACCCTCGTACTGCTCCAGCTGGTCGCGCTTCTCCTCGACGCGCTTGACGAACTCTTCGTCCTTACGCCGACCGGTTTCGTATTTCTCCAATGCTCCGCCAAGCAGGCCGCCACCGAGCGGACTCCAGGGAATCAGGCCCAGCCCGTAATGCCGACAGGCCGGGACGACCTCGAGTTCGACCGTGCGGTTGTCGAGATGATAGTGGCTCTGCTCGCTGACGAGCCCCATCAATCCGCGGCGCGACGCCTCCTGGCAAGCCGTTGCAATGTCCCAGGCGGCAAAGTTGCTCGAGCCGACGTAGATCACTTTGCCCTGCTTCACGAGCGTGTCGAAACTTTGCCAGGTCTCGTCCCACGGGCAGTCGTGATCAATGTGGTGCATCTGGTAGAGGTCGATCCAGTCCGTCTGCAGCCGGGCGAGGCTTCCTTCGCAGTGCTTGCGGATCTTGTAGGCACTCAGGCTCGTGCCATCGCTGTTCACCTCGGGCAGATTCGCCTTGCGGTCGACCGGGTTATAGACCTTCGTCGCGAGCACGATGGCGTCGCGGCGCCCGCCGCCCTGCGCCAGCCATCGTCCGATGATCTCCTCGGTCAACCCATGTTCAACCGACCAGCCGTAAACGTCGGCCGTGTCGAAGAAGTTGACGCCGAGCTCCAACGCCCGGTCCATGATGCGAAAGCTGTCCTCTTCGGAGGTGTGCCAGCCGAAATTCATCGTGCCGAGACAGATGTTGCTGACCAGGACGCCGTGATTGCCTAACCGTCGATGCTGCACTGCCATGGGGGAGTCCTCGGGTGTTTGATTGGGTGGGGATACCGGATTTTACAGTGACGGGCGTTTCTGTCACCTACACGCGCGAAGCTGGCTGGTGAGCGCCAGCAGTTGTTCCTTGTACGCGGCGCCCCGCTCGGGCGAGAAAGACGTTCGCAGTTCGGCATCGATCTCGTCAATCTGATCGCGGTACCGCTTCTTACAATCGTCGAGCGATTCACCTGGTTGGCGGGACGAAGCAACTTGCGCTGCAGATGATTGCGGGGCGGGTGTTGATTCGGGGACGTAGTCGTCCTGCTCCGCCTCGACAGTTGGCGCTTCCTCGTCGTCGGTGGATGCAGGCTCCGGTGCTTTCTTCGCAGGGCACGGCGTCTGCAGGTACGCGACGTTGCCGTATTCGTCCGTGCACTTGTATATGTCGGCATGCGCCGCCGACATCAGGGCAACAGTAAGCAGGATGCCTAGTTGACCAGCGTTCGCGAGGAACGACGCTGCGTATCGGGGAATGTACATTCGAAATCGTCTTCGCCCACCGGTTTGCACTGTGGCGGAAAGCCGTGCTCGCGCCAGTACTCGGGCAAGCCGACTTCACGCATCAGCCGCTTGCGATGCGGTGAGTCGCGGAACTCCAGTGGGTAGGGAAACCACCAGTACGGCAGGTCGCTGCTCTGAAGCTGATCGTACCGGCGGTAGTTGAACAGAACATTCGGATGCGCCGGGTTGTAGTCGGGTTCCGTCTCCCCTGGCGGGATATAGGACTGCTCAACAAACGTCTTCTCTGCCTCGTAATCGAACGTGGGGTCGAAGAACCCACGGTACTCATAGCTTGTCGCACTGTTGATCCGCCGGCCTGCGTTGTAGGCGGCCAGCCCGTAAAGAACCGTGCGATTCTCGCCCGTGGCCACATACAAATGCAGAAAAGGGTCGTTGTTGCCGAAAAAACCGTTGCGCAGGGCGGTCTCGTGAAAGTCCAGGGCGCGTGCCGTGTCTCCGGC
>JAAUYE010151296.1_pt1 | contig 16459 bp, 13 predicted proteins | sample 7278081 | NCBI WGS metagenome assembly JAAUYE01 (sample SAMN14350131, study PRJNA611818) | marine sediment metagenome | isolation source: surface marine sediment (0.6m) | place: French Polynesia: Moorea | collected 2018-08
CAATCGCCACTGCCCAGCCACCTGGCCCCAGCGAGGATTGCCCCAGCGCCAAATTGCGCCGCATGCCGGATTGGACGGATCGCCGCAGTTCCCGGCCTCCGCGTAATCCGTGCTCATCCACGACGGCCAATCGCCACCTGAAAGTGCCTGTTCCCGGGTGAAGTCGAACGCCTCTACGTTTCTCCACGTGTCCCACTCGAAGCCCGCCGCGGTCCAGTCGACGAGTTCTGCATTGTCCAGGCCAAGGAATATGGTCTGGTAAACGTGCCTGCCGGGTTCAAGCCAAAACCCGTGTGACCCGACCGCAGCGTAGACAATGGGATGAGTGCTCGCCGTCTTCGGGACATCATCCCATTCGTAAACGCCTCCGAAGCTGTGGGCGGACAAGTACATTTGCGCCGGTTGCAACGTCCATTCGCCCTGTTCGTCATAGGCATAGGTCAGGCGGACGGAGACGTGCTCCCAGTCGCCCACATGGTTGCCAAAGACCGTGTCAATAAGGCTGATGTGCTTGCCGCGGTTGTAGGGGTAGTAGAAGAAGTAGATAAGGTCCACGTAGGCTTCGTCGAGAACCGGGTCCAGTTTCTCGACCCAGAACGCGTAAACCGGAACGTCATCGAGCACGCATGGATCGCCGGTGGACTGCCCATTGCAGCCGTAGAAGAAAGGTAGCACATCGGACGGCGACAGCAGTTCGTCTCGCGTGACGAGCCAGTAGCTTGCGCCGGCCGTTCCCTGCGGCAGGTCGCATTGCCATCCATCAAACGTGTCTGAGCAAATTGTCCGGCGCAGGTGTGGGAATGCCCACGTGACCGAAGATGGCCAGAACGCCTCGTTATGCCCGAACCAGACTCTCGGGGCGTATCTCTCGAGAAGCTCGCGTTTGTCCTCGCGCGGGATGGTACCGATAGTATTCGGAACGCTGGGCAGCACGTTGCTCTTGCCGTAGCACAGGTATCGAAATTCTTCGCATCCACGGAGGATGTTCGCCTGGTCGCTGTGCATGGGCCAGGTTCCGTCATTGGCTTCGCCGAATGCGGCGCAAGCGGGTGCTGGAGAGTTGTTGGTACTTAGACCCACATTGGCAATGAACGTATCGGCCCGGTTTCGGGGTAAGAAACGAGCACACAGGACGTTGACACGATCAACGCAGTTCCCGGGCCATATATCCAGGGCATAGCCCGGATAGCTGAGCACGCCTTGAACGGAAGGGCCAGGAAACTGAATCGTTCCGCTAACGGGCTGGAAACCATCCGGGCAAGACGGGATGCTGCTCGAAGGACCGTCAACCATGCTTTGGACACGATAGTCCACTAGCACCGGTTGCTCCGAATAGGGAGCGAGAGATTCGTACCTTACCCAGATCGACGTCCTGGTGTTCATCGGGACATACCAGATTCGTTCACTGGCAAAGACCAGTTCTGATAACACCCTGTTTCCCGTTTCGCCCGGAATGTAAGGCCCGGTAGCCTCACCGAAACGCAGCCCCGTATAGTCATCCGGCACGTCGGCGAAATTCTCCCGGTAGCTTGTCAGAACATCGACGATGGCTTCTACCCGTGGCCCCAGGTATGTGACCGCCACCATAACTTCCGCGTCGTTTCCGGCCTCGTCACCGGCGGACACATGAATTTCGTTCCGTCCGACATCCAGCGCAACCTCGTCGGTGAACGAGTTGGCTAACAGAATGGCGCGATTGCCATTACAGGATGCCCAGCTCACCCCGGAGAGAGCATCTGCAAGCGACGCCTCCACGAGCGCGGAAGCCGCTTCAATGGCGGCGCCCGGTTCGGGTGACACGACGGAAATCTGAGGCGGTGTCTTATCGATATTGACTGTGACGCGCACCATAGCGACATTGCCGGCGCTGTCCATCGCTGTGCCCGATGCCACCTGGCCGGCTCCTTCCTCACGGAAAGTCACGGGGCGTGAGCAAGAGACGACCTCGCTATGCGCGTCGGCGCACGCGAAGCTCACGGTGACATCGCTGTTGTTCCAGCCAGCCTCATTGGGGGCCGGGGAGACATTTGCCGTAATTGTGGGTGGTGTCTGGTCGTCGTCTGAACTGAACCAGTCGTCAAAGCAAGCAGCGAGGCTGAAGCCAACAAACGACAGTCCGGCGACGCATCCGAGCCGTCTCAAGATCTTCATATTGCTCTCCCTCCCTGTGCGGCGGTCGGGAATACAAGTCCTGTATACGGCAGCCCGGCGATCTGGGGTCCTTCGTGGCGCTCGAACGTCGCGGAGGAAGCGGGGACCCGTGGCTTTGCGTCTCTGGCTTTGGCCAGATTTGCCTTTGTCGCGGATTTATTGTGAGTCCGCGGCAAATCCTGTCAATTCGGGATACTACGCAGCGATCGCGTTTCTAACGAGATGTCAGGAAGTCGTCAAAGTACTCGATCGTTTTCTTGAGGCCGTCCTCGAGGTCCCAGACGGGTTTCCAGCCAAGCTCCTTGCTGGCGACAGAGATGTCGGGCTGCCTCTGTTGCGGGTCATCCGCCGGGAGCGGATCAAAGCGCAGCTCAGACTTTGACCCGGTAAGTTCGATCACCTGCTCTGCGAGTTCCCGGATCGTGAATTCGCCCGGATTGCCGAGATTGACCGGTCCCGGAAAGTCGCCGGGTTTCTGCATGAACTTGATAAACCCGTCGATCAGGTCATCGACATAGCAGAATGCGCGCGTCTGTTGTCCGTCCCCGTAAATCGTGATCGGGTCGCCACGCAGCGCCTGGATGATGAAATTGCTGACGACACGTCCGTCATTGGGGTGCATCCGCGGACCGTAGGTATTGAATATGCGGGCAACGCGAATATCGAGCTGGTGTTGTCGGTAATAGTCGAAGAACAGCGTTTCGGCGCAGCGCTTGCCTTCGTCGTAACAGGAGCGCGGCCCGATCGGATTGACCCGCCCCCAGTAAGACTCGTTCTGAGGGTGAACATCGGGGTCCCCGTAGACCTCGCTGGTCGACGCCTGGAAGATCCGGGCGCCAATCCGCTTCGCGAGTCCGAGCATGTTGATGGCCCCGTGCACGGAGGTCTTGGTCGTCTGCACCGGATCGTGCTGGTAGTGGATCGGTGAGGCCGGGCAGGCCAGGTTCCATATCTCATCGACCTCGATGTACAGCGGAAACGTAACGTCGTGGCGAATGAACTCGAAGTAGGGATTTGAATGCAGATGCCGGATGTTGTGCTTCGTTCCGGTAAACAGGTTATCGACGCAGATCACCTCGTCACCCTGTTCGATCAGCCGGTCGATGAGGTGCGAGCCGAGGAATCCGGCCCCGCCCGTGACCAGCACTCTTTTTCTTTCAGAATAGTCGCGCATTTCAACTCCAGCTGGTTCGCCGGTGATATTGCCGAAGCTCGTGGCGCGAGTCCACAAGAGACGCGCACAAAAAAGGGGCCGTAACGGCCCCATTTTGATGTTTGGTACTCCCTAGGGGACTCGAACCCCTGTTGCCGCCGTGAGAGGGCGGAGTCCTAACCGCTAGACGAAGGGAGCGGAGTGGTCGGTCCTTGCGGATCGGGGGCGCTATTATACGGCTGAATCTTCGTAATGGAAGGGGGGAACGCTGGTATCATACGGCGCCAGTTATGGCCTCCGAACCAAGAATAATCCCGCGGGCCAATCACAACGTCACGCGGGCCGAGTTTTCCAAGAGCGCACTCAAGGTCCTGTACCGGTTGCACAAGGCAGGCTACCAGGCCTTCCTCGTTGGCGGCTGCGTGCGCGATGCGATGCTCGAACTGCACCCGAAGGACTTCGACGTTGCGACCAACGCGACGCCGGACGAGGTCAAGGCGCTATTCGGCAACTGTCGCCTGATCGGCCGGCGTTTTCGCCTCGCGCACGTGCGCTTCGGCCGCGAGGTCCTCGAGGTCGCGACGTTCCGGGCTGCCGCCAACCATGAGCACGACGATCATCACAGCGACGAGGAAGGACGCATCATCCGTGACAACGTCTACGGTTCGATCGACGAGGACGTCTGGCGGCGCGACTTCACCTGCAACGCCCTTTACTACAACATCGCGGATTTCAGTATCTGGGACTACACGGGCGGTTTCGAAGACATATTGGAGAAGCGCATCGTCCTGATCGGCGACCCCGAAAAGCGCATGCGCGAGGACCCGGTACGTATGCTGCGCGCGGTCCGGTTTGCCGCGAAGCTCGGCTTCGAGATCGACGAGCCCGTGATCAGGGCTATCGATCACCACTCGCACCTGCTGACCAACGTCCCTGCGGCACGCCTGTTCGACGAGTTCCTGAAACTCTTCCAGGCGGGGAATGCGGAACGGACATTTGATCTCCTGCACGATCACGGCCTGTTCCGGGAGATGTTCCCGGCCACGGACGAGGAGCTCGAGAACGAGGCCGACTTCATGCGCTTCACGCGCGCCGCGCTGCAAAACACGGATCGGCGCGTCCGGCAGGGAAAGTCGGTTACCCCGATGTTCCTGTTGGGCGTGTTCCTGTGGGAGCCCGTCAGGAAGCTTGCGGCGATCCGGCGCTCGGAAGAAAAGATGTCGGAGTCCCAATCGCTTGCGCTCGCCGCTTACGAGATCGTGGCGCAACAGCAGCGTCGAATCTCTATTCCGAAGCGCTTCACGGTGCCGATGCGCGAGATGCTGTCCCTGCAACCACGCTTCGAGTTCAGGCGCGGCAAGCGCGCGATGAAGTTGCTCGACCACCGGCGCTTCCGGGCCGCCTACGATTTCATGCTGTTGCGAGCGGAAATCGGTCTTGCCAGCAAGGAGTCGGCACAGTTCTGGACCGACGTCCAGACGCAGTCTGCTGCCGAGCGCGCGAAGAGCTTTGAGATCGGGCAGCCCCGCAGTTCCAAGAGACGGCCACGGCGCAGGCGCAGGCGGAAGCGCGCACCGAATCAATGAGCTCGCGCGATCACTGGTTTCCGGCCTACGTCGGGCTCGGCAGTAACCTGCAGATGCCGGCACGGCAGGTTGAAGACGCGTTGGTCCTCCTCTCCGAGCTGCCGCGGAGCCGGCTGATCGCGCGTTCGTCGCTGTATCGTTCGGCGCCATTCGGCGGCATCGAGCAGCCCGACTTCGTGAATGCCGCCGCCGCATTGCTCACCCGGCTGGATCCGGCCGCAATTCTCGCCGCATTGCAGGAAATCGAGTTGCGCCAGGGGCGCGAGCGAGGCGATGTGCGCTGGGGCCCGCGAGTGCTGGACCTCGACCTCCTTGCCTACGGACGTGCCACGATCGAGGCGCCGGACCTCAGGGTGCCGCACCCGGGCATCGGCGAGCGAAATTTTGTATTGTTGCCCCTTCGAGAGATTGCGCCAGAACTCGTGATCCCGGGCCTCGGCCGGGTCGCGGGTCTCCCGGTCAACGAGGACGAGCCGAGCATTTCCCGCATCTTATGAGCGAATCGCGATATATCGCCGTCGAGGGCCCGATTGGCGTCGGCAAGACGGCACTGGCCACGCGGCTGGCGGAGAGCCTGTCGGCCGAACTGGTGCTGGAACGGGTCGATGAGAACCCGTTTCTCGAGCGCTTTTATAGCGACGGGCGTTCGGCGGCGCTGCCGGCCCAGATGTTCTTCCTGTTTGAGCGAGCGCGGCAGATGGAGGAACTCCGGCAGTCAGATATGTTCGCTGCTACGCGGATCTCCGATTACCTGTTTACGCGCGACCGGCTGTTCGCGGAGCTAAACCTCGATGCTGAGGAACTCAAGCTATACGACCAGATCCTCGAAAACCTCGACGTCAATCCGCCGGTTCCCGATCTCGTGATCTACCTGCAAGCCTCGGTCGATGCGTTGCTGCACCGGTTGGCGCGCCGAAACGCAAGCCACGACCGCTTCATCGAGCGCGCTTATCTCGAGCGGCTGACCGACGCGTACGCGCGGTTCTTCCACGACTACGACGACGGACCGCTGTTGATTGTCAATGCGTCGCAGATCGATCCGGTTAATAATGACGCCGATTACGAACAGCTGTTCCAGCAGATCGAACGTACGGGCGGTGGACGCCACTTCTTCAATCCCGTAGCGGCGGCGCTCGCCTGACAGGTCACTCCCATGTATACCCAGCTCGAACAACGCGGCATGCCCGAGCCGCCGGTCAATATCTCGACGCTCCGCCGGATGAAGGAGAAAGGGGAGCCCATCGCCTGCCTGACGGCATACGATGCGAGTTTCGCCGTGCTGGTCGACCATGCGCGTACCGACCTCGTTCTTGTCGGCGATTCCCTCGGCATGGTGATCCAGGGGCACGACACGACCGTGCCGGTCACTGTCGATGACATCGTCTACCACTGCCGGACCGTGGCGCGTGGGCTGCGGCGTGCTTTCCTGGTCGCGGACATGCCGTTCATGAGTTACACGGCGCCGGCCCAGGCGCTGGACAATTCCGTGCGCCTGATGCAGGAGGCCGGCGCCATGATGGTCAAGCTCGAGGGCGGTGACGACCACCTGGACATCGTCGAACACCTCGCGCACCACGACATACCGGTATGTGCGCACCTCGGGCTCAAGCCCCAGTCCGTCCACAAGATCGGGGGCTTCAAGGTTCAGGGCAGGGAGCCGGAAAAGGCGAAGCAGATGCTCGAGTCCGCGAAGCGACTGCAGGATGCCGGCGCGGATATCGTCCTGCTCGAGTGCGTGCCGAACGAGGCGGGGCAGATGATCACCGAGGCGCTCGATGTACCGGTCATCGGTATCGGCGCAGGACCTTTCGTCGACGGGCAGATTCTCGTGCTGTACGACGTCCTCGATATCACGCAGGGGCGCACGCCGCGTTTCGTCAAGAACTTCCAGGCCGGCCGCGATTCGCCGCTGGCAGCGCTGCAGGCGTATGTCCAGGCAGTCAAAGACAAGACCTACCCCGAACCGGAGCATTGCTTCTCCTGACAGGCCGGGCTGACACGTGCAAGTCTTACACTCGAAAACAGAACTCGCAGAACAGATCGCCGAGTGGCGTCATCACGGCGATCACGTCGCGCTAGTGCCGACGATGGGCAATCTGCACAAGGGGCACGTGGCCCTCGTAGATCTTGCCCGGGAGCACGCTGAGCACGTGGTCGTCAGCGTCTTCGTAAACCCGACGCAATTCGGCGAAGGCGAGGACTACGACAAGTACCCGCGCACGCTCGAGCGCGACACGCGACGGCTCAAGGGCAAGGCGGACCTGATTTTTGCACCGGACGTCGACACGATGTACCCGTTCGGTATCAAGATGGCGACGACGGTGTCGGTACCCGGCCTGACCGAGAACTTCTGCGGTGCCTCACGCCCCGGCCACTTCGATGGCGTCACGACCGTCGTCGCGAGGTTGTTTGCCATCGTGCAGCCCGATGTCGCCGTGTTCGGCCAGAAGGATTACCAGCAACAGCTGGTCATCCGGCACATGGTCGAGGACATGAACCTGCCAATCGACATGATTACCGGCGAGACCGTGCGTGAAGAGGACGGCCTTGCGATGAGTTCGCGCAACAGCTACTTGTCGGAAGAGGAACGCGCCATCGCGCCCCTGCTGCACGAGACTCTCACCGCGACAGGCAGGGAACTGCAGAATGGACGCCGCAATTTCGAGAATCTCGAGGCGGAGGCAGACAGTCGGCTTGCCGGAGGCGGGTTCGATGTCGATTACTTTTCGATTCGGCGCGCGGCCAACCTCGAGATCCCGGACAGGGATTGCGACGAAATCGTCGTGCTCGCGGCCGCGAGGCTCGGCACTACGAGACTGATCGACAATATCGTCGTAACGATCTGACGACTACCTGGAAACAGTATCGCGACCGGCGCGCTTGGCCCGGTACAGTGCCTCATCCGCGTCGCGAAGCAATGAATTCAGCGTACCTTCCGGGTGTAGCTCGGCCACGCCCATCGAGATCCTGACCGGTATCTGGATTAGCGAGTCGCTACCGTCGCAGGTTTCGCCGCTGATCGCCTTGCGCACGCGCTCGCCGATGGCGATAGCTTCCTCGAGATCGACACCGGGAAGCAGGACGGCAAACTCGTCGCCTCCGTAGCGCACGAGCAGATCGCGTTGCCGGAACTGCTGGCGCAATATGCGCGCGACGATCGACAACGCCCGGTCGCCCGCGACGTGTCCGAGCATATCGTTGAACTGCTTGAAGTTGTCGACGTCGATCATCATCAATGACACGGGCTTGGCCTTGCCCTGGCACAACTCGATCAGCTTCGGGAATGCCGTTTCCATCGCGTGCCGGTTGGCGAGGCTCGTCAGTGCATCGGTCGTCGCGTGACGTTCGATCTTGCGCAGCTTGCCGTAGTTGCTCGCGATGACACGGTTGTGGCTTCGCACACGTTCCGAGAGGACGACGAGCAGGTTCTTGGCGAATTCGTGTGACGCGTCGACCATCTTCCAGAGAACGGACTGGTGAATGACCAGCAGATGCGAGTTTTCGGCGGCAATGACGTACGCGGACGGGTCGCGGTCCTCGATAATCGACATCTCGCCTACGCAGTCGCCTGCTTCCATCGTCACCACGGCAGGCACATCGGGCGACCCGACATGCACATTCAGGCTGCCCGACAACACGATGAACACGTGCTCGTTCTTTTCCTTCGGAGACAGGAGGATTTCACCACCTGCGAGGTCGCGCCGGTCGCATCGCTGTAACAGGACCTGGATGTCGTCCGGGTAGACGCCCCTGAAGAGTCGAAGGCTGTCGAGCAGTGAGCGCTTGTAGTCGGAAGTTATGCTCTGTGACTGCTGCATTCCGGCATTGTCGCTTTTATAGGGCCGCGGGAATGCCGACCAGACCTCAGTCTGATTGTGAACTGCGTCACATTTCGTCGTTACAGAGCTCCTGGCGGGCCTCCGCGAAACTCGCGCGGTCCTCCTCGGACGGCTCGGGGTACTCGAGCCCGATACTCTTCAGCGCATCGATGATTATGTCCGCCACGCGCGCGCGCATGTAGGGCTTGTCGTCGGCCGGTATTGCGTACCACGGCGCCCACGGGCGTGACGTCGCGTTGAGGGCGTCTTCGTATGTGGCCATGTAGTCGTCCCAGTAACGGCGCTCGACGACGTCCTTTGGTTCGAACTTCCAGTTCTTTTCCTGTTCATCGAGACGCGACAGGAAGCGGCGTTTCTGTTCTTCCTTCGATACGTTGAGCCAGAACTTGAGAATCACCGTGCCGTTGCGTGCGAGGTGTAGTTCCTGCTGGCGAATCGACGTCATGCGCTCGTCCCAGATCGTGTCCATGTCGATCTTGCCCGGCAGTTTCTGGTACTCGAGGATCTTCGGGTGAACGCGCACGACGAGCACTTCCTCGTACTGGCTGCGATTGAAGATGCCGATGCGGCCGCGCTCCGGCAGCCGGCATGTCGTCCGCCAGAGGAAATCGTGGTCGAGTTCGAGGCTGGAGGGCTTCTTGAAGCTGAATACCTGGCAGCCTGACGGGTCGACACCCTGCATCACGGAGCGGATCGTGCTGTCCTTGCCCGCGGCGTCCATGGCCTGGAATACGAGCAGTACGGCATGCCGGTCGCCTGCCGACAATACCCGCTGCAGCTTGTTGAGGTGCTCGGTCCGGCGTCGCCGGTGCTTGCCCTTGTGCGGGGTACCGTCGGTCTGCGGTGTCGTGCTCGCATCCGCGACGCTGAAGCTGCCGTCGAACGGAACCAGGTAGGGTGATTCGGGTGCCTCGAACATGGCCGGTCTCCTCGTTTACTCGTCGTGTTGCGCGAGCGCCCAGGCGACGTGCTCCGCAACCAGTTCTGATTCGTCATGCTGCCGTGCGCGCAGCGCCGCGACAAGCTCGGGTGTCGTTCGTGCATTGCCGAGTGCGACAGCGATGTTGCGTCGCCATTGCTCGATGCCGATACGACGTATGGCACTGCCCTCGGTTCGTTCGAGCCACGTTGCCTCGTCCCAGTTGAACAGTTCAACGAGACCGGCATCGGCAAGGCCGTGCCGCGGCGCGAAATCCGGTTCGTCGGTCGGGCGCGCGAACTTGTTCCACGGGCAAAAAAGCTGGCAGTCGTCGCATCCGTAAATCCGGTTGCCGATCGCCTTGCGAAATTCCGCGGGAATCGGATCCTTCGATTCTATGGTCAGGTAGGAGATGCAGCGACGGGCGTCGAGGACGTACGGCTCGACGATTGCCTGCGTCGGGCAGATGTCGATGCACGCCGTGCACGTACCGCAGTGCGATTCCTCCGCGGCGTCGGCGGGCAGCGGCAGGTCGGTATAGAGTTCGCCGAGGAAGAACCACGAGCCCTCGTCGCGGTTGATCAGGTTCGTGTGCTTGCCTATCCAGCCGAGACTCGCCTTTTCGGCCATCGGTTTTTCGAGAACCGGCGCGCTGTCGAAGAATACGCTTTAGCAGAATGCCCCGATGCGTTCCTCGATGAGGCGCGCAAGCTTGCGCAGGCGGCCCCGCATGACCTTGTGGTAATCGCGGCCGAGCGCGTAGCGGGAGACATAGGCGCGCGAGTCGTGATCGAGCAGCTCTTTCGACGTCTCCTGCCTCCCGGGGAAGTAGTCCATACGCACCGAGATCACGCGCACGGTGCCGGGCACGAGTTGCTCAGGGCGGCTGCGCTTGCTGCCGTGGCGTTCCATGTAGTGCATCGATCCGTGGAAGCGGCGGGCGAGCCATTCCTGCAGCCGCGATTCCGCCTGTGCGAGGTCGATGTCGCTGACGCCGGTTTGCTGGAAGCCGAGATCGCGGGACCAGCCGAGAATCTCGCTCTTGAGCGCAGCCGTATCGGTATTGCCGTATTGGTCGGACGTCGAGGTCAATGTAAGTTCCTGATTGGCTGACAGTATAATCGCCCTCATGGACAGCCTGCCTGCCAACATTTATTCCGTTGCCGCGGTTCGCGAGACCGATCGCACGACGATCGAGGATCACGGCGTGCCGGGCTACACGCTGATGACGCGTGCCGGGGAGGCTGCGGTCGAGGCCGCGCGCGAGCGCTTCCCCGACGCGCAGCGTTGGCAGGTCATCTGCGGCGCCGGTAACAACGGTGGCGACGGCTACGTCGTGGCTCGCCTGGCCGCGCAACGCGGCATCACCGTCTCGGTACTGACGCTGGTCGACCCGGACAGGCTGACCGGCGACGCCGCGACGGCTTACGGCGACTTCATGGCCGAGGGCGGTATCGTGCTCCCCTGGGAGGGCGACCTCGACGGCCACGCCGACCTCATGGTGGACGCAATCCTCGGAAGCGGTCTCGAGCGAGATGTCGGAGGCGAGTTCGCGAGGGCGGTCAACGAGATCAACCGGCACGTGGCGCCGGTATTGGCGCTCGATATCCCCACGGGACTCCACGGCGACAGTGGCCGGGTACTCGGGTGCGCCGTGCGCGCCGCGATGACGGTCACCTTTGTCGGCCTGAAGTCCGGGCTATTCCTGGGTGAGGCGCCGAATTATTGCGGGGAGATTCGATTCGCCGGGCTCGGCATCCCCGACAGCTATCGCGAGCACATTGCTCCGGCGTACCAGCGAATCGACGACGGCATGCTGGTGGCAGGACTGTCGCCGCGCGCGCGGACGGCGCACAAGGGCGATTTCGGTCATGTACTCGTCATCGGCGGGGGAGAGGGCATGCCGGGAGCGGTCCGTCTTGCTGGTGAGGCAGCGCTGCGGACAGGCGCCGGGCTGGTCAGCATTGCCACGCACCCGTCGCACGCGTCGGTCAGCGTCTCTTCGCGACCCGAACTGATGCCGCACGCGGTCGTGGATGCAGCCGATCTGGACCCGTTGCTGGAGCGCGCGGACCTGATCGCGTTCGGCCCTGGCCTGGGTCGCTCGGACTGGGCCGAAGAGATGTACGAGCGCGTATCCGGCCTGTCCATGCCGGCTGTCTGGGACGCCGATGCGCTGAATTTCCTGGCCGAACGGCCGGGTTCGGCGGACCATCGCGTCATCACGCCGCACCCCGGCGAAGCAGGGCGCCTGCTTGGCACGAGCGCTGCCGACGTCCAGGCGGATCGGCCCGCGGCGCTCGCGGCGCTGCTGTCCCGCTATGGAGGAACCGTCGTTCTGAAGGGGGCCGGGTCGCTCACGTCCTCTGCGTCCGTGCCCTATCTGTGCACCTCCGGTAATCCGGGCATGGGCTCGGCCGGTATGGGAGACGTCCTGACCGGTGTGATTGCCGGACTGATGGCGCAGGACATCGTGCCGGAGCTTGCCGCCGCGATCGGCGTCGAGGCCCACGCACGCGCCGGGGACCTGGCAGCGCGCGCCGGTGAGCGCGGCCTTATCGCATCGGACCTCATGGCCGAACTGCGGACGGTGCTGAATCCATGAAACGCGTCCTGCCGGACGAGGCGGCCACGATCGCGTTCGGCCGCGATCTCCTCGAGGCGATGCCGCCGGATCTCGCCGGCTGGACCTTGCTCCTGAGCGGGGAACTCGGGGCGGGCAAGTCGACGTTTGCGCGCGCATTCATTCGTGCGGCAGGCCACACCGGGACGGTGCCGAGCCCGACCTACACCCTCGTCGAGCCGTACAAGCTCTCGAGAGGAAACATCTATCACGTTGACTTATATAGAGTTTCAGATGAAGAAGAGCTGCGCTACCTGGGCTGGAAAGAACTCGATGACGGCTGCCGCATCGTCGAATGGCCGGATCGTGCACCGGGCCTCGTCGAGCAGGCCGACCTCTCCCTGGTCTTTTCCTACGCCGGGGAGGGCCGCGAGGTCGAGGTGATTGCGTTGTCAGACCGCGCCAAAAAGGTACCGGACACCCTATTTCCGGCACGAGACCGAAAATAGGGTGTCCGGTACCAATTACCGCTAGCTTTAAGAACTATCCATATCCTTCTAATATTCCAGCGAAAAGCTTGGCTTTTGACGCCAGAGTCGTATACTCATCGGACATAATCCCTCTGGTCCGGTATCGCTGATTCGCTTGTGGCTCGACTGAGACTGACAACCTGTGCGCTGCTGTTGCTGCTCGTTCCCGTGGCTTTCGCGGAGACGACGGTCGAAAACATCCGCATATGGTCAGAAAATAACAAGACGCGCGTGGTCCTCGATCTCAGCGACTCTGTCCTGCACAACATCTTCACCTTGCGCGGCCCGGATCGCGTCGTTCTCGATCTCAAGGACAGCCGCCTAGGGAAGGACCTGACCGCGATGCCGAGGGGTACCGGGTCCGTCAGGGCGATTCGCAGCGCAATGCGCGCGGACGGCCAGTTGCGTGTCGTCCTCGATCTGAACAGCGCCGTCCGGTCGCGGACATTCACGGCGGGCCCCAACGGCAGCTACGGTGACCGGCTCGTCATCGACCTGCAGCCGGCGGGCGACCTCGCGCCGGTGAAACGCGCCTCCGAGGAATACCGGCCCGGACGCGATATCGTTATTGCCATCGACGCGGGTCATGGCGGCCACGATCCCGGCTCGGTTGGCCCGCGCAAGACCCGCGAAAAGGACGTCGCCCTGCAGATAAGCCGCGAACTTGCAAAGCGCATAAACGCGGAGCCGGGCATGAAGGCCGTGCTGATCCGGAATTCGGACATCTATATCGATCACCGAAAGCGCACCTCGATCGCGCGGCACAACAAGGCCGATCTGTTCGTTTCGATTCACGCCGATTCGGTCGCTGATCGACGCGCGAACGGCGCGTCTGTCTATGCCTTGTCGCTCAAGGGGGCGAGTGATGAGGCGGCCCGCCAGCTTGCACGGCGCGAGAATGCCTCCGTGGGCGGCGTATCGCTCGAGGACAAGGACGACGTGCTCGCATCTGTATTGCTCGACCTGTCGCAGAACGCTTCCCTGAGTGCGAGCCTGGACGTTGGGAACCGCGTGGCCCGGGAGATGGGCAAGGTGGCCAAGATGCATCGCAAGACGGTGCAACAGGCCGGTTTCCTCGTACTCAAGTCGCCGGATCTGCCGTCGATACTCGTCGAGACGGCGTTTATTTCAAACCCGACCGAGGAAAAGAAACTGCGCGACAAGGGCTACCAGGGGCGACTGTCGAATTCCATCCTTGCCGGAATTCGCAATTATTTCTACACGAACCCGCCGCCCGATACGCAGATCGCCATGGACCTACGGCGCGAGCCGGCGCGCCAGGTACGTCACGTGGTAGCGAGAGGCGACACCGTCTCCGAGATCGCGGAGCGCTACAACGTGCGCGTTTCGGACATCCGCCGCGCCAACAAGCTGTCCAACGACAGGATTCGCGTGGGGCAGACACTGAGCATTCCGATCTTCGCGGGCGGTTGAGCTTCCGGCATAATCAGCCGGATGCCCATCCAGCAACTCCCCAGCCACCTGGTCAACCAGATCGCCGCCGGCGAGGTCGTCGAGCGCCCGGCGTCGGTGGTCAAGGAACTCGTCGAGAACAGTCTCGACGCCGGCGCGCAGGCCGTGCAGGTCGACATCGTCGCCGGCGGCCAGAAGCTGATTCGCATCCGCGATGATGGCAAGGGCATCAACAAGGACGAGATCGCGCTCGCGCTGGCACGCCATGCGACGAGCAAGATCTCGAGTCTCGACGATCTCGAAGCGGTCGCGTCCCTGGGATTCCGGGGTGAAGCGCTGCCCAGCATCGCCTCGGTTTCGCGCCTGAGCCTGTGTTCGAGGGCAGCCGACGTCGACTCGGCCTGGATCGTCGAGGCCGACGGCGGCAACGTCAGTAAACCCGCACCGGCGCCGCACCCCCAGGGCACCACAGTCGAGGTCCACGACCTGTTTTACAACACGCCGGCGAGAAGGCGTTTCCTGCGCACCGAGCGCACGGAGTTCACACACATTGAAAAGTGGATGCGCCGCCTGGCCCTGTCGCGGCCGGAAATCGCGTTCACGCTGACGCACAACCAGCGAACCGTTTTCCAGCTGCCGGTCGCCAAAGCGCAGGAGGCGCAACGCAAGCGGATCGCGAAGATCTGTGGCGAGGCGTTCGCAGAGCAGTGCGTCTACCTCGAACGCGAGGTCGAGGGAATCGCGCTGTCGGGCTGGATTGGCCTGCCGACCTTCAACCGCAGCCAGCCGGACATGCAATACTGGTTCGTGAACGGCCGCAGCGTGACGGACAAGACACTTGCCCATGCCGTTCGCCATGCGTACCGGGACGTGCTGTTCCATGGCCGCTTCCCGGCCTACGTTCTCAATCTCACGATGGACCCGAAAGGTGTTGACGCGAACGCGCATCCCGCGAAGCACGAGGTTCGCTTCCGCGACGGGCGCCGGGTCCACGGCGTCGTCGCGCAGGCGATCGAGACAGCGCTCGGGGACACGCGCCCGGGCGGTCATGATGTGACGCCGATCCCGATGACGCGGGACCGGGTGTTCGAGCAAGGGGCGATGCCGCTGCCCCACGGGCCAAGCCCGTCGGCCGTTCGGGAGACGCTGGCGACATACCGTGCGATGGCTACCGCACCGTCGCTCGCCGACGTACCGGAGCAAGCGGCCGAGGTGCCGCCACTCGGCTTCGCGGTAGCGCAGCTCGCCGGCGTTTATATCCTCGCGGAGAACAGGGACGGGCTCGTCGTCGTCGACATGCACGCCGCCCACGAGCGCATAACCTACGAAAAGCTGAAGTCCAGTTATGACGATCGCCAGCTCGTGCGCCAGCCGCTGCTCGTTCCCGAGACGATCTCGGTCGCCGAGAGCGAGGCGGATCTCGTCGAGCAAGCAGGCGCCGCGCTGGAAACCCTCGGCCTCGTCGTCGATCGCTCGGGGCCGACGTCACTGACCGTGCGCGAAGTGCCGGCGCTGCTGCGCAACGCCGATGTCGAGTCGCTGTTGAGGGACGTTCTGTCCGACCTCTCGGAGTCCGGGCGAAGCAATCGTATCGAGGACGAGAGCGACGAGCTGCTCGCGACCATGGCCTGTCACCACTCCGTGCGCGCGAACCGGCTGCTGTCGATCGACGAGATGAACGCTTTGCTGCGTGAAATGGAGACGACCGAGCGTGCGGACCAGTGCAATCACGGCCGCCCGACCTGGACGACCATCACGATGGCTGAGCTGGATCGCCTGTTCCTGCGCGGCCGCTGACCGGGCCTCATGAAGCGCAAGGCCATCCTCCTTATGGGCCCGACCGCGACGGGCAAGACCGACCTCGCGATCAGCCTGTGCAAGCGATTCCCCTGCGACGTCGTCAGCGTCGATTCGGCGCTCGTGTATCGAGGGATGGATATCGGCACGGCCAAGCCGGATGCCGGGATTCTCGCGCGCACGCCCCACAGGCTTATCGACATCCGTGAGCCGGAGCAGAGCTACTCGGCCGGCGAGTTCGTACGGGACGCACACCGCGAAATGGACGATATCTTCGCCGCCGGGCGCATCCCGCTGCTGGCAGGCGGCACGATGATGTACTTTCGCGCGCTGACGCAGGGCATCGCCGAACTACCCGGAGCGGACGAGGATGTGCGGCGTGCAATCGACGCCGAGGCAGCCGAAAAAGGCTGGCCGGCGATGCACGAGGAGTTGCGCGACGCGGATCCCGAATCCGCGGCGCGCATCAAGCCAAATGACAGGCAGCGCATCCAGCGCACGCTGGATG
>JAAUYE010204764.1_pt1 | contig 16407 bp, 17 predicted proteins | sample 7278081 | NCBI WGS metagenome assembly JAAUYE01 (sample SAMN14350131, study PRJNA611818) | marine sediment metagenome | isolation source: surface marine sediment (0.6m) | place: French Polynesia: Moorea | collected 2018-08
CATAGTCCCAGGTCGGACAAGACCTTCGTCGCGCTGAATACGTCGGCGATAGCGTCGGAGCTCCTGGAGTCCGAGCTGTTCGGCCACGAAAAGGGCGCATTCACGGGCGCCGAGGCGCGGCGCATCGGTCGCTTCGAACAGGCTGACGGGGGTACCCTGTTTCTCGACGAAATAGGCGACATGTCCCCGGCATTGCAAACGCGGCTACTGCGCGTGCTGGCCGAAAGCGAGTTCTATCGTGTTGGCGGACAAACGCCGATCAAGGTCGACGTTCGCGTCATCGCGGCAACGAACCAGGACCTCGCGAGAGCCGTCAAGGAATCACGGTTTCGGGAAGACCTGTATCACCGCCTCAACGTCATTCGCATAGATACGCCACCCCTGCGACAGCGGCGCGATGATATACCGCTGTTGCTGAATCACTACCTCGCCGAAGCCGCAAAAGAGCTGGGCGCCCCTGCCAAGTCGGTGGATGCGGACGCGCTCGACGCGCTGCAGGCCTTCTCCTGGCCCGGCAATGTGCGCCAGCTCGTCAACGCGACGCGCCGCCTTACCGTAACAGCGCCGGGCACGGTGATCACGGCCGAGGACATCCCGGCTGATCTCGGCGGCAGCGAATCGCCGAAGCGGGCATCGAAAGAGTGGACGCGCGTGCTCGCGTCATGGGCCGAGAGACAGCTTCACAATAGCGATACGCCTCTGCTCGATGCGGCCTTGCCCGAGTTCGAGAAGACGCTGATCGAGATTGCCATGTCGCAGACCAATGGGCACCGCCAGGAAGCCGCGAAGCTACTCGGCTGGGGACGAAACACTCTTTCCCGGAAGATGAAGGTCCTGCACCTCGATTGAGCTGACCAGGTCCCACATCTCCTGGTGCCTTTCTGCATCCGGATCCCGGCGTGCGCGAGTGCCCGCGATTCCCGCAACGTAATCCCCGGGGAAATCAAGCGCCCGCGCTCCCGCAAGAACGAGCGCTCGGTACCAGTCGTAGGGCTGCAGACCATCGTCGATATGCGACGTGCTGGCCGTGTACGAAAAACACTCCCCAAACCCCGGAATCTCTAGCTTGACGACCTCGTAGCCGGAGCCGACACCCTCGATGCCGTCGAGGATTCGCTTGTCCGCCCGGCTGATGTCGTAGACAGCGAAGTGCACGCCTGCGCCGTCGCGCTGAATGCTGCATTTGCCGGACGCATCGACGCTGCGCTTGTGAAAATGCAGTGACCAGTCAGGCAGAAACGCCGTACCGAGCAACCGTGCCGTCGCAACCCGGCGAGAGAGCCTCAACGGGTGCAGGTTCGATCCGTAGGCGGCGTAGCGCATCTCAGTCATACGTAGCGCATCTCAGTCATACATTGCGATGAAGAACTCGATACCGCGCACGGCGCCCGGCAGCTCCTCATCAAGGGCTTCCTGGGACGCTTCGCCGTACTCCTTGTCTTCTTTCTCTTTGAGTTCCTGCAAGGCGCCGGCAAGCGCCTCTGGTGTCTGCCTGAGCTGCTTGTCGCCTATTGTGTAGTCGAGGCCGGTGCCGACGAGAAACCTGCCCAACGCGATGTAGTCCGCCAGCTTTTCGGAGCCGCGCCGAATAACCTCTTCGATACTCCTGTAGTCCTTGCAGTTGACGAAGTACTTTCTGCGAACCTCGAACGCTTCAAACGACATGTATACGCGCAACGCGGGCCCGCATACCCGGAGCTACTGCTTGAGCCGTTCATCGCCGCCGTCGATGACGGGGTCCTCTTTCCAAAGGGTGAGCACCTTGTTGACGAGCTCGTCCTTTCGATTCGACTCGTGCACTCGTCGCTTAACTCAGCGAGCCGACGAGCTCGTTCACGGACGACATCTCGTGGCGCGCAAGATAGTCGGCGATACCGTCGTTGATCTTCGTGCACACGAGCGGGTCGTAGAACAGGGCCGTGCCGACCCCGACCGCGGCAGCGCCCGCTATCATGAATTCGAGCGCATCGGTGGCCGTCGTGATGCCGCCCTGCCCGATTATTGGCACGTCATGCGGTTTAGCCACCTCGTAAACCTGGTGAACCTTCAGCAAGGCGATCGGCTTGATCGCCGGGCCCGAAAGGCCGCCCTGTACGTTGCCGATAATCGGCTTGCGCGCCTCGGCGTCGATCGCCATTCCCATCAGCGTGTTGATGACGGAAAAACCGTCGGTGCCGGCTTCAATGCAAAGCCGCGCGTTGGCCTTGATGTCGGTCTGGTTCGGCGACAGCTTCGTTATCAGGGGTTTCGACGTCCGGGCCCGGCAGGCGGCGACGACGCGCGCCGACATCTCGGGGTCATTGCCGAACGCGACGCCACCTTCCTTGACGTTCGGGCAGGAAATGTTGATCTCGATCGCGTCGATGTCCGAATCATCGAAGCGCTGAGTCACGCGTTCGTACTCTTCAACGGTCGATCCGGAGACATTGGCGATGAATCGCGTCTCGGTGAAGTCGAGGCCCGGGAGAATCTCGTCGACAACCTTGTCGACGCCCGGGTTCTGCAGGCCGATCGCATTGAGCATGCCATCGGGCGTCTCGTAGATGCGGTGTGGCGGATTGCCGAGGCGCATATCCCCCGTCGTGCCCTTGAGGACCACGGCGCCAACGTCGGTATTCGAAAAGCCCTCGACACGCGTGTATTCCTCGCCGAAGCCGACGCACCCCGATAGCAGCACGATAGGCGATGCCATCGCCATGCCGCAAAACTCGGTCGAGAGGGATGTGTGGGGTGAGCCCGTCATGCGTGCGGCATTCTACAGAACATTTGAGGGACAGTTTACTCAATTGCCCGGGGACCGGACGAAAGGCATCAACAATTGAGTAAACTGTCCCCAAAATGTTCAGCGTTATTCTTTACGAGCCCGAGATCCCGCCCAACACGGGTAACATCATTCGCCTGTGCGCCAACACGGGTGCGGACCTGCACCTGGTCGAGCCGCTCGGCTTCGAGCTCGACGAGCCGCGCCTGAAGCGCGCGGGCCTCGATTACCGGGAGTTCGCGAGCGTCAGGACGCACGCGTCCCTCGGGTTTTGTCTCCAGGCGCTGGGTCAGCCCCGGGTATTCGCGCTCTCCACGCGAAACTCGACGCGCTACGACCAGGCGCGTTTCGCAGAAGGCGACGCGCTGCTTTTCGGCCCGGAGACCCGGGGTTTGCCCCAGCATGTTCTCGATGAACTGCCTGCCGAGCGGCGCCTGCGCCTGCCCATGCAAGAGGGCAATCGCAGTCTCAACCTGTCGAACGCCGCCGCCGTGGTCGTCTATGAGGCCTGGCGACAGCTCGGCTTTGTGGGCGGTGCCTAGTCAGCCGCGAGAGAGTGTCGCGATTCGATGACTAGTGTTCGGATTCCGGCTTGAGCTCGCGACTCATGAGCGCCTCGACGGCCTCGCGCGGCGTCAGGCCTTCGTAAAGAATGCGGTAGACCTGGTTGACGATAGGCATCTCGATGCCCAGCTCCTCGGCAACTTCGTGCACCGCCTTGGCGGCCTTGACGCCTTCGACGACCTGCTGGATCTCCTCCTGCGCCTCCTCGACGGTCTTGCCGGCCGCGAGCGCGAGGCCCATGCGACGATTTCGGGACAGGTTGTCGGTGCAGGTGAGGACCAGGTCGCCCATGCCGGCCAGGCCCATGAACGTCTCTTTCTTTGCGCCGAGGGCGACGCCGAGGCGCATGAGCTCGACGAGGCCACGATTGATGAGGGCGATGCGCGTGTTGGCGCCAAAGCCGAGTCCATCGGACATGCCGGCGCCGATCGCCAGCGCATTTTTGACAGCGCCACCGACCTCGACGCCGATGACGTCATCGGAGGTGTAGGCGCGGAAGTTGTTGCTGGAGATCGCCTCGGCGAGCGAGCGCGCAAATTCACTGTCGTTGGACGCGATAGTCATGGCCGTCGGCAGGCCGTCGCCGACCTCCTTGGCAAAGGTCGGGCCGGACAGCACGGCAACCGGGAAATCCGGGCCGAGCACCTCGGCGGCCACCTGGTGCGGGAGTTTGCCCGTGCTGAGTTCGAAGCCCTTGGTCGCCCAGCAGACGCGCGACTCGGGACCGAGGTAGGGCTTTATGGCCGTTAGCGTATCACGCAGGCCGTGGCTGGGTACGGCAACGAGGATGTCGCGTGCGCCCTCGAGGCAGTCCTCGAGCTTCGGGCACGCGACCAGGTTGTCCGGAAAAGTCGCGCCGGGCAGGTAGCGCGTATTCTCGCGTTTCTCGACCATGGCGGCGAGCTCATCGAGCTCCAGCAAGCCACCCAGACGCACGTCATGGCCTGAGCGCGCAAACTGCAGCGCCAGCGCCGTTCCCCACGAGCCGGCGCCGATCACGGCAACGGTTTCTCGCTTTTCCCCGTTGATTAGTGAGACTCCATGGCTTGCTGGGCCGCTTGCTGCTGCGCCTGCATGTACAGCGCGTCGAAGTTGATGGGCTGCAACACGAACTCGGGGAAGCCGCCTTTTTGGACCAGCGACGCGATCGACTCGCGGGCGTATGGAAACAGGATGTTCGGGCAGAAGCTGCCGATAATCGCCTTGAGCTCCTCCCCTTCGTAACCCGCGATTTCGAAAATACCGGCCTGCTGCAGCTCGATCAGGAAGCAGGTCTTGTCTTCTTCCTTGGCCTCGACCGTGATCGTCAGCACGATCTCGTGGTGATCGTCGTCGACCGGGTTGTGCATGCTGCGAAGATTGAGGTTTGTCTTCGGCTTCCACTCGTTCTGGCGAAAAATGCCGGGCGTCTGCGGAGACTCGAACGAGAAGTCCTTGAGATAGATTTTGTTGATCGATAGCCGCTTCTCAGCAGCCTGTTCCTGTTCTGCCATCGTCTTTCCTGTCTGTAAATAGAATCGCTCGCGAGCCTAGTCCGCGAGCAGTTGGTCCAGCTCCCCACTTTGGTCGAGAGCGTAAAGTTCGTCAAAGCCACCAACGTGGGTGTCGCCGATAAATATCTGCGGTACGGTTCGCCGTCCGCTTCTCTCCTGCATCTCGGCGAACAGCGCCGGATCGCTGGCCACCGAAATGTCTTCGAACTCGACGGCCTTCTTCGTGAGCAGCATGCGTGCGGCCCCGCAAAAAGGGCAGGTCGTATTGCCGTAGATAATGACTTTCCTGCTCACCTTACTTACGTTTCTTGCCTGACTTGCTTCGCGTTTTCTTGCCGGTTACAACGGGCAAGCCGGCCTGGTTCCAGCTCGTCATGCCGCCTTTGAGGCCGTAGGCGCTTTCGAACCCGGCGCCGCGCAAGGTATTGACCGCGCGCGTCGAGGTAATGCCATTGTCGCACACGGCAATAACAGGGTTCGCCTTGTACTGTTCGAGCTGCGAAAGGCGGCTGTCGAGTTCGTCGGAAGGAATGTTTTTTGCGTTGACGATGTGACCGCGCGAGAAGGCCTCGGCACTGCGAATGTCGACAACGATAGCGTCATTGTTGATCAGCTTGATGGCGTCCCCGGCCTCGACGTTGATCAACCCGCTGGCCTTGCGGCGCAATTCGGAGAACACGACGAGAAAAAAGCTGATCAGTAGTACGGACACGAGCACCACGTGATTGCTCGTGAATTCCAGAATTTTGTCCATGAATCAATAGTTTCGGCGCAGGGGTCTGCGCCGCGATGATGCCGAAACCGGGAATTATACGCGTATTCGCGCGCGGGAATAGCCTCGAGGCTCTACACTCGCGCCCATGAAGTTGCGAAACGTCCATATCGTGGCGCTTCTGGCCATGGTGACGGCGGCCGGCGCCCAGGAAGGCGACCTGGCGAGCATCAAGGAGCGCGAGCTCGAGCAGGTTCGGCAGCGGATCAGCGCGCTCAAGCAGAGCATGGACGACAGCGCCGCCGAGCGGGACCGGCTGACGACTGAACTGCAGGACATCGAGGTCGCGATTGCCGAGCAACGAATCCGGCTCAAGGAGATCGAGCAGCAGCGGCACTTCACGGCCAACAAAAAGGATGCACTGGATCGGGACCTGGCGGAACGCGAAGCAGCGCTCGACGAAGAGTCTGCCGCGCTCGCGTCGCAGGTACGGGCGGCCTATATGAGCGGCAGCCAGGAGAAGATACGCCTGCTGCTGAACCAGCGGGACCCCGCGACGCTGGGCCGGCTCATGGCCTACTACCGCTATCTCAACGATTACCGCGCCGAAAATATCGAAGCGGTTATCGAGCAGATTCGCGAGCTCGAGTCGCTGCGTGCGCAGATCGCGGCGGAAGAGGCGCGTCTCGCCGAGCTCGCCCGCACGCGCTACGCTGAACTCGGCAAGCTCAACGAGTCCCAGGAAAGCCGCACGGCGCTCCTTGCACGCTTGCGAAAGAAGATCGCCGACGAGGGCGAGGAAGTCGAACGTCTCGCCTTGCAGGAAAAGGACCTGGGCCGCCTGATCGCGGAACTGACGACGATTCTGTCCGACTACCCGATCACTTCCGAGGAGCCGTTCAGCAGCCACAAAGGCCGGTTGACGTGGCCGGTCGCAGGCAACCTGCTGCACGATTTCGGCCAGCCGCGTGCCGGCGGCCAGATCAAGTGGAACGGCGTCGTGCTCGGCACGCAGCGTGGCCGGGAGGTTCGCGCCGTCTACCATGGCCGCGTGGCATTTGCCGACTGGCTGGCCGGCATGGGACTGCTGGTGATCGTGGATCATGGCGAAGGCTACATGAGCCTGTATGGCTACAACGAGACCATACTCAAGAAGGCCGGCGACTGGGTGGCCCCCGGCGACGTCATCGCGACGGTTGGTGACAGCGGCGGCCAGGCACAGGTCGGCCTGTACTTCGAACTGCGCCGCGGCACGCGGCCCGTGAATCCACGTCAATGGGTAACGCGGCGGCCCGGGGGCTAGAGCGGTCCGGGCGGGACCCGGAATCGACGGTCGAATGTTGATCTGGCGCGCACATTAACGAGTGTCGCTATGCTAAGGTCGACAATCGTGCCGTACAGGACTTTTGTCCGGGCGCCTGGAAAATTGTATGTCACTGAAACTGCGCGCAATCCTTGTCGTTGCTATCGGCCTCGTGCTGGGCTTCAGCCTGTCGGTCGGCGGCGGCCTTATCGGCGACATCCGCTCACCGGACAAGGAAGAGCTGGCCTGGGAACAGGCGCGACTGTTCGCGGAGGTGCTCGAGCGCGTGAAACGTGATTATGTCGAGCCGATCGACGATGCCGTGCTGCTCGAGAGCGCGATCCGCGGCATGGTCAGCGATCTCGACGCCCACTCCCAGTACCTCGACGCAGGCGAGTACCGCGATATCCGCATCAGCACTACGGGAAGTTACACCGGCATCGGTATCGAGGTCAGCGAAGTCGATGGGGCCATCACGGTAGTGTCCCCGATTGCGGGGTCGCCGGCGGCGCGTTCCGGTATCCGCAGCGGCGACCAGCTCATCGCCGTTGACGGTTTCGCGGTCGAGAGCAGCAACGTACAGCAGACCATCGGCAAGCTGCGCGGCCAGGTCGGCACCAAGGTCAAGGTCACGGTGCTGCGTGACGATGTGGCAATCGACCATGAAATGCGTCGCCAGGTCATTCGCGTGGCCAGCGTGCATCGCGAGTTGCTGAGTCCCTCCTACGGTTACGTTCGGGTGAGCCAATTCAGCGAAAGTACGGCGCGCGAGCTCGGTCGGGCTATCGACGACCTGCAGGACGCTAACGATGGCATGCTCAAAGGTCTCGTGCTCGATCTGCGCAACAACCCCGGCGGCGTGCTCGATGCTGCCGTCGACGTATCCGACCTGTTTCTCGACTCGGGCGTCATCGTGACGGCCGACGGACGCTCAGCCGATTCGCGGTTCACGCGCTCCGCACACCGAGGTGACATCCTCGACGGCGCAGACATGGTCGTGCTCGTCAATGAAGGCTCGGCATCGGCATCGGAGATCGTTGCCGGAGCCTTGCAGGATCACGGCCGGGCGCTGGTCGTCGGCACGGAGACGTTTGGCAAAGGGCTCGTCCAGACCGTGATGCCGCTGTCGAAAGGGCGCGCAATCAAGCTCACGACATCGCGTTATTACACGCCTTCGGGCGACTCGATCCACGATGTGGGCATCACGCCCGATATTTTCGTCGAAGACACGCCCGGTTTCCCTGACCTCCGCCTGTCGGGCGTGCTGAACAGCGAGGCGGACCAGCAATTGGCCGAGGCGCTCGAATACCTGCAGCCTCGCTCGGTGATGCACAGCAAGGCCCAATGACGGCCGCCAGGGGGTGTCTTGCTGCGGCGCTGCTGCTGTTCGCAACGCATACGGGCGCTGGCGCGCGCGTACACATCGCCATCATCATCGATGACCTTGGCTATCAGCTCGACGCAGGACGCCGCGCTATCGCGTTGCCTGGGCCGCTCGCTTTCGGCGTGATCCCGGGCGCACCGCGCGCCACGACGCTCGCGCGCCACGCGCATCAACGCGGCAAGGAGGTGCTCGTTCACCTGCCGCTGCAGGCCAATTCGGACGAGACGATGCGAGACCCGGTGAGCATCGAGCTCGACATGAGCCGCGAGAGAGTCGGTAACGTCTTCGAGCAGGCGCTCGAGTCGGTACCGCACGCAGTCGGCGTCAACGGCCATCGCGGCAGCCTGCTGACGCGCCACCCTGGTCACATGCAGTGGCTCATGGAAGAAATCAGCGCGCGCCAGGACCTGTTCTTCGTGGACAGTTTCACGACCCACCACAGCGTCGCGCTGCAGATAGCGGCGGAGGCGGGCGTCGACGCGATCAAGCGCGACGTATTCCTGGACCCGGATCGTTCACGTGAAACGGTCGAAAGAGAATTCGAGCGCATGAAGCGGCTGGCGCTGCGGCGCGGCAAGGTCGTGGCGATCGGTCATCCGTATCCTGCGACCCTGGACCTGCTCGAGCGCGAACTGCCGGCGCTGGAGCGCGAAGGCTACGAGCTTGTCCGGATCAGCGAGATGGTACGGTGAGCTGGTACGAAGATCGGATCCTGCCGCGCATGACCAACCTCGTGTGCGGCGTGAAGCCGGCCCGCAAGCAACGGCAGAAGATAGTGCCCGAGGCGCATGGTGACGTGCTGGAAATCGGCTTCGGCAGCGGACTCAACCTGCCTTTCTACGACAACGACAAGGTCCGCCGGGTCTGGGGCCTCGAACCCTCCGAGGGAATGCGGCGCCTTGCCCGTAAACGCCTTGCGGCCAGTCCCATCGACGTCGAACTGATCGATTTGCCCGGCGAAGAAATACCGCTCGAAGACGACAGCGTCGATACCGTCGTCGTTACCTACACGCTGTGCACGATCGCCGACGTCGAACCGGCGCTGGCAGGAATGCGGCGAGTCCTGAAGCCGACCGGGCGACTCCTTTATTGCGAACATGGCAAAGCGCCGGACCCGGGCGTACATAAATGGCAGCAACGCCTGAACCCCGGCTGGAAGCGGCTTGCCGGTGGTTGCAACATGCACCGCGACATCCCGGCCCTGCTGGATGGATCGGGTTTTGCGATGGAGGACGACAATCGCATGTACATTCCCGGGCTTCGCGTCCTCAGTTACAACTACTGGGGCGCTGCCAGAATTCGTTGAACCGGGGGCGATGGAAGCCCTCTAAGAGTAGGCACTAGGACGCATCGATTTCATGACAAAAAGCATCGCATACAGGGCCCTGCTGTTACTGTTGTTGCCCGTCGCGGCGGCGGCCGCCCAGGAGACGGCCTGCACGCAGCAATACGATCCCGTGTGCGGCGCGGATGGTCAGACCTACAGCAACGATTGCGTAGCCGGCGCAGCGGGTGTTGAGGTCGTGAGCCGGGGAATATGCCCCGAGGAATCCGCCGATTGTCCCGAGACCTTCGACCCCGTCTGTGGCGTCGACGGCAATACCTACATCAACGAGTGCTTTGCAGCCAAGTCGCGGGTCGAGATTGCGGGCCTTGGCGCCTGCACGGCCAACGGCTGTCCATCGATCCGCGAACCCGTCTGCGGCATGAACGGGCGCACGTTCATCAACCGCTGCGAGGCGGACGCCGAGCGCGTACCCGTGCAACGCAAGGACCAGTGCGACCTCGACAATTGTCCCAAGGTATTCGCCCCGGTTTGCGGTGACGACGGGGAGACCTATGAAAACGCCTGCCATGCGCAAAAGGCCGGCGTACAGACGTTTACGCAGGGCATCTGCGGGCTGCGTCCCTGCCCCAACCTGTTCGTGCCGGTCTGCGGTTATGACGGCATGACCTACAGCAACGCCTGCCAGGCAGAGCGGCGCGGCGTCAGCATCGAGTATGCCGGAGTCTGTGAAAACCTCGGGCGCAACTGCCCGCGCGACTACTCGCCCGTCTGCGGGATGGACGGTATCACCTACGACAACGATTGCCAGCTCGACAACGCCGGCGTAACGAAAGCCTACGCCGGTTCCTGCATCGGCGACTGACCACGATAACAACACAAGAAGGCGCTTCCATGAGACATAGATTACTCACCCTCCTCCTGAGCCTGGTGCTTGCGGGCACGGCAATGGCCCAGACCGATCTGCCGTTCGAGGTAGAGCCGATCACATCCTTCGACGAACCCTGGGCGCTGGCGTTCCTGCCCGATGGCCGCATGCTGGTCACGGAGAAGAAAGGCAGTATCTTCATCGTGACGCCGGACGGGCAAAAAGCCGGGCCGCTGCGCTGGGGGCCGGATGTCGACTACGGCGGCCAGGGGGGGCTGGGCGACGTCGCGCTGCACCCGGATTTCTCGAACAACAAGCTCGTCTACCTGAGCTACGTCGAGCCGGGTGTCGGTGATACACGGGGCGCCGCCGTCGCGCGCGCCCGATTGACGCTGAACGAGCGCGGCGGCGGGTCGTTGTCTTCGATCGAGGTCGTCTGGCGGCAATACCCGAAAATGGTGGGGCGCGGCCACTACGGCCACCGGATCCTGTTCGACGACGAGGGCTACCTCTGGATCTCTTCGGGCGATCGACAGAAATTCACGCCGGCCCAGGACATGCAGTCCAACATCGGAAAGATCGTGCGCCTCAACGACGACGGAACGGTTCCCGCCGACAACCCGTTCGTCGACTACTTCAGCAAGAACCCCCTCGCCGATGACGAGGGCGTCTACGGTGAAATCTGGTCGCTCGGTCATCGCAATCCGCTCGGAATGGCGTTCGACCTCGACGGCCAGCTCTGGGAAATCGAGATGGGCCCGGCCGGCGGCGACGAACTGAATCGCATCGTGCGCGGGGGCAACTACGGGTATCCGCTGGTCTCCAACGGCGACCATTACGACAGGCGCGAGATTCCGGACCACGACACGCGACCCGAGTTCGACGAGCCGGCGATCTGGTGGACACCGGTAATCTCGCCGGGAGACATGATCGTGTATCGGGGCGATCTGTTCGGAGACTGGCGCGGCAACGCCCTCGCCGCAGGCTTGTCGTCTCGCGCTATCGTGCGCATCGAACTCGATGGCGACACGGCGCGGGAAGTCGAACGCTATCCCATGGGTGCGCGCATTCGCAGCGTCGTCGAGGGTCCCGACGGCGCGCTCTGGGTGCTCGAAGACGATCGACGAGAAAGCACCGGGCGACTGCTGAAGCTCACGCCGAAAGACTGATCGGGTCCGGCTTCACGACAGGGTGGCGAATAGCGGGCCTCGGTTGAGGACCGCTCACTGCCTGACGGCACTCCAGTACGACAGGAAGTCTCTTCCGGTCGAGTTGGACAGGCCCTCGAGCGTATCGTCTTCGAGAACCGCGGAGTGATGGTAGGGGCCGGAGCCGTCGGTCGTGACAAAAGCGATTCTCAACTTGCCCCAGTCCGTATTGATGCGCGCCTGTGAAACGGGGGTATCGTAGAAGGTGCCCGTGAAGGAGCGCCCCTGCACCGATGTCACGACGAATTCCTTGTAATAAGGATCGGAGCCAGGCGTCGGCCGCAGGTCTACTATCCATGTACCGAGCAGGCCGTCCGGGTCCACGACATTCGTCGTCGACGTGGCGGAGGCGCAAGCGCCAAGGCAGCAGCTTAGCAGTACCATCAGTGTGCTTGCTCGATGTGCTCGATGTGTTCGATGGCGATAGCGTATCTTCATATGGCTCCCGTTCAATCCGGCCGTTATCGCTTATTCCCAATACCACGCCTAAACTTCGATAGAACGGCATCATACGGAGTTAACGTGTTCCTGTTCTCAATCTCACTCTTCGGGCTCGTAGGTATTAGCCTGCTATTGACGGGCGCTGTCTACCTGACACTCAGCGAATTCATGCCTTACCACTCGGCGGCAGTGCAAATGGCCTGGGAAGAGCTGGACGCGAATATGCAAGGGCTGATCCTGGGTTTTCTGAAGGGGCTTGGCAGCGGTGCTTTCGTTGCGGGAGTCGCAACGCTTCTCATGGTTGGTATGTCGCTGGCAAGGGGCCCAGGGCCATTCCTCGCGCTCTTGCCAATTGTAGCAACCGGCTATTCGACGCTCCTCTGTTATGCAACGTATACGGTATCTGCGCGAACTCCTGGCGACCCGCCGCTCATACCGATCGCCCTGCTTGTCGTAGCAAGCATGATGGGTTCGGCGGCCCTGATACACTCGCAGCGCAGGCGCCCGAGGCGCCAATCCGGTTAGCTCACCAGGCCGGCCGCAGGCGTCCTTTCTCGTCCGCCGTGTAAGGCAGCCACGCGAGGCCCGTAACGGCCACGTGAATGTCCGTGCTCTTGGCGCGCACGACGATCTCGTCGAGCTCCTCGGCCTGTGCATCGAACGAGGTATCGAGTTTCGCTACTTCTTCCTCGAGTTCCTTGTTGAGCGCAGCGATATCGGCCTTCACTTTTTCGGCCGTCTGGATCGCGCGCTCGACGTCGGCCGCTTCCTTGCGGGCGCTGCCCGCGGTCTTGATGGCCGAGCCCATCTTGGTCGCGGTGCTGCTTGACAGCTTCTTGCGGCCGAGCACGGCGCCCAGGATCGCGGTGCCGAACGAAATCGCCGTATCGAGCTTGCGCTTGGTCGACTGTTCCTTCTGCACGGCGATGGCCTGCTCGGCGCGCATGAGCCGGTTTTCCAGCGTCGTGACCTTGGTTGCGTAACGCTTGCGAATCTTTGCAATCGCGGCGTCGCGTTTCTCGCTCGCGGCATCCTGCAGCCGGGCGCGGAAGTCGCCCTCGGTTTCGGTGGGCAGTGAGGTCAGCTTGAAACGCTTGCTGCGATACAAAGTAACTGTCTCATTCTGCCGCAGCCAGCGCTTGTAGTCCTTGCCCCAGGCCGCGTAGGCTTTGGGACGGTCGGCTGCCGCAGGGCAGTCGGCGTAAGTCGCGCCCTCCTCGCCCTCATCGTCGAGGTCGTCAATCGCGAGTTCGAGTGGCTCGCCGTTATCCCAGTCGATATCGACGGGGCCGTCCTCGAACTCGACCGTGTGCAGTACGGCGCGTTCATCCTCGATCTTGTAGCGCGCGCTTGTAAAGACGACGTCGCCGCCCGCGACGAGGCGCGGATGATAGACGACGTTCTCGCCCGAACCCGGTACGAAAAACTGGTCGATCGACGGCGGCAGCGCCGGCGCGCTTGCAGCGCTTTTGCGCTTCGGTTTCGAAACGGCCCTTGCGGCGGCCGCGACCTTGTTCTTTGCTGCCTGCATCAGCGTGCGAATATGGTCGCGCGTCAGCGGACCCGCGAGGTAGGACAACACCCAGCGCGTATTGAAGACCACGGGCTCGTCTTCGTGCACGTTGTGCAGCAGGAAGCGGCGTTTGCCCAATCCTGCGATCGTGCGCTCCATGGCCTGCTTGTCGAAGTTGCCGGCGGTTGCGCCCTCGAGCCCCTCCATGACGCGCGCCTTGTCGCGCTCGGTCTGCAGGCGGCCGATGAACCAGGTGCCCGTGTTCGACAGTCCCTTGTAATCGAGGTCGACGGGGTTTTGTGTCGCCAGCACGAGGCCGAGACCGTAGGCGCGCGCCTGCTTCAGCAGCGTCAGGAACAGCTTCTTCGACGGTGGGTTCGCGATCGGCGGCATGTAGCCGAAGATCTCGTCCATGTACAGGATCGCGCGCAGCGAAGACGTGCCGGGCTGTGCCCGCATCCAGCCGATGAGCTCGTTGAGCAGCATCGAGACGAAGAACATGCGCTGCGCGTCGTCGAGATGCGAGATCGCCATGACAGAAACGCGCGGCCGGCCGTCCTCGGTATAGAGCAGGTTCTTCGCGCTGAGTGGCGTACCCTGCATCCACGCCTCGAAGCCCGGCGCCGCCAGCAGGTTGTTGAGCGCCATTGCGAGCTTGAAGCGGTCGTTGGCCGGGAAGAAGGAATCGATGTTCATGACGCCGACCTTGGTGATCGGCGGATCCTGGATCTCGCCGATCAGTGCCGGCACGTCGAGGCTGCGGCCTTGCTTCCAGGCGTTGTCGAGCAGCCGCGATATCAGGATGTGTTCGCGGCTCGATACCGGGTCGGCGTCCATGTCGAGCAGCGTCAGGATGCCAGTCGCCGTTGCCTGCACGCGTTCGCGGTACAGGTCGATGTCGTCGATGAGCTCCTGGTCCGGCGCATCGAAGGAGTGCAGGACCGATACGGGCAGGCCCGCGTTGCTACCCGGCGTGTAAATCGCGAGGTCGGCGTTCTTCCGGAGTTGCGCGATGCGTTTGCCCGTCTGGCCCCACTGGCCGAGGCCTTTCTTCCAGAGCGCCGCCTGCGAGGCTGCGAACTCGTCCGGCGTCTGGCCCTTGTCGAGGGCCGTGCGAGGATTGATCCAGGGCCGGAAGTTTTCGGGCTTGAGCTGCGGAAACGTCAGCAGCAGGTTGCCCATGTCGCCTTTCGGATCGATCGCGATCACGGGGATGTGATCGAGGGCCGCCTCTTCGAGGATGCCGATGCCGAGACCGGTCTTGCCCGAGCCCGTCATGCCGATAATGGCGGCGTGCGTCGTCAGGTCCTTGGAGTCATACAACACAGGCTCTTCCGTGAGCTTCTGTGTCTCCATGTCGTAGCGCTTGCCGAGATAGAAAGCGCCCAGTTTTTCGAAGTCGAGCATGCTTGTTCTTTAGCTTGGTGGATACGTGTAGCTGGCGGCGAAGCCGAGCGGGATTCCAGCCGCGTAGTACAGCAGCAGGAAGATCGTCCAGGTCAGCAGGAACCACATCGAGTACGGCAACATCATCGCCGCAAGCGTCCCGATGCCCGTCGACTTCACGTAGCGCTGGCAGTAGATGACGACGAGCGGGAAGTACGGCATCAGCGGCGTGATGATGTTGGTGCTCGAGTCGCCGACGCGATACGCGGCCTGGGTCAGGTCCGGGGAAATGCCGAGCGACATGAGCATCGGCACGAAGATCGGCGCGAGCAGGCCCCACTTGCCGCTGGCCGAGCCGACAAACAGGTTGACGAAGCCCGTGAGAATGACGATGCCGACAATCGTGATAGCCGTCGGCATACCCATCGCCTTGAGGACCGCCGCTCCCGACAGTGCCAGCAGCGTGCCGAGGTTGGACACGGCGAAGGCGATGACGAACTGCGCGATGAAGAACATGATGACGAGGTAGTACGCCATGTTGTGCATCGCGTGCGTCATGCCCTCGATCATGTCTTTCATACCTTTCATCGACCCCGAGACCTTGCCGAATACGATGCCGGGAATGATGAATAGCAGGAAGATCAGCGAAACGATCGACTGCATGATCGGCGCACCGAAGGTTGCGAGGTTGCCGTCGGCATCGCGCCACGCCGAATTCTCGGGGACGAGGGTCACGCCGAGAATCACGAGACCCAGCACCATCGAGATCAATGCCCAGCGCAGGCCGCGGCGTTCCGGGTCGGTCAGGTCGTGCATCTCGGGAAGGTCTTCGGCATCGCCGTCGATCTCGACCTCGGATACGCGCGGTTCGACCACCTTGTCAGTGATGTACCAGCCGAGGCCGATGATCAGGACCGACGAGGCCGTCGTGAAGAAATAGTTGTTGAGCGTGTTGACGGCGATGTCGGGGTCGATGAGTCGCGCGCCCTCGAGTGTGAGGCCCTGCAGCAAGGGATCGAGGGAGCTCGGCACGAAGTTCGCCGAAAAACCGCCGGATACGCCGGCAAACGCGGCCGCGATCCCCGCCAGCGGATGCCGCCCCGCCGCGTAAAAGATCACGCCGCCGAGCGGAATGACGAGCACGTAGCCGGCGTCGACGGCCGAATGGCTAACGATGCCGACGAGAATGACCATGGGCGTCAGCAGCCATTTAGCGGTCACGTTGAGCAAGGCGCGGATCGCCGTGTTGATAAAGCCCGTGTGTTCGGCGACACCGATGCCGAGCATGGCGACGAGCACGACACCGACCGGCCCAAACGTCATGAACCGGTCAACCATCGTTGCCAGGAACTGAACGAAGTTCTCGCCCGCTAGCTGGTTGATGATCACGATGCGTTCGCCGGTCGCGGGGTGAAACACGTCGAACGTCACGTACGAAAGCAGCCAGGAAAGCACCCAGACGATGAACAGCAGCGCGATGAACAGCACC